>Ga0265303_10001501_pt1 | contig 14379 bp, 10 predicted proteins | sample Helome_2_FD_192494 | JGI IMG/M metagenome (GOLD analysis project Ga0265303, IMG submission 192494) | Marine sediment microbial communities from subtidal zone of North Sea - Hel_20160317 (Illumina Assembly) | ecosystem: Environmental > Aquatic > Marine > Subtidal zone > Sediment ... | reverse complement strand
GTGCAGAGCCAAGACGTAGACAATTGCGCCCACGGGCACGCAAGTCAATAACAGCCCGATGTCGCCCAAGGGGAGCTGCAATGCCGACCAGATTGCGATCGCCATCCCGGCGCTCGCTGTCACTGCTGGGAGCAGACTGATGGCATAGCGGCGAGCTGAGACCCCGGCAGCGGCTTTCAGCGCGAACAAGTTCAACGGCCACAGAGCGTATGCCCGGCACACGTACGCCGTCGCCACCGCGACGATGCCGAATCGCGCCACGAGAAGAAACAGCACGACATTGGCTACCGTTCTGATGACGAGGAGTTTGAGGACGATGTCTGGGCGCCCTACGCCGACGTAGACCGCGTAGTCCAAGTACGTCACGGTGTGCACGACGCCGATCAGCGCGAGCACGGCAAGCACGTCACCGCTTTGCTCGTACTGGGGGCCGAACACGAGTGGAACTCCGATCGGCGCGAGCAGGGAGACGCCGACGAAGACCGGCATGCCCAAAACACTCGCCGCCTGGATCGAGCCATAAAATGCGTCTCGGAGTCGTTCGGGCTGGCCCTGGAGCCTCGAGAACGCCGGGACTGCGACGACCGAGCCGGTCTTGGCGAGGATCTGCTCGAGCACTTGCAGGCCTCGATACGCAATGGCGTAGATGCCGAGCGCGACGTCGCCGAGCAGGAGACCGATGAGAAAGTCGTCCGCTCGTCGGCTGACCAACCCAAGCAAGCTTGAGCCGAGTAGATACGAGCTAAACACGATCAATTCGCGAAGGCGCGCGAAGGAGAACACGAGCCGTGGCCACCATGCGGCTGCAGTCCAGACGACCAGAACATCGACTGCAGCGCCGACGAGTTGCTGGATGACGAGTGCGTAGACCCCGAGGCCAGACAGTGCGGCGGCAACTCCGGCGACGCCACCGACGAGTGCGGCGGCGAGGGATCGCATCGCCAACTGGCGAAACCGGAACCGCCGCTGAAGGAGCGCCACAGGAATGCCGACCGCGCCCCTGAGGACGAGCACGGGGCTCAGCCAGCGGATGACGCCGGTGAGCGCCTCGTTTCCGAACATCGCCGTGATCCAAGGTGCGGCGACCCAAAGAAGCCCGGCGAAGGCGACGGCCAGCCCTACGTTCGTCCAGAACGCGGTGTACTCGTGGGACGGCTCGATTTCGTCTCGCTGGGTGATCGCGGTACCGAGGCCCTGCGACACGAGCGCGTCGCCCAAGGTGACGAAGATACCGGCCATCGTGAGCAGCCCGAAGTCCGACGGTGTCAGCAGGCGGGCGAGTAGGACGAAGACGATGAACGAGAACAACCTGACGCCGAGCGACTGGAAGGCGGTCCAGAGTACACCGTGCACGGCGCCACGCTGATCGAGCTCAGTCACGAGACGCCACCCAGGTTCAGATCTGGCCTCGATCCCACTTGACCCCGCTTCTCAATGGTTGCGCGGGGATGCCGCCCGCGACCACTCCGGCGCCCACATCTTTCGCCACGACAGATCCGGTGGCGATCACGCTGTCGTCGCCAATCGTGACGCCTTTGAGGACGGTCGCCCGCGCCCCGATCCAAACGTGGGTGCCGATCTGAATGCTTTGGTCCTGGTTGAGTCGCTCGCCCGTCCCCTCGTCGAGGATCGAGTGCGAGTCGGTGGTCCGAATCTCGATGTCGTACGCCAGCATGGACTCGGGGCCGATGGTAATTGTCGTATCGTTGCGCGCGATGAGACGGGCGCTTTCGATGGTGCAGTCGTGACCGAGCACGATCGCTGCCCCGGATCCCGAAAGCCGAAAATCGGCTGACTGCGAGATCTTCACATTCTCGCCGAGGTCGACCCGAAGGTTGTCGCCCCGCAACTCGAAGGAGGCCCCGGTGAGATTGCATGTGGGATGAACCCGGACGACGTTGTTGGCGCCTTCGATGATGATTCGCACACGGTGGAGCCGCGCACCACGTGTCTCGAGCACGTTTCGGTCACCGCGGATCGACACCTTCGTGCCCAAACGATGGAGTGCTTCACGGACGCCCCACGCTCGACGGCGCGCGCCTTCTGTGGCTTTTGCGAACATGTCCTTCACGTTGGCGCTCATCGAAACCTGCAACACGAGGCTATCACATGGGAATCGTAGCCTGCCCTCGTCGGCGCCGCCGCATTACCGGAAAATCTCGTCCCTGACGACTTCCAGGTACCCTCCACCATGCCGCTCGTCGGGCTCGAGATAGTTGCCTGAGTAGGCCGAGCTAGTCGGTGAGCTCCGGCTTCATTTCCTCAGCGCAGCTGCGCACCGGGTAGTGGAGTGTTCCTTCTCTTTGGAGGTGAACATTTCGCGACGTCCCTGACTGCTCGAGCATCCTTTCGCTAATGCGGAATTGAATCTCCTCCGACCTGGCCACGATGGTTGCGACCCCCAGGGAATCGTGCACCTCCACGGAGGATGCGGGGTCCAGAAGTGTGCCGGGCTCGAGCTCGAGGTCATTCGCCAGCGTGCGTTGGACGAGGCTCTGCAACGCACTGCTCGACAGCGCCAACGCGCAATCTTGGCTTGCGCGATAGTCGTATCGAGAATCGTAGACGACGAACGGAACGGAGAGCAGCTCCGGCACGAACCCGCCAGTGTGGCCGAACCCGTCGTACTGGCCGAAGAGCTCCCCATGATCAGCCGTGACAATCAGCACGTACGGACGCTCTCGTGATTCTGCAATCTCCAACAGCTGCGAGAGGTGCCGGTCGATATCGGGCAGCGAGCGCTCGAAAGACAATTTGGCGTACGCGATTAGGGCTTCGTTGGCCGAAAGATCGCACCCAACGCGGTAGCAGGAGCGCATGAATCGGTCCATCTTCTCGTCGTGCGCGGACGGTTCGGTCAGACTGCTCGGTCTATACGGTGCGTGCAGATCCAAGAAATGGAGGTACGCGAAGTGAGGACGCTGGCTCGACAGCCGCGCGCTCAGCTCCGACAACATCGTTTGCGACTCGATGAACTCCTCTCGCGAGTCGGCGCGCCCGCTGTATAGCGCCTTCCAAACATGATCGGTCACGGCTGGGAGAGCGAAGCGGGTGGCTATGTCGCGGCCTCGCCCGGAGAAGTAGTGGTCGTAGCAATCTGCCCCTTCGATGCGGACACCTTTGCGCCCAAGCCACATCGACGTGTCGTACCCGTGGGCGGCTGCGAGGCCGACGAGGGAATCCTCGCAGCTCGAATTCGATCGACCGCCGTAGGTGTTGGCTCGCAGGATTTCATAGGTCGCTAAGCCATCCGCAACGATGTTCTCGAAGTGTAAGCCGCGGGAACAGATCCTCGCTGCTGCGCCATCGGATGCAGCGCAACAGCGATCAAAGTCCTCGCGCCCGAGTGCGTCGAAGGAAGCGATGTAGATGTCGGGAAGCCTGTCGTCGGCCGCGGACTCGACGCCACGCCCGGCGGAAGCCGAACCGGCCATGACCGTGACCACGACGGTCGCAGTGGCTAGGCCGAGAGCGCCCGCAACGACCGAACGACGCGCTTGCCGGCTGATCCAGACGACGCAAAGAAAACCAATCGCGCCAACAGCGACGATCGCGAGCACCGATGGCGATCGGAGAAACACGGCCATGTCTCCTCCGACCGTCCGCCATTGAAACCCGACCGCATAGCAGCTAGCGTTGTAGACCCAGACAAACCAGACCAGGATGCTTGGATCGAGAGACAGACGCTTAGATATGAACAGCAGCGCGACAAACATCAGCAGGGAGACGAGCACGAATGCACTCAAGGCCGTCGGGCTTCCAAGTAGCGGCGCGCTGATGACGAACATCTTGGTGGACTCGATCCCGTAGAAGATCACGGCGATGATAACGAGCGCCTTCCAAAGCGAGACTCGTCCTCCGACCAACAATGCCAGAAGCAGCGGAACGCCGAGGTACGCGGCCGTGAGCGGAACGCCCCAGTACCCAAGCGCGCCGAAGAACGGTCCCTGCTTGCAATAGAGATAAATGCTCTCGATCAGGAGTAGCCCGAGACCGAAAAATAGAGACCAGACGAGCAGGGTCGTTCTATCGGAGCGATCGGAGATTCGCGCGAAGACACTCGAGGGTCCGGGGTCATTTTGGGAAGATAGTGGAGACAACTTGGGACGCCGGCCTGTTTGCTCGCTTGATTCTCGGGTGCTCGGTCGATAGCCACCGCAGATGCAGTCTTCCTGCGAGCGCAAAGTTATCTCATAGGGCGTTCAGCGCAATTCGGATCCCCGAATGGGTCCAATGGGTTAAGAGAGCTCTAGGCTACTCCATCGCCTGGAAGTCCCCCATCTGCTTCACCAGCTGGGCACGGGTGCGGAACCCCATCTTTCGCATGGCGCTCCGCAAGAGCGTCGATACGCGAGACGTCGAGAGGCCCAGTCGATAGGCGATCATCTTGTTGCTGTTGCCGAGGACCGCAAAGGTCACCACCTGATTTTCGCGTTCGCTGAGCCCGCGTGGGTCAGTTACCTCCGGCGCGTTCGGAATCGCCAAGACGAATCGTCTCCGGTCCGTATCGAACCAATCGACCATCGACCAACGGCCCCGCACCAAGGCCTTCCAGATCTGGAGCGCGTTGTCGGGATCGGTATTTCGCAGTTTTCCGCGCGCGTGATCGATCGTGATTGCTGCTTCGCGGAGCTTCTTTCCGCTCGTGCGCTCTTTTGCGTGCCCGACCGCCTCAGCGATTCGGAAGCTACCCGGGTCGAAGAGCGCCTCCGCGTTGAGGGGCAAGTCGTTGCTCCCTTCCTCAGTGAGGTCTTCGTTCGAAATTCCGCGTCGCAAGCGGTGTCCTGCTTCGACGTGCGCCGCAAGCATCTGCCAGCGCTGCGTGTCCTCATGGGACAGGGTTGTGACTTCAGCGAGAGGAGCGACGATGGCGACGCCAACGCCTCTCGGATCGACGGCTGTCATAAACATCACGTCTTTGCAGTAGTCGACGTGCGAGGTGTAGTGAGCGAGCTCTTCGGGGCGGTCCTTGCTGAACTGGGACCCGGTCGTCGCGGAGCCGGCGCGGAGCATTCTGCGCAGCGTCTCTGGGTCCGTGGTCGAAAAAGCACGCAGGTGTCGCTCCGCGAAATCTTTGCGTCCGGACGCGACATGGACGTTGAGGTGCGTCACATCTCCCGTCTCGGGAGGACGGCCGTACTCGTAGCCGGCGACGCCTAGCCCCCGCTCGAGCACGGGCAGGCCACGCCTCAGCATGTTCGGAAGCCACGCCTCGTTGCCGATCTCGAGGTCGTATGCCGCCTCGGTAAAATCGATGATTGCGGAGTCCACGCTCTTCATGCCGCCGTTCCTCGGTCTCCCGCGTTTCGGCACGAGCACGTACATCCACTCACAGGCATCTCGACAAGGGTCCGGCCGCTCCCGGGCCGAGTCCATACGTAATTGTTCACAGTCCGTCTAGCCGTGACAACGGAAAGTTGCGTCTTAGCCGCTGCCGTTTGGAGGGCCCCGCATTGGGGATTAGCCTGACTAACGAGTGGGTAAGCCGCAGATAGGTGTGATCTGGCTCGTGGGGGCAACCCTGATTGGCGCCGGTTGTGGCTCGAGGCAGTCTCCGAGCACGACCGCGGTCGTCGGGGGTGGGGCGCACGTGCCGACCGAACAGTCCGCCGTCGAAGATGAGCCTGCAACGTATTCCGAGGCAGAGCCTTGGGAGCCGGAGGAGGCGGATGAAGGCAGCGATGAGGCGGACGATTCAGACCGGGAGCGCGATCGTCGCGACGTCAAGATGTTGTCCTACGAGAAGGCCATGGCACTTCCCGTGGAAGTTGGCGATGTAACCGCCGAAGGTGGTGAAGCCCAGCTCACCGGAGAAGAGATAGCGCGGTTCATGGATGAACACCTCGATGAGATGTACGACGAGTGCATCGAAAAAGAGCTCCGGCGTGACAACGAGCTGGGTACCGTGACGATCGAGCTCGCCATCCGCGGCAAGGACGGGATGGTCCTCGGGGCGACCATCGACCCTGGTCGCCGTCGCTTCAGGAACTGCCTCGAGAACTACCTCGAGGACGTACGCTTTCCGACGTTTTCTTCACCGAGGATGGGCGCGCGCTACCGTTTTCACACGGACTGAGCGTCGGAGGGCTGCGAAGCCCCATTGCGAAACCAGAGGTGTTGTGCTTCTTTCTAGAAGGAAATGTCGCGCTACGGCCAGTCTGCTGCGATCCTGATCCTGACAGCGCTCGTCGCCGGATGCGGCAGCGCTACGGGGACCGCTGGGTCCGCGGGCTCCGGTGGTGATGTGCCTGGCACGGGAGGCTCGGCTGGCAACGGGGGTACGGCCGGTGCGCCGATCGAGCTCCCGTCCTTGCCTTGGCCGCTCACCGCGTTCCCCGAGCTTCCCGACATCGCGATCGATGTGCCTGAGGCACGGATCGAGCTGGGTAACCTATTGTTCTTCGATCCAGTGCTGTCGATCGACAGCGAGACGGCGTGCGGAACCTGCCACAGCGAGTTCTGGGGGATGAGCGACGGACTACCTCTCGGCGTGGGCAATGGCGCCGGCTTGCCCGCGGGCCCACCGCGTGAGGGCCCCAACGTCTCGCGTCGGAACTCGCTTTCTCTCTTCAACCTCGCGTTCCGCGAAAGCCTCTTTTGGGATGGTCGAAGCGACTCGCTCCAAGAGCAAGCGATCATGCCTCTTCTCGATGAGAACGAGCTCAACCTCGACCCGGACATCGCGATCGACCGCCTCGCCGCGGTCCCAGAGTACGTCGAGTTGTTCGCGGCCGCGTTTCCGGAAGACCCTCGGGTCACCTCCGACAACCTGGCAGCCGCCCTTGCTGCCTTCCAGCGTACGTTCGTCTCGAACCGCTCGCTCTACGATGCGTACATCAAGGGTCACCTCGGCACGCTCGACGACGAGCTCATCGAAGGCATGTTCCGATTCGCCGAGATGGGCTGCCACGATTGCCATGCGCCACCCCTGTTCGAGTCGGAGATTTTCGCGAATCGAAACATCCCCGCGATCGACGGGATCGAAGACGAAGGGCTCGCCGAAATCACCGAGCTGCCCGAGGACGTCGGGAAGTTTCGCACACCCTCGCTTCGCAATGCGGTCGTGACCGAGCCGTACTTTCACAATGGCTCTGTCGACACCCTGGCAGACGCCGTCGAACACGAGCTCGGACAAAGCGGACTGCCATTCACTGACGAGGACGTTCGGTTGATCGAACGATTCATCAATAAGGCCCTCCGCGACGAAACCCGCGCAGCGCTGCGTCCAAGGACGGTTCCGAGCGGGCTTCCAGTCCCGGTCGATGGTCAGCTATTCCCGTTCCTTTGACGGGTTGGAACCGAATGGTCGCCACACTGCCGCCGGAGCTTGCCAACACTCGGCGCACCGATGCGCGGGCCGTTCTGGTGGTCCTGGTGCTGGCGAAGTTGGGCACGCACCTCGCACTCGCGACGCGATACGGGCGGCATCGCGACGAGTACTACTTCATCGACTGCGGGAAGCACTTGGCGTTCGGGTACGTCGATCATGCACCGATGGTGCCATGGCTAGCAGGGCTTACGACGAGTGTGTTTGGCGACAGCCTCGTGATGCTCCGGTTACCGGCGATTCTCGCAGGGGCAGCCACCATGTGGCTCACCATTCTCCTCGCACGTCGCTTCGGCGCGAACGCCTACGGTCAAGCTCTCGCCGGAATCGCTTTGCTCTTGGCACCGGTGTACCTCCGCATGCACGCCATGCTCGACATCGTCGCGTTCGAACCGTTGTTCTGGACCGTCGCCGCATTCCTCATTGCAGATCTCATCGATGGTGCCGACAAGAAGCGTTGGTTGCTCGTTGGCTTGGTTGCAGGCCTCGGCCTCCTCAATAAACACACCATGCTGCTGTGGGGTTTCGGCGTTGGCGTTGGGATGCTCGTGACCCCGCTTCGCGCGCACCTGAAGACACCGTGGCCATGGCTGGGCGCTGTCGTTGCGCTGCTGATCGCATCGCCGAACTTACGGTGGCAATCGGAGCACGATTGGGCGACGGTCGAGTTCATTCGCGTCATGGGGGAGACAGTCCTCGCCGACATCCCCCGGCCTCTCTTCCTGGCGGGCCAGATCCTCTACTTCGGCATCCTCGCGGTCCCGATCTGGGTTGCCGGACTCGTCTACTTTTTCACCGATGCAGGGAAGCGCTACCGCCTGTTCGGCGTGCTGTTCGTCACCGTGCTGGTGGTGCTCACCGTGTCCCACGCCAAGCCGTATTACTCTGCTCCGGCCTTTCCGTTGGTCTTCGCGGCGGGCGGCGCATGGCTCGGGCACTGGTTCGAGTCGCGTCCCGCCCTTCGTTTGGGGTTCACGACCGCGTTCGTCGGCATCGGCCTAGTGCTGGCTGTGGTGACCCTGCCCGTGCTCCCCCTTGCAACGGTGGACGCCGCGTTGGCAAAGGCCCTCGGTTGGATCGTCCGACCCACCGATCTCACGCACGACATGCACGACGAGCTCGGCTGGCCTGAGCAAGCGGGAGTGGTCGCCCGGATCTTCGAGGAAGAACTGACGCCAGAGGAGCGACAAACCGCGACGATCTTCACTGCGAACTACGGCCAGGCGTCGGCGCTAAACCTGCACGGCCCAGCCTACGGACTCCCGAGGGCAACGTCGGGGCACCTGACGCACTACTTGTGGGGCCCCGACGATTCGAGGCCGGGGCCGGTCGTAGTCGTCGGTGGGTCTGAAGAACAACTGACGGCGATTTGTGATGCACCAAAGGAAGTGGGGAGGATACGGCATGCGGTGGCAATGGAATCGGATGTGCCCATCCACGTTTGCCGCGACCACGCACCGCTGCGAGACACGTGGCCCGAGCTCAAGCGATACGTGCATGCGCGCGACTAGCAACCCACCCACGTTCAGCAGCAGCCGCACCGACGTTGGCGTTCGCCCCGCTCATCGCTTCCCCCGCCCGGCCTCGTATCGCTCTATCCACTGGCCCGGCGTCATCTTTTCGGCGAGCTGTCCGACCAACTCGTAGGGGATCGCGTCGAGCTTCCTCAAACGGACGCAGCACTTGCCGAGGTCGAGCTTGGCGTCGGTGTGCTTCGGCCACTCCTTCTCGAGCCACGCGAGCAGGGGACCATCGTAGAGCCCCATGTGATAGAGGGAGATGTATTGTTTTTGAGAAGCGAGGTTGATGAAGGGCAGCGGCTTGTCCGGCGAGCAGTGATAGCCTGCCGGGTAGATGCTGTGGGGCACGACGTACGCCAACATCCCGTAGCCCATCGTTTCCTTGAAACCTTTGGGAAGGTGCTTCCTGAGCATCTGGCGCAGCTTTTTCACCGCTGCCTGCCGCGCTGGGGGAAGCGAAGCGATGTACTCCGCCGGCGTCGTTGCGTTGGATTGCATGTATTGCTCCGAGGAGAACGAAGTACCGCGGTTTTCGTGGCGTAGTCCAGGCTGCTTCGCGTATTTTTTGGCGAGGTCGTTCCAGAAGGCGGCATCGGTGGTCATGCTATCGCGTGATGCAGATCGACCAGGGGCCGCCGGTGGCGCGCGCGTAAAAGAGCGTCCCTCCGAACCATGGCGTCGAGTCGAGCACGTCCAGGCCCGCTAGCTCGACCTGCACCGACGTAGGATCGTCGGTCGGCACGAAAGCCTCGAGGCGGTTGCCGGCGGCGGCAACGTCTCCTCTCGCCTCGAGCTGCGTATCGTCCTCCGACCAATCGACCGCGGCCAATGGACCCGGAGCGAATCTCACCGTCATTTTCTGCATCACGTCGAAAAGCGCAGTTCGCGGCCCTTCGATGCTGTTGGTTTCGCAGTCCACCTCAAAAAAGCCGTAGACCATCGGGACGAGACCGTCGCGAGCCTGGCTATACATGTGCGCGTCGCCGCAAGCCTCGCGCCACGTCCAGATGGTTGCACCGAACCGGTAGCGCTCTTGCTCGCTGAGGTGCCGCTCGAAGAAATCGTCATCAGGGTCCGCTGCCCGGCTGGGCGTGTGACCCCACTCACCGGTGAGGACCGGCGCTCCCTCGTAGAGCTTCGCAGCCTCATCAGCGGCCCTGGCGTATCCCTCCTCGATGTTGCCTGGGTTGATCCCTCCCTGATAGATGTGCGGCGAGTAGACCACCTGGTCGTCGTGCTCGAAAGGAGGCGGCCCAGGTAAGCCGAGTGCGGCCCAAGTAATGCTTGGCTCGAAAAAGAACAGACGCTTTGGCGCGCCCGCGGCGGTTTCTGCCGTTCGCATTGCCCTGAGCGCGTCTTCATAGAACTCGGAAAGCGTCGCCTCGTTCTCGGGGAGAAACTGGTTGGGCTCGTTCATCAGGTCGTAACCAGCCACCGCGTCGTCGTTGGCAAAGCGCGAGACGACGTGCGCAAACATCTGCACATAGCGAGTACGAATGCCGACCCCACCGGGACCTTCCATATCATCGAAGAAAGCAATCCAGGCGGCTCGCACGGCAGGAACCAGCTCGCGCTCGAAACGCTCGCACCGCGGTTCGTCCCCATCGAACGTCGCCCACTCGGGCGCGCCGTCCCAGCCGCCGGCGGGCCTGGTATCGCACACCTCATCAGGGGGGGCCGCCAGCGAGACATCCCAAGCGTCCTGGTGCAGGTCGATCAGAGTGTACACGGACCGCTCGCGGAGCATGGCCACAGCTTCCGCTATCTCATCGAGATAAGCCTCGTCGTACTCACCTGGCGAAGGCTCCACACGCGACCAGCTGAGCAGCAGCCGCACCATGTTCCAACCCATCGCCGCGATCATGTCGGCGTCTTCTTCGGTGAACGGATACGTGGTGAAGAGATCCGGGTCGTATTGCCAGTACTCGACATGTGCATTCACGTTCACGCCGCGGAGCAAGACCTCGCGGCCCGACGCATCGACAATGCGTCCACCATCGACCACATCCGGAATAGCCCGGAGCGCTGGAAGCGGATCACTCGGCGCGGGCGGGCCGGAGCTGCCGTTGGATTCGCTGCAAGCGGCCAACGTCAGCAACGAGACAACGAAGAGCGATCGATGGAACGAAAGGCCGAGCATGGTGGGTAGGGTGTACGAAGACGGCCAAGCGTGCACCTGAAACGCGTCGACCGCGCTACCTGCGGGCCACGTAGTGAACGACGCACGGTCGATCGGCACGCGCTACGCCACCGATCTGGCGTGGCAGGGGGAGCGGCTCGTCGAACTCTGCGCTGAGCTCGTAGCGGCGGAAAATCTCGCCGACCGAGTGCCGAATGGCGGACGTCGAGAAGCGGTGGGCAGGGCACGTGTGCTTGCCATGACCGTAGGTGGTGACCAGCTCGCGCGCGGGCAAATCATTCGCACGAAGAAAGGATGCGCCTCGGTAGTTCTTTTCGTCGAACTGATCGAGCCCTCTTGCGGCCGACTGGTTGGTGACCGATAGCATCGTAGCAATGAGTGTGCCGGGCTCCACGCGATAGGTGGCATTCTCGTCGGCCACTTCGACTGGACTCACGACTCGCCGCAAGACGATCGAGCGCTGGCTCATTCGAATGGACTCGTGACTGAACGAATCGAGCACGCCATCACCTTCGGAGAGAATCTGGTCGACGATGCTGGGGTGTCGAAGTGCGAAAATCAGTGTCCACGCCATCGCCGCAAACAGGTTGGACTGCGACCCCATTTGAACGACGATCACATCGCGGGCGATTCCGACCTCCCGTGCGGGGCTCGGCACACCGTCCCAGGACGCGCAGATCCGTATGAAGAGATCGCTCTCGCTTACATCGGCACTGCGGGGGCGCTCCCGAAGCATGTCCGCAAAGATCGCTTCAATCGCGCGCATGGCCCGCCGCTCCCGCCGTTTTCTCGTTGCAACCGCCAGCAGGGCTTTGTGCGGGTGCACGAATGATTCAGACGCGTCGAGTTGTTCGAAGTGCGCAGCGAGGGCGTCGAGTTGCTCGTCGGAAGCCGCGCTCATGCCACCCCAGCTCGCGAGGCCCATTCGATGCGCGAGTCGCTTGGTGAACGCGAACAACTCGAGCGACCCTGATTCCCCGAGTGCGGAAAGCTCCACATCGACCGCTTTGTGGAGGTGGTCGAGGTACACTTCCACATCGTCGCGGGCGAACAGATCGTGTGGGAGGGTGCGGCGACCTTCGAATAGCTCGATCGGGACTTTGTGGCTCAGCAGCGTGAGGTCTGCGAGCGCTTTGCTCGCGGTTTCTTCCGGAAGACGCCAAAGGTTTCGCACGCCCATGGGTGAGAACAGGCAAAATAACCGATAGCCAAACGCGTCGACGAGAAATGTATCGCCAAGCCGTTCTCTGCAATTGGTGAAGAACTCGGTGGGATCTCGAACCAGGGCACGCCCCGCGCCAACCCACGGCAACCTTCCCGAGACGATTGGCGGCGTTGGATCGATCGAAGGACGTCCTCGTCTGATCGCGGAAAGCGCTCCGCGTACCCGGGCGAGCGCAACCGAAATCGGACCCCGCGTCCCGATGCCGTAGCCCTCCACCATGTTCACGACGTTGGGGAGATTGACCGCGAGCTTGAGATCGCCATCGACGCGGACTTTGCCCGACATGAAAGCGCGCATCGGGTTCATTTCACCCGTAGTCAGTGCAACCCAGTCGTCGGACGCGACGTGAATCGCTGCATCCTCTTTCGGACCATCGCCCGTGCTGACAAACGGGGAAGAAGCGCCTCGTTTGAGATTGAGGGTCCAAGTGCCGCCGTTCTCTCCCGTGAGAACGAACTTGAATACCGCATCGGGCTGCGTTGCAGCGCCGGGGTTGTCCCGTGCCGCTTCCTCGAATGCCGCAAAAAATTCGCCTGGAGTATGCATCGTCGGCGGCTTGCGCCGAGTCGAAGCATGGCACACAGCCTTAGGCAATGGCAGATGCGCTGCAAAATAGTTCGAGGATGGAATCGCATGAGCGAAAGGCGCGCGGAGAAGAGCGCTTTCTGAATCTCGAGGGCCGGGGCCGGATTCGCGTGGTCGAATTCAAGGGGCCCAAACGTGCGCCCGCTCTGGTGCTGCTCCATGGCCTTGGTGCAACGGGGCGGCTGAACTGGTTTGCCGCGTTTCCCGAGCTTGCGCAGCGGTACCATGTGGTGGCGGTGGATCATCGGGGCCACGGCCAGGGCATTCACACCCGCTGGTTTCGGTTGAAGGATTGCGCGGACGACGCCGTCGCAGTGGCCGATCAGCTTGGCATCGATCGGTTCATCGCAGTGGGCTATTCGATGGGGGGTCCGATCGCCAAGCTTTGTTGGAACCGGCACCCGGAGCGGGTGCGTGGCTTGGTGCTCTGCGCGACGTCGAGGTATTTCACGCCGCAGCAGTTTCCCATCCTGACACGTGCGATCTTGCCTGGCGCCGTGGTCGGCGCTCGATTGGCGCCCAAGTTGGTGCTCGGGCAGATCATCGCAAGCATGGTCAAGACCGTGCCGGCCCAAGAGGGCAAAGACTTCGTTCGCCGCGAGATGTCGGGGAGCGATCCGGCAGCGCTCGCCCAGGCAACGCGAGCAGTACTTCGCTTCTCGTCACGCAACTGGGTGTCGAACATCACGGTGCCGACCGCGGTCGTGATCACGACGCGAGACGAGATTGTGCCCACGCGACGTCAGTACGCGCTGGCCGCAGCGATTCCCGGCGCCAAATCGTTCGAGGTCCACGGCGACCACTTCGCATGCGCCGCCCGCAACTCGAGCTTCGTGCCGCAGTTGGTCGCAGCCTGTGAGTATGTAGACTCGGAGGCGAACAGACGGCATGCGCCGGCCGCATGAGCAGTGCGTTTTGGAGTCGGTCCGCGTTCTCTCATTCGACGATACGGATGAGGTGCGTAGGGGCAGTCGTGAGATGCGTATCGTCGATTGCGTTCAGGGAGGCTCGGACTTCGCCTTCGCGCGCATGATGCGTCAGAATGGCGATCGTCGCGGTGCCGTCGTCGCCCGCGTCCCTGTCCTGAACCATCACCTCGATGGAAATGCCAGAATCGCTCAGCTTGCCCGAGAGCGCCGCGAGGACACCTGATTCGTCCCTCACCGAAAACCGAAGGTAGTAGCGGGATGATAGGTCGCCAGCTGCTTGAAGCTTCTGTTCGCCGTCGGATGGGAGGTGCCATCGCCTCACGGGCGCGCCGGCGAGCGAGTTCTTCGCAATGTCGATGATGTCGCCCGCGACACTGGTCGCCGTTGGCCCAGCGCCAGCCCCGAGCCCGGAGAGGAAGCTCGGCCCGACCATCTCACCTTGAATCGCGACGGCGTTGAGCGCGCCGTCGACGTGAGCCAGCGGGTCGCTCTTCGGCACCAGTGCCGGATGGACGCGCAGATCTAAGGATCCGCTCTCGAGCCGCTCCGCCACGGCCAGCGGCCGAATCACGTAGCCGAAGTTTCGCGCGTATTGGATGTCGCGCGGATCGACCTGCTCGATGCCCTCGGTCAGCAAGTCGCTCGGCAGGACG
>Ga0265303_10001500_pt1 | contig 14386 bp, 9 predicted proteins | sample Helome_2_FD_192494 | JGI IMG/M metagenome (GOLD analysis project Ga0265303, IMG submission 192494) | Marine sediment microbial communities from subtidal zone of North Sea - Hel_20160317 (Illumina Assembly) | ecosystem: Environmental > Aquatic > Marine > Subtidal zone > Sediment ... | reverse complement strand
GTCGCCATTGAGGATACTGGCGTTTTCGCCATGGCAGGTCACGCAATCCGTATCATCGAGGAACACAAGCCCGCCGAAGTGGAGCTGGTTCGGATCATTTTCAGAGCCATCCCAATCAATCCAGTCGTGGCAGGATCCGCAGGCATTGCGATTCTGGACCTGGCGCCAGTTGCTGGCTTGCGGCACCGCGGCGTCCGACTCCTGGTGGCAGGTTGTGCAATTGCGTACATCCTGCGGGAATACGACGTCAGAGTAGTCGTGCGTGGTGTTGCCATATCCGACGACGTAGTAGCCGTTGGTCAGGTTTTCGCCGAAATGAATCTTGTGGACCATCTGCGTCATATCCACTGTGCCGCCCCAGGGTTCAGTGGCGCTGTCACCGTCGATCGAGGACGGGTTGTGGCAGGTCACGCAATAGGCGATGTCAAAGCGCGCTTCGCCGTGGAAGCCGAGGTTGTCATGACAGGCGTTGCAGGTGGCGTTGTTCGCGATCAGGCGCGTCTCGACCGGCGCTCCGCCGGCCGGAACGAAGTCATAAGGGGCGTTGTTCGCGGGAATAGCGACGCCGAGCACATAGGATGTGCGAATTTCGAGTCCGAGACGGTGCGTTTTGGCCGCATCGAAAGTCGGGCCTGCAGGGTAGGCTGTCAGCGCATTGGCAAATACATAGGTATATGTGCCGTCGCCATTGTCAGTGAACGTTCCCGCTGTACCGGATTCGGTCCCTGCCTGGGCGTTCGCGATGCCGCCGCTGTCACGCGTGATGTAGGACTGCCATGCGCTGGAACCGCCAGCCTGGCCGGCCGTCAACTGCGCCAGCGTAAAACTGATCGTGTTAGCTGGCAGACCTCTGAGGCCGAAACCGGCGTCGTCTGTCAGGCTCATCGTCACCGTCGGCGCGCCGCCGCCCGGAATACTCACACTCTGGATCTCGACGTTGATCTTCTCGGCGGATTCAACCGCAATGGCCCCGGAAGCGCCCGGGGGGCCAGACGTGCCTGGGGTTCCCGGAGGACCGGCGGCCCCTGGAGGTCCGGCGGGTCCGGCTGGGCCCGTAGAGCCGTCGCATGCAAAGAGAAGGGCGCTGGCAAGCAGCAGACCTACCAATCCCGTATTACGGCTGAATGAGCGTCTCATGTCGTACCCCTTAAACTTGTTTTGCCTGAAACTGTTTGGGTTATGCGTTACCGTTCATGGCGCATTCAGGAACGGTTCGTTGTAATGTTCTTTCTAGGGAATCTGGAAGGATTCTTGAATCGCGAGATGTACCTATGGATTCTCGGAATGTAGCAGGACGACATGAGTTGCGATGCATGTACAATTATCTCGGGCCCAACCTGGCTTTTAGGAGACCGTAAATGAAACGCCATTTTTTCTTTGTTTTATCAGTACTTGCGCTTGGTATCCCGGCACTTGCCAGCGCCGATGTCGATGCGCTAATGCAGGATTGCAACGGTTGCCACGGCGATGACGGCGTTAGCCAGTGGAGCGATGTCCCGACAATTGCGGGCCTCGCTGAATTCGTACACGTCGATGCGCTGTTTATTTACCAGGACGAAGCGCGTCCCTGCGCAGAATCCGAATATCGCCAGGGTGATACGAGTCGGGCAGCCACAACGATGTGTGCAGTCGCGGCAGACCTGAGCGAAGACGATATCGAAGCACTGGCTGTAGCGTATGCCGAAATTCCTTACGTCAAGGCGACGCAGGAATTTGACGCGGCCCTGGCCGCTACAGGCAAAGGCCTGCACGAGGAACACTGTGACCGTTGCCATTCCGAGGAAGGCACCAACCCGGAAGACGAAGCCGGCATGCTTGGCGGCCAGCAGATGGGCTACCTGCGTGACTCGTTCGCACAGTATGCCGATGGCTCGCGCGAGCAACCCGGAAAGATGAAACAGAAGATGGATGCGCTGTCTGCTGACGACACTGCAGCTCTGATCAACTATTACGGAAGCGTTCAATGAGTTCTGCGATTGCCGCCGGTGGTGACACCGGCGGCATATTTGCAGCCATTGATGCGAAAGACGGAGCGGCGTTCGTCGCCTATCTGACCGAGGACGCCGTCTTTCGATTCGGCTCTGCGCCGCCGGTGCAGGGCCGTGATGCCATTCAGGCGGCCGTCGAGGGTTTCTTCGGCACCATCGGCGGATGTTCCCATAACATCACCAACAGCCTGCGTCAGGACGATACGCTGGTTTGCGAGGGTGTCGTGACGTACACGCGGCATGACGGCTCGGAAATAGCAGTGCCGTTCACCGATGTGTTCGAGTATTCAGGCGACCTGATCGCACACTACAAGATCTATATCGATGTTGCTCCGCTTTACGCGGAGTAGCATTTTTCAGCCCCGACGAGACCCCACTCTCGGAAATCCCTGATGGCAGGCGACGCCCTATTGGCTTACTAAGACGCCATACATCAGGGAAACAAAAAAATGACACAGCCCATCAGGCTTGCTCGGCTTCGGCGCGAGCGCTCATCCGATTCCAGGTACTGGCTTGTCGTAGCGGCGGCCATCCTTTGGCTTGCGGGCGGCCCGGTACAGGCTCAGGAAGACAGCCGGTGTCTCAAGTGCCATGACGATCCGGAAATGACGGGCTTCCGTGGCGACACGGAAATCCCGATGTATGTCACTGCGGAGATCATCGCAGCGTCCTCTCACGCCGACATGGCCTGTGTCGAGTGCCATAGTGATCTCGCCGGCAGCAAGCGCCGGCGGCATGCCGAAGAACTGGAGGCTGTTGAGTGCGGCGATTGCCACAGGAGTGTGGGAAGGGCCCATAGCAGGAGCCTGCATGGCACCGCGGCGGAACAGGGTGATCCAATGGCTCCGACCTGTGCCGACTGCCACGGCGGCCACGATGTCCTGTCAGCCGGCAATGCCGACTCGCCAACGGCGGTGATGAACATCCCGCTACTCTGCGGGAATTGCCACCGCGAGGGGGCTCCAGTATCACGAACCCACGAGATTTCGCAGGACAATATCCTCGAAAACTACTCGATGAGTATTCACGGCGAAGGCCTGTTCGCACAGGGCCTCACGGTCACAGCCGTCTGCACCTCCTGCCACACTTCGCATGACATCCTTCCGCATACCGATCCGAAATCGAGTATCCACGCGGACAATGTTGGTGAGACATGTACGGCATGCCACGGCCAGATTGAAAACGTGCATCGTAAGGTGATCGAAGGCAATTTGTGGGCCGAGGATCCGGGCAAAATTCCTGCCTGCGTTGACTGTCATGCCCCGCACAAGATTCGCAACGTGTTCTATCCCGATGGATTGGCGGACAAGGATTGCCTGAGCTGCCACAGTCAGCAAGACCTGACTATGACCCGTGATGGTGAATCAGTCAGCCTTTACGTCAACGAGGAGGCGTACGAAAACTCCGTGCACGCCGACACGTCCTGTGCGCAATGCCATACGGGCGTGAGCGTTGCTGAAGAACGAGCCTGCTCAACGATTCAGTCGCCGGTGGATTGCGCCATTTGCCACGCCGAACAGGCTACGGAGTACAGCGCGAGCACCCACGGTACCTTGTATGCAGAAGAAGATCCGGATGCGCCTTCCTGTCAGGACTGTCACGCCAAGCACGCAACGCTTGGCCAGGATTCGCCCGAATCGCCAACCTATGCGCTTAACGTTCCGACGCTTTGCGGGGACTGTCATCGAGTGGGCGAGCAGGCCGCTACCCGGATAGAGGCGAAGGTCGATGACATAGTCGGTAGCTACGAGGATAGTGTGCACGGCCGCGGACTGATGGAGAGCGGTCTTGTTGTGACGGCGACTTGCGCCGATTGCCACGGGGCACATAACGAACTTCCGCCAGAAAGCCCGAGTTCTTCGATCAACCCTGCGAATATTGCGGGGACCTGTGGCGCTTGCCATCACGGCATTGAGGAACAATTTCAGGAGAGCGTTCACTGGACAGACGATCCGATCGCTGACGAAAACAAACCTACCTGTGAAGACTGTCACTCCTCACACACCATCATGCGTACCGAACAGGTTGGCTTCCGCGACCTCATGATGGAGCAGTGTGGCCGCTGTCATACTGACGAGGCTGAAACATTCTTTGATACGTTCCACGGCAAGGTTTCGCGCCTGGGTGGTGAGGGCGTCGCCAAGTGCTACGACTGCCATGGAACGCACGGAATCCTTACGCCTACGGATCCCAATTCGATGCTCAGCAGGGACAATGTCGTCGAGACCTGCGGGCAGTGCCACGAGGGCTCACACCGGCAGTTTGCGGGTTACCTGACACACGCGACGCATCACGATCGCGAAAAATACCCTTGGTTGTTCTGGTCGTTCTGGGGCATGACAGCCTTGCTGGTCGGCACTCTGTCATTTGCCCTGCTGCACTCGTTTGCGTGGGTGATCCGGCTCATGCTGAATCGTGAAGAGTGGCAGGCGCACAAGGCGTTGAGCCAGGGCAGAGACCAGAAGTTCTATCGTCGTTTCAGCCGACTCCAGCGCACCATGCATATCATAATGATGCTTAGCTTCTTCACGCTGGCGTTGACAGGTATGGCCTTGAAGTTCTCCTACATGCCCTGGGCACAGGCTGTTTCCAATTTCCTGGGCGGATTTGACAGCATGGGATTCCAGCACCGTGTTGGAGCATTCGGCTTGCTGATCGTCATGATTCTGCATGCCTACGACGTGCTTCACTACAAGCGAAAGACGAAGCAGACCATGTGGCAGATCATTACCGGACCGGACTCGATTATCTTCAACGGTCGCGACCTCAAGGAGTTCATCCAATCCATCAAATGGTTCTTTGGCTTCGGTGAGCGTCCCAAGTATGGTCGTTACACGTATTGGGAGAAGTTCGATTACTTTGCGGTTGGCTGGGGTGTGATTATTATTGGATTCACGGGACTCGTACTCTGGTTCCCAGAATTATTCACACGTGTTGTGCCGGGCTGGGCAGTGAATGTGGCTACGATCGTTCACAGTGACGAAGCGCTGCTTGCAGTGGGCTTCATCTTCTCGATTCACTTCTTCAACACCCACTTCAGGCCCGACAAGTTCCCGATGGACCCCGTAATATTTACTGGGCGTTTGTCTGTTGATGAGCTGAAATACGACAAGCCTGGCGAATACGAAGAGCAGGTGGAATCCGGTGAGCTGGAGAATAATCTCGTCAGAGCGTTCCCAAGGTTTAAAGACAAGGGCGTGAGGGTATTCGGCATGCTGGCACTCACCTTTGGTCTGGTGGTGCTAGGCCTGATTGTGTACTCGATGCTGTTCGGTTACCGATAAGTATTGGTGCCCGGCGTCATCCTTTGCGATGATGCCGGGCATCACTATTGAAAATCGGGAGAACTCACATTGGATCTGACTGGTCACTGGGTCGGCGCGGCTGCCATCCTGATTTTTGCACTGGCTTACCTGTTGGTGATCGTCGAGGAATTTACGCACCTCAGGAAATCCAAGCCGGTGATCCTGGCGGCGGGACTGATCTGGGCCATCATCGCCTACCAATATGCGACGGCATCCATTCCGCATGAGACAGAGGAGGCCGTTCGACACTTCCTGACCGAGTTTGCAGAGTTATTCCTGTTCCTGCTCACGGCAATGACCTACGTCAATGCTATGAGTGAGCGGAGGGTCTTCGCCGCACTTCGTTCATGGCTGGTAAACCATGAATTCAGCTACCGACAGCTGTTCTGGATTACCGGCATCCTCGCCTTCTTCCTCTCCCCCATAATCGACAACCTCACGACGGCGCTGGTCATGTGTGCAGTACTGCTGGCAGTCGGAAAGGAGAGCCCGAAGTTCGTCAGCATTGGTTGCGTCAATATTGTCGTGGCTGCAAACGCAGGCGGCGCTTTCAGCCCGTTTGGAGACATTACGACGCTCATGGTCTGGCAGAAAGGGACGCTGGAGTTCCAAACCTTCTTCGCACTGTTTGTGCCGTCGGTTGTCAACTATCTCGTGCCGGCAATCGTCATGTCGTTTGCGGTGCCGAGAGCAACGCCGCAGGCAGAAAGCGACGTTGTCGACATGCAACGCGGCGCCAAGAGAATGATGTTCCTGTTCGGATGCACCATTGCGACGGCGGTCAGCTTTCACAACTTTCTGCACCTGCCGCCGTTTCTCGGCATGATGACGGGGCTCGCGTACCTGCAGATCTTTGGCTACTACCTGCGCATTACTCATGTTCCCGAGATGGAAAATAACGTGCCGCATGGCCGACACGGAGAGGTCACAGCGTTTGACAGCTTTAGGGAAGTAGCACGGGCAGAGTGGGACACGTTGCTGTTTTTCTTCGGCGTCATCATGTGCGTAGGTGGCCTCGGGTTCATTGGCTACCTGGATCAACTATCCGTCTACGCGTATTCGGAACTCGGGGCGACGGTTGCTAACATCCTGGTCGGAATTGCATCGGCAATCGTGGACAACATCCCTGTCATGGTTGCGGTTCTGCAAATGTACCCGGACATGGATGTCGCGCAGTGGTTGCTGGTTACACTGACGGCAGGTGTCGGCGGCAGCCTGCTGTCAATAGGTTCCGCGGCCGGCGTCGCGTTGATGGGTCAGGCGCGAGGCCAGTACACGTTCTTTTCACATCTCAAATGGACGCCTGTAATCGCTGCCGGGTTTGCACTCAGCATCTGGGTGCATTTCCTGGTCAACAGCCACTACATCGGGGTCGCCCCGACGTAGGCCAGGCACCTTTCTGTGCCTGACCTAGGTGTCTTCTTCGGGAGTCTCCTGATAGACAACCTCACCGCGTTCCTCTGCCCTTGAGAATGGCGGCTTGCCGGTAAACCAGGTCGTATCCATCGGGTAGACCGCCGGGTCGAGCATAACGGAGTAGAAATGCCAGATGAGGATTGCAAGTGTCGCCAGGATTGCCTCGAGGAAATGCAGAACCGTGGCAGCTCCAGGCACCCATCCCGGGAGCCATGTCAGTGTGAGATTCTCGAACCACAACACTAGTCCCGTAACCGCCGTGACGAGAGTTCCCCACAATGCGGCCCAGTATTCGACCTTCTCAACGTAGCCGACGCGTACCGGGGCCGGTGGGTCGGAACGCAGCCCCAGGTTGTAGCTGGTCCGGTGAACAAACTCCCTGAAATCGGCGGTCTTCGGCAGGAATGCCGCCATCTGGGAGCGAGCGCGAGCGCTGATAGCGAGATGGCCGAAATGTATCAGGCAGGCCCCCATGAGACCCACGGCGGCGATACGGTGGACCAAGCCGCGAAACTCGTTGTCCCCGAACTGCAGCAACTCAGCCCACCAGCTTTCCGGGTACTTCAGTGCAAACCCTGTGTATACGAGCACGAAGAAGCTGACGGCTGCCAAGGCGTGCACAAGCCGAAATGGCCGTGACATGCGTTCCTTGATCGAGCTTTGCTCGGGAGCCCGGCGCCGCCACAACGAATAGGTGCGCGTCTTTTTGACCAGGTCGAGCAGGTTGTGCAGCAGCATGCCGATGACGGTGACCCAGATCAGGGGAATGTAGATCTGCCTGATCCAGTAGGCGACGACGTTGGGTGTCTCGTCGGCAAGCGTGTGTACAGGATCGATCGCAAAACGGGTTCCCGCTCCGGCATGGCATTGTCCGCAGGTCTCTGCCAGGTTGTCTGTGTGGGTATGTGAATCGGGGTTGGTCGACGGCAGAATATTGTGCACGCCGTGGCAGCTTGCGCAGTTGGCGACACGCTGTGAACCGCCGCGCGCGGCCAGTCCGTGGAAGCTCTCGTCATAGGACGGAACCTGGTCCACAGGCAGGCCGTATTTCTCGCTGAGCTTGAGGTCTGAGTGGCAGGGACCACACACCTGAATCGGGACGTTGCTAGCCGAAACAGGGGATCCCGGAGCCGCAATCGCCAGAATCCGATGCTCGCCATGACAATCTGTGCAAACCGGCGATTCGTATACGCCGGCGGCCGCAGCCAGCCCATGAATGCTGCGATTGAACTGCCTGGTAATCTTTTTGTGGCAATCCCCGCAAGTGTCCGGCACGTTCTGGTGGTGAATAGAGGATCTCGGATCGGTGGCGGGCAATGGCGAGTGGGCTGAGTGGCAATCGCTGCAGCCGGGTCCCGGATCATGATCGTGAACGGCTTGCGCGTGCACGCTGGCCGTGTAGGCCTCGATCGGGCGAATTGTCATTACGCCCTGAGACGAAGGCTGTTCCGCACCATGGCATGCGCCGCAGGTTTCACCTTGGGATAATGAAGAAACCGGGGATGCCTCATCGGTGTACGACGTCATGGTGTGGGTTTCGCCATGGCAATCGGTACAGGTCGGCAATGTCGGGTTCGGGAATTTCTGTGGGCCTTGTTCGCCGTGGGCGCTTGTGAGCTGCTCTTCGACAACGTCATCGTGACAGGCCCCACAGTCGACCGGATCGAGGCCGCGCTTGTGCCGACGCTCGTCGGCACCGACATGACAGTCGAGGCATTCTGTAGTGCCGTGGACCGTAAGCTCAAACTGTGCCAGGTCGGTTTCGTGGCAATCGAGGCAGGGGTTTTCCTGTTCAGGATCATCCGCCCGTGTGGCGAATGGTAGGCAGGCGAGGAGGAGGGTGAAGCCAATTATGCAATTACGCACAGCGGTACTCACTGTTCCAGAATGCTCTGGTGAAGACCCCCTCACGCATATTATGGACCCGGGGCAGGCATATCCCAATACTTGTCGCCTGCGAGAAATACGGATTTTCGTGCCATTGATACGTAGTTAGTATCGCTGACGCCACTGCCAACAAAATACTCTGCGTGTTGCTCAAAAGGGAAAAACAAGAACACCAAGGTAACTACCGATCTTTGATCGACAACTGAGGAACACCATGTTTAGAAATTTCCTGGCATCGATTACGCGAAACGGCATCAGTTTTGTCGGCACTGCGCTCGCACTGGCAGGCCTGGTGCTGATAATTTGTCTGATCTTCATTCAGAAGCTCGGATACGACGGTGGGCCATATCTTGGCATCCTGACGTTCCTGATCCTGCCGATGATCTTTGTCGTCGGTCTGCTATTGATCCCGATCGGCTCGATGCTGCAAAGACGTAAGCTGCGGCGCATGCCGGGCGGCGAAGAAGTTCCGCGGCTGCCTGTGTTTGATCTCAACGATGCCAGGACGCGCAAGTGGGTTCTGATCCTGTTCGGCGCGACGATGGTTAATGTTGTTATCGTCGCCGGCGCGACTTACAAAGGCGTTCATGTCATGGAAACCGTGGAGTTTTGCGGCCTTGCATGTCACTCGGTGATGGAGCCTGAGCACACGGCACACGCACGTTCGCCACATTCGCGCGTTGCTTGTGCCGGGTGTCACATTGGCCCTGGCGCCGATTGGTTTGTGAAGTCCAAACTCGATGGGGCCTGGCAGCTCGTTTCAGTTGCGTTTGACCTGTACCCGAGGCCGATCTCGACACCGCTACATGACTTGCGTCCCGCGCGTGAAACCTGCGAACAGTGCCACTGGCCCACGAAATTTGTCGGTGACAAGCTCAGGGTCATCAAGCATTACAAAGAAGATGAAGAGAACACCGAGTTGACGTCGGCACTGTTGCTCAAGGTCGGTGGTTCAAAGGCAGACAATTCACACGGTATTCACTGGCATGTAGACCCGAACGTCGACATTCGCTATCGCTCCGACGAAACGCGTGAAGAGATTTACGAAATCGAGTTTACGCACGGTGATGAGGAGACGGTCAAATTCTCCGATCGCAAGGCACCGGACGAGGGTGGTGTCTGGCGCTCGATGGATTGCGTCGACTGTCACAACCGGCCGTCGCATATTTACGATTCGCCGGGACCCGCCCTTGACCTGGCTATTGAGGCTGGCCAGATCGATCGTTCGCTGCCGTTTGTAAAACGAGAAAGTTTGCGGATTATCCAGGAGCAGTACGAATCGCACGAGGCAGCACGAGACGGCATTACGGCCGAATTGGCCAGGTATTATGCCGAGAACTACCCCGATTTGGCGGCCGAGCGCGCCGACGATATTGCAAACGTGTCGAATGTGCTGGGCGATATCTACTCAGTCAATATCTTTCCGCAGATGAACGTCTGGTGGGATACCTATCCGAATCACATCGGTCACGAACAGTCTGATGGCTGTTTCCGCTGCCACAGGCGCAGCATGCGAACCGCGGACAGAGAGCAGGTCTCGAACGACTGCGAAAACTGTCATGTCTTGCTGGCCGAGGAGGAAGAAAACCCGGACATCATGTCGGTGCTGAGGCCAGAGTAATGCAACACCCGTCAACCACGATCACATCACGGTCGTTGACCAACGAGATTATCAGTGGCGGCACCGGATTGGTGCTGGCGTTATTCATGTGGGGACACGTGGTGCTTGTCGGCTCTATCCTGACCGGTGAGCGCGGCTTCGACTGGATGGCGACGTTTCTTGAGGACTACTACATCGCGCAACCAACGGTTGCGATCATCTTCGCGCTGTTCCTTGTGCACGCCGTATTTGCTGCGCGCAAGATTCCGGCCCAGTTGCGCGAGCGTAAGCGCATCGCGGCGCTGGCAAAAGGTCTGAGCCGGTCCGGGCGGGAGAAGGTTGCTACGCGTACCGAGCATTCACCGTTCCGCCCACATGTTGAGTCCATGCTGTGGGTGTGGCAGGTGCGCACTGGAATGATCATGCTCGTGCTGGGCAGCTTTCACCTGATGCTCCTGGGCCTGGATGTGTTCACACCATTGTTCGGTGACATTGCCGGCATCGAGTCGCAAACGTCGATGGCGCGTGTCGGCGCAGGCTTGTGGCTGCCATACGCGATCTTACTTTTGTGCGTCGAGTTTCATGCAAGCGTTGGCTTGTATCGGCTAGCCATCAAGTGGGGCGCCGACCTCTGGTTGTCCCGCAACGCGATGCACCGTATCGAGCAAGTCATCTTCTGGACGATTCTCGTCGTCGGCGGTCTTACCTTGTTCGTACTGGCCGGCTGGGTAGATCCGCCGCTCGCGTTCCTTCTCGACGGAGGTGCGGCATGACGGGCAAGCTGGTAACAACTGACGTCCTCGTCATTGGTGGCGGGCTCGCAGGCGAGCGCTGTGCTATCGAAGCGGCTGCCGCTGGCCACGAAGCGGTCATTCTGTCTCTCGTACCACCGCGACGCAGCCATAGCTGTGCAGCCCAGGGCGGCATGCAAGCGTCGCTGGCCAACTGTGCGAAGGCCGCAGGCGATAATGCCACTGTGCATTTCCTCGATACGGTACGCGGATCCGACTGGGGTGCCGATCAGGAAGTTGCCAATATCTTCGCCGAAGAGGCGCCGGTCGCTGTTCGCGAACTTGCTCATTTCGGCGTGCCCTGGTCCCGCGTGCGCGGCGGCAAGAATCACTATTTCATCAAGGGCGAAGAGGTCGACATCGAGGAAGCCCTTGAGAACGATGGGCTGATCGGCCAGCGCGACTTCGGCGGTACCGCGAAGTGGCGTGCCTGTTACGCGGCTGCCGGTACCGGCCATGCGGCCTTGTACGCCGTTGACAGCGAGGTCGTTCGCCTTGGTATCTCGGTACGTGACCGCGCCGAAGCCGTTGCGCTTATCCACGATGGCAGTCGCTGCGTTGGCGCCGTCGTGCGCGACCTTCGTGATGGCTCGCATTTCGCAGTGATGGCAAAGGCAACGGTCATTGCAACAGGTGGCTACGGACGTATTTATGGTCAGTACACGAGCAACGCGACGATCAATGAAGGCACAGGTACGTCCATTGCGCTGGATACCGGCATCGTACCGCTGGGTAATATGGAAGCCGTGCAATTCCATCCGACGACCTTGTCGCCGAGCGGTATTCTCGTAACCGAGGGTTGCCGCGGAGACGGCGGCTACCTGCTCGACAAGAACATGGAACGCTTCATGGTCGAGGCAGAGCCGGAGAAACAGGAACTCGCCAGCCGTGATGTCGTATCGCGTCACATGCAACAACGCATGCGTGACGGGCTTGGCGTCGAGTCGCCTTTTGGGCCGCACCTGTGGCTCGATATACGTCACCTCGGCGAGGAACATCTCCGTACCAAGCTACTCGAAGTCTGGGATATCTGTCGCGACTTTGTCGGCCGGAATCCGGCGAAAGAACTCATACCCGTACGCCCGACCCAGCACTATTCAATGGGTGGTGTGCGGGTTAACAAGGACGGGCAGGCGTATGGCCTGTCCGGGTTGTTTGCCGTCGGCGAGGCCTCATGCTGGGATATGCACGGCTTCAACAGGCTAGGTGGTAACAGCCTCTCAGAAACGCTTGTGAGTGGACGTGTCGTAGGCCGTCGAGTTGCAGAGTATGCATCTGGTCACGAACTCCGAACGGATACCGGCCTGGCATTCGACGCGCTGGCAGCCGCGGAGCAACGTGCTGCTGCATGGCTGGCGCGGAGCGGCTCTGGTCCGAGTGTCTATGAGATTCGTGACGCCATGGGCGAAACGATGATGCACAAGGTCGGGATATTCAGGACCGGCGATGAACTTGACGAAGCCGTTGCCGAGATTGGCCAGCTGCTGGACGATTGTGATCACGCGGTACTCCGCTGCAAGGACCCGGGCGTGAACCCTGAGCTGGCATTCGCCTTGCGACTCAAAGGTATGCTGCGACTGGCGATGACCGTTGCCAAAGGTGCACAAGCCCGTACCGAAAGCCGCGGCGCGCACTATCGTTCAGATTTTCCATTGCGTAACGACCGCGACTGGCTAAGCCGAACGCTGGTTCGATGGAGTGCCGACGATAGCGAGCCGTCGTTCAGTTACGAACCCACCGGCATCATTGATCTGCCGCCCGGACATCGGGGTTACGGCAGCGACGAACGTATCGAGATGACCAATTCGCTCGAAAATCATAATGAGGGCGTGCAGGAAGAGCAGGTCCGGCACGGCCGGCTTCCAAGTGCCGAAGAAATGGGCAGTCGCCTCAATCGCGGTGCCTGGAAAGCCGTAACAGGATAGAGCCACATGAGCGACACCGACAGAGCGCGCCGACTGCGATTCGAGATCTTCCGATACAACCCGGAAGACAAGGACTCGGAGCCGCATACCGACGTATTCGAACTCGACGAAACGCCGTTCATGACGCTGTATATCGCGCTCAACCAGATCCGCGAAAAACAGGACCCTGGACTGCAGTTCGACTTCGCGTGCCGGTCTGCTATCTGCGGGTCTTGCGCCATGATGGTGAATGGCCGACCTGCGCTGGCCTGTCGCACATTGACGGCCGATTTGCCCGAGAAGATCCAACTGTATCCGTTGCCGACGTTTAAGCTGATCGGTGATCTCTCGGTCGATACGGGTATATGGTTCCGGCAAATGGCGGAGAAAACAGAAGCGTGGATTCATGAACGCCTGCCATTCGATCCGGAGGCCACGGAAGAGCGCATGAGCGACGATGTCGCCGCCGCGATTTATGAAGGTGACCGTTGTATCGAGTGTGGCTGCTGTGTCGCGTCCTGCGGCCTGGCGAACGTTGATGACGACTTTCTGGCGGGCGCCGGGCTGAATCGTGTGGCGCGTTTCATGATGGACCCTCGCGACGGTCGTTCTGACGCAGAATGGTTTGACGTCGTGGCAGGGGACCAGGGCGTATTTGCCTGTATTGGCATGATGGCCTGCGAGGATGTCTGCCCGAAAGAGCTGCCATTGCTCGAAGTCTACGCTTACCTCCGGCGCAAGACGTTGGGCGCGCGCTTTATCGCGAAGTCCGAAAAGGCAGGTTCGTAGGACCGCGTAGAACGGTCGACTGCTACCAAAACGTGACGCAAGTCACCAATCGTATTCCTCGCCGCCACCCAATCGTCCGGTTCGGACGTAAGCCCTTGAATTTTAGCCGTGTGAATGACCTTATTGGTAACGCTGCGCGATCAATCGTGGCGGCGGCGGAATGAGTCCGGCGTCATGCCCGCAAGGGCAGGAAGAACAAGGCAATGAAGTCACAAGAAACACAATTTCCTGGCGCGTTAGCGCGCGCCCTGCTGGTCTGCACATTCTGTGTCTGGCTGGTCGATGCCAATGCGGCTACGGTGCGCGATGATTTTTCATCGCGGAACTGGGGAAATAATGACGGCTCCGATAACTGGAGCGGTACCTGGATTGAAGTCGATGGTGCGTCCACACCGCCAAGCCCGACTAACGGCAACGTCTGGATAACGAATGGTGGCGAACTCCGCCTTGAGGATCGGCCCGATACCGGCGGCGATCCCAGTGCGGCGAGAGAGGTCAACCTTGCCGGCGCTACGTCAGCCACGTTGTCATTTGACTGGCGAACGACGAACGCTGTCGACCCGTCCGATTCCGTGGTGGTTGAGGTGTCCGCGAACGGTGGTACAACGTGGAGTCAGCTGCAGAACTTCACCGGACTCAGTGGCAGCAACTCGGGAACCGCGAACTATGATATTGCGGCCTATGCCTCTTCAAATACGCAAGTGAG
>Ga0265303_10001499_pt1 | contig 14388 bp, 11 predicted proteins | sample Helome_2_FD_192494 | JGI IMG/M metagenome (GOLD analysis project Ga0265303, IMG submission 192494) | Marine sediment microbial communities from subtidal zone of North Sea - Hel_20160317 (Illumina Assembly) | ecosystem: Environmental > Aquatic > Marine > Subtidal zone > Sediment ... | reverse complement strand
CATTCATGTATCAGGGCCATTGGCCATGGTGATATCAGGAATGTATATTGGGAACAAATTGAATATCGCTGAAAATAAAGGTCCAACCAGAAAACTGATTAATGAATTTTGGGAAGTCTTGGATGATGTGTTCAATGGTATCTTATTTGTCCTTATCGGCTTAGCTATTCATCTCTTAAATTTTAGTCCTGGTTATCTTACCCTGGCAATTTTTGCCATATTTATTGTTCTGTTAGCCAGGTTTATTTCTGTGCTTCTGCCTTACTCATTGTTAAAACACAAGGAAAGTAAACCTATAAAAACAGTGATAATACTAACATGGGGCGGACTAAGGGGAGGCATTTCTATTGCGTTGGCATTAAGTTTGGGCGATAGTACCTCTTCAGAAATAATACTTTGTATAACCTATACCGTAGTATTATTTTCAATTATTGTTCAGGGACTCAGTATTGGCAAGTTAGTACAAAGGCTCTATAAATAAGATGGCACTCTTTGATAAAGAAATGACATGGTTGGTATTTGAATTTAATCAATTGTTTTACCCTTCATATTAAACCACAACATTAAAACTAGCGCTAATGGAATAAAAAAACTACCAATTGCCAATGTTTTAAAATAATCATCAAACATTGAAAAACCCTGCCATGCCGCTATCCCTTTATAAAAGATAAGTACCTCAGTTATTGCAAAACCAATCAAATAAAGGATAAATGACATTTTCGATAAGTATATCAATTTAAAAAAGTTCAATAACAGAAATAATCCAATACTCATCACACCTAAGAATGTCCAATGCAGATAACCAATTGTAAAGTCCAGATAGGTTGCCGCCAAATTCGCAAAATAGGGCAAAGTGGTAATCAATTGGAGTATTATTTTGATCCCTAACAATAAGGCAAAGGTTTTTAACAGTTTGTATTGTAATCTGGAAAAGATGTCTGTTAATTTGCTTCTTGATTTTACAGCTATTTCAAGAAGTATTACAAAAGCCAAAATTTGAAACACATCGCCAACTCCACCTAAAACATTAAAAACGATATTTGGTTTTGTCCAAAGGGTGGACAAGAAAAACGTAAGGAGAATACCGAGATTGATACTCCAAAAAAACCTTTTAAATGTGCCACTTGATATTATAATCCGATGTTGTTCCAATATATAAAAGAACAAACCCAGTAAAGCCATAATCATCCATCCATTATATTGAAAATGAAGATAAAAATAGATGGACAGGCGATACCACATAGATTCCTGCCCAAACCAAGTCATAATAGCTCCTAGCATCCAGGGACCAATACTTGAAAATACCATATACCACAATGCCGCATTAATACATTTATAGTAATTGGTCTTGCGCAGCTTCCTCGGTACATTTTTCATTATGAACCAGGTAAACCAATAAGATGTGATCAGGAATAAGGTGGAAAATATTATGGAGAGTACTGAATATCCACGAAAGGGGAAAGTCAGAAGCATTCCCACCAATGTCAGCTGTGTAAACCAAAATATTATATTGTAATCCCTGTTCTTGTCAATTTCCCTGGCAAAAATCTTGAAAATCATTATAGTCAAAGCCAGATAAACCCAACCCAATAAGGCGATATGTGAATGTGTATGAACAATATAATCATAGTTTATTGGAATTTTAATCGCTAAAAATGATCTTAATAACACCCCCAGGAAGGCTGCTAGGAAAAAATAGGCCAAAGCTATGTGGATTTGTCGCTTTAATTTAATCATTATAGAAGGTTATTCGGCAAGCTAATCTAACTTTAAAAGGACTAACTGACAAATATCATATTTTAAGACCGTTTTAATTTAGAATTTTGTAATGGCAAATTATGTTCAATTTTGATTCACGTTTGTCATAAATTAAATCTTAGCATGACAAATGTACATTCATTTCATATTCCCGTAATGGGAATAGGCTTTACCATAAATACCCCATTAAAAGTTTCCCAGTTTGGCATAGACTCCGTTATTTCTCTAGTGGATGATATCCTTATCGAAAAATTAAGGAAAATGTATTGTGATAAATTCGAGCGTCCCTATTCAGAAATTACCGAAAATATGGATGATTTTAGGGCAAAAAGAATCACTTCCTATCTCGACCTTATTTATGATGAGAGTCTAAAAAAATTCGAGGAACTAAAAAATGTTTCAGCTGAATCGGCTACTGAACTAAAGAAATATTTTTCAATCCTACCCGACACCTCAAGTTTAAAAAAGGAATTCAAGAATTTGACAAAGGACTCTTTTAATTTACAGGAAATCAAAACCTGGGTAAAGGATAATCTCACTATGGGTAGTATCGATGTGAACATTATGACCAAAGTTGATAAAGAAAATTATCGTAAAAAGATAAAATTACCTTCGGAATATAATGACGCCCATGCGGCATTGAGGGGCTATGCAAACAGTGTTCTTAATTCGTCACTGGTTCTCTCTGCCGGAATGAATCCCAGATTATATACCTATTTAGAGCAGTTTGAAGATTTTTATCCTGATGAAAATGGAATCATCAAAAAGAAAATCGTCCTTAAAGTAAGTGATTACCGTTCAGCTCTGATCCAAGGTAAATTTCTGGCAAAAAAAGGGTTGTGGGTATCAGAATATCGAATTGAATCGGGACTTAATTGTGGTGGACATGCGTTTGCTACAGATGGTTTTCTTATGGGCCCTATCCTAAATCAATTTAAAGAAGAAAAAGAAAATCTGATACAATCGGTTTATGAGATTTTAACAAAAGCTTTGGATCAAAAAAATCGGATTGTTCCAAAATCAATCTTGCCGTTAAAAATAACAGCACAGGGTGGTGTAGGCACTACAGAGGAACACAACTTTATTTTAAATCATTACAAGGTGGATTCCGTTGGATGGGGAACACCATTTTTATTGGTACCCGAAGCAACAACTGTTGACAAGTCGACCATTGAAAAATTGGTTGTTGCCAAAGAAGACGATTTATATCTAAGTAATATTTCCCCCCTGGGTATACCATTTCACAGTTTAAAGGGAAATACAAAAGATTTAGAAAAAGATAAATTGATTGAAAAGGGAAGACCAGGAAGCTCTTGTCCGAAAAAATTCGTGGCAATGAATAAAGATTTTTTGGATACCGGAATCTGCACGGCATCCAGACAATACCAACATTTAAAAATAAAGGAGTTAGAGGAGCAAGAATTATCTAGAGAGGACTATACATACCACTACAATAAGATAACCGAAAAATCCTGTACTTGCGTCGGACTCGGAACTTCTGCTCTGCTCGCTTATGGACTTGATACAAAAACCGAAGGCCCAGGGGTTTCAGTATGTCCGGGTCCTAATATGGCTTATTTTTCCAAAACCATGGAATTAAGTGAAATGATAGACCATATTTATGGAAAGACTAACGTGATATCAAGGAATGATCGCCCGCACATGTTCGTTAAAGAACTACATATTTATTTAGACTATCTTCAAGCCCGTATTGCCGAATCCAGATTTGAAATAACTGATAAGCAAAGGAAGTATTTGTTGAAATTTGCCGAAAACTTAAATGATGGAATAACCTATTATCAGGAATTATTCAACAACTTAAAAAAAGAATTTCCGGAGTCCAAAGCGCAAATATTGTTCCTTTTGGAGGAAGGTAGAAAATCTCTGAACAATTTAATTCAGGAAATTGAAAGCCTGGAAAATAACCTGGCCACTTCGTAATCAGCTATATAAAAAAGGGAGCCAAAATGACTCCCTTTTCCATTCTATTAATTTTTATACTTCTTTTTTTCCTAGTTAGTGTATTTTCTAACCGAGTTCCAGCTAGTTCTCTTGCTCGCCTGAAAGCTGGAAAAAAAGAAAGAACCTTTTGTTTTTGTGCTTCTATTTGAATGTCTCATGTTTCGTTTTTGTTATTTATTAGAAACATTAAGACGTAAAGACATTTAAAACGTTACAGCAAACCTGACAAATTATAACAACTTTAACAACTCTCGGAAAAGGCTATCAAAATGGTTAATGATTAAATTAGTTTGTGAAAATTATTCCATACTAAACAACCAACTGCCATCTTCTAACCACTTATTGTCAATAACTTTTAGTGCCCCCGCTAAATCAAAGGCCTCAAGGTAATTTTCCATAAGTGTATGAAAATGGAGATCATCAGCTGGCAACGCAATTCCTATAGGTTCTATATTCAAAGGACGTTCGAGAGTTACCAAATCTTTACCCTGGTTGCGCATGATTGTAATTACACAAATAGGGTAATCTGCTACTAATGCATCTACCTGATCGCTTAGTACCATGGCAATAGCTTCATCATAATTATTAACTGGTACGGACTGTGCCTTAGGCATATATTTTTTAACAAAAGTCTCACTTGTCGATCCCTTTAAACAACTTATTTTATAGGCTTCATTATTGGCCTCTTCGGTCCCCTTTAATTTTGATAAGACTGCTGATTTTGCAAGAATTGATTTGCCAGAAACTGTATAAGGCCCTGCAAACATTGCTTTTAAACTTCGTTCGGCGGTAACGGCCATTCCAGACATAACTGCATCAATTTTACCAGCTTCCAATGCAGGTAATAGTTCTGAAAAAGGCATTTCTACAGTCGTCAATTTTACGCCAATACTATTTGCCAATATACTAGCAAGATCTACTTCAAAGCCCATTAATTCGCCAGACTTACCTTTCATATTATAGGGTGGTTGCTGTCCTGTAAGACCAATTTTGATTTCTCCGTTTTTTAAAATTTTAGCGAGTGTCTTTTGTCCATTGACCGGAATGGCCAATCCAATTAAAAACACTAAAATAAAAGTTGTGTAAATTTTTTTCATAGTTTTCAGTTCTAAGTTGATTGGTAAAATTATTAAGTCGATGAAGATAGCACTTATTCTTATATAACCAAAAATGCTTGTGATTGACTAATAAAATAAAAAAATCCACAGGACCACCGTGGATCTATTACCTTCAAGACTAACAGGACTAACCAGCGTTGTTCCCTACAAGCCTGCCTGCCGGCAGGCAGGGCTCCGCCTTGAAAGTAAAAATCCCAAACTTACAAATTCAAGCAAGCTTGATTTGCCGTTTGGGATTTTTACCTATTCGTGACCCCGGAGGGATTCAAACCCCCAACCCTCAGAGCCGAAATCTGATGCGCTATTCAGTTGCGCCACGGGGCCTTTTTGCCAAGTTAGTTGTGAAACCTACATAGTTTCTTTAATTTTTGCATCCTAAGAACGTAAACATCGTATTCCAAATGTTTCAGATGCGCCCCGACTAAATCGGGCTCGTATTCAGCCTGTACGCCTTTGGCGTATTGCGCCTGCCTGCCTAGGGCAGGCCGCGGTGCCTTTAGTTTAGCGAGCGCAATTTACGCAAAAAGAGCTACTTGGTGCTAATAAAATACGTTCAATTGGTATTTTATTTTTACATTTTGGACAGACACCAAAATCATTGGTTCCTAATTTGTCAAGGTTACGTTTTAGACCGTCAAGACGTTCTTTGGCTTTGGCAAGGGCGGCATCCATTACCCCCTTGTTGTTTATTGCATCCATACGGGATACTCTGCCAATAGCATTATCCGGAGAAATGGGTTGAGACAATTCTTCGTATTGCTTTATCTTATTTTCAGTACGGGCAATATCAGCTTCAAAGCGTTCACGAATTTTTTCATCATTCATTTTCAAACTAAGTCAGTTTAGCTCTAACTATTCCGGAAATTGTTTTTCCGTCTGCCTGGCCAGCTAATTGCTTGGATACCAATCCCATAACTTTTCCCATATCTTTCATACCACTGGCATCTGTACTTTCAATAATCTGTACAACAACTTTTTCTATTTCATCCACACTTAGTTGAGCTGGTAAAAATTTTTCGATTACCGCCACCTGCGCCAGTTCGGGTTCTGCAAGATCTTCTCTTCCTTGTTCTTTAAAAATAGCTGCACTGTCTTTTCGCTGTTTTACAAGTTTTTGTATTAATTTAATTTCATCAGTATCAGACATTTCGCCTCCGGCTCCCTTTTCGGTTTGTGTAAGTAGTAAAGCCGATTTTATTGCCCTTAACGACTCCAGAGTTATAGCGTCTTTGGCCTTCATTGCCGCCTTAATTTCTTCCATCACTTGATTCTGTAAGCTCATATTTTTTATGATTTTAAAAGCGACAAGATAAAAAAAATAAACCCGAAAAAGTAATGAATTTTCGGGTCTATTCTAAGTTTGGGCGGATCACCCTGAAATCTGACTAATCCACATTATCATGTAAAAAGGAGTTGTTAGAACGCAACTGAATTTCATCATTACTATCTTCACTTAAAGTGGTTCTGGAGACTTTACCTTCTTTGGGGTTTTCATTTAAATCTATCCCCTGACGTTTATAAGCCGGCTCCTTTTCAATTTCATCAATATTATTAACGCTATTCTGGAACTTGTAATTAAAATCTTTTAGTTTTTTCCTCCGTTCATCCGCCCTTTCTCTGAGTATTGCTTCAATTGGAGTATTCATGGGATCTCCGTCATTGGTTTCAACTTCTTCTTTCCCAGCCACAGTCTTTCTCTCGAAAATCAATTCATCTTCTGCGAGTTTAGGTTCGAATTCCTCAGCTTTGGATTTTGCGCCCGTTAACTTATTTTCCAGTTCCATATAGTCATCAAGACTATAGCGGGTCTCTCCTTCTTTGTTGTATTCCAAAACAGGGATTACTTCTATATGCTCAGTGACATCAAGATTATTTATGTCTTCATCCAGACTGAATGTGATAACATTTTCATTCTCTTCTTCATCTAAATCAGTCAATGGCATGTCAAAACGAAGTGCTATCTGTTCCTTTTCATCTGTTTTGCCAGCTAATTCTTCAGGGTCAATTACCTCAATGTCCTTCAGGGCCTTTTTAGACTCAATTATTATAAAATCTTCTTCCGAAACTTCTTCTGCTATAACCTCTTCATAGAATACGTTAAAATTTCTGATATAATTGGTTGTCGGAATAAGATCTATAGTTTTTTCTTCCTCTAAAGAGTGTTTTACTATCGGTTCAACAATTTCTTCTTCTTCCTCTTCCTCTACTAATTGGTAAACGACATTTTCATCACTCAAATCCTGCTCTGCTCTTTGCTCATCTTCAAGAGTGTGTATAATCTTTTTGGTTTCAGTATTAACAATTTCATCTTGCTGGTCAATATTAAAACCTGTGGCAATTACAGTTACAGCTATTGCCTCACCCAGGTTTTCGTCTTCACCTACACCCATAATTATGTTAGCACCATGACCTGCCTCAATTTGAATATGATCATTAATTTCCCCTATTTCATCAATAGTAATCTCCTGGGATCCGGAAACAATAAGCAATAGCACGTTCTTGGCTCCCGTAATCTTATTATCATTTAATAACGGAGAATCCAGCGCTTTCATTATAGCTTCCTGTGCTCTTGCGGAACCCGACGACATGGAAGAACCCATGATAGCCGTGCCACTATTCGAGAGAACTGTTTTGGCATCACGTAAGTCAATATTCTGAGTATAGTGGTGGGTAATTACTTCAGCAATTCCTCTGGCAGCTGTTGCAAGCACTTCATCTGCTTTTGAAAAACCTGCTTTAAAGCCTAAATTTCCATAAACTTCCCTTAATTTATTGTTATTGATTACAATTAAAGAGTCTACATTAGAACGAAGCTTTTCAATCCCAATTTGAGCTTGTTGACATCTCATTTTACCTTCAAACTGAAATGGCATTGTAACAATCCCCACAGTAAGGACATCCATTTCTTTAGCTTGTTTAGCGATAACCGGAGCTGCCCCGGTACCCGTTCCACCTCCCATACCGGCCGTAATGAAAATCATTTTGGTGGTATTATCAAGCATTTGCTTAATTTCCTCCATACTCTCAAGGGCCGCTTGTTCTCCTACTTCAGGATTGGCACCCGCTCCGAGTCCTTCCGTAAGAGAAACACCTAATTGTATTTTGTTAGGGACGGGACTATTTTGCAAAGCCTGTGAATCCGTATTACAAATCACAAAGTCTACTCCATTTATTCCTGCCTGGAACATGTGATTTATAGCATTACTTCCACCCCCTCCAATGCCAATTACTTTAATTACATTACTTTGATTTTTTGGTAAATCAAAGGCTATATTTTCAAATTCGGTGTTCTTGCTCATGTTTTCTGTGTTACTTGTTATTACGTGCTACTATTAAGGTTTACTCTGCGTTATCTAAAAAATCTTTAAGCCTCTCTGACCAAACGTCAAATACAGATTTTCTTTCCCCTTTTTGCCTTTCGGTTGTTATTCTTTCAGGATGGCCTTCTAGAACCAATTCTTCCTCATTCTTATACTCTTCCTGATAAATAGGGTTTTTTCCTTTATTTTCAATTGCATTCATCAGTAGTCCTACGGCGGTTGCGTATAGGGGACTGGCAATTTCCTGTTCGGAATCCCCGGCTAAATGCTCATTCGGATATCCAATTCGGGTATCCATGCCAGTTATATATTCCACCAACTGTTTTAGATGTTTTAACTGGCTGCCACCCCCGGTCAAAACAATCCCGGCGATTAGTTTTTTCTTTTGCTCCTCGTGACCGTAATTTTTGATTTCAACATATACCTGCTCAACAATCTCAACTACCCTAGCATGTATAATCTTGGAAAGATTTTTAAGCGTAATTTCTTTAGGCTCTCTTCCTCGCAATCCAGGAATGGAAACAATTTCATTGTCCTTGTTTTCACCAGGCCAAGCAGAACCAAATTTCATTTTAAGAAGCTCCGCCTGTTTCTCTATAATTGAACAACCTTCTTTAATATCTTCGGTTATAACATTCCCGCCAAAAGGAATTACAGCTGTATGTCTAATGATACCATCTTTAAAAATAGCAAGGTCAGTTGTCCCACCACCTATATCTATTAAGGCAACTCCTGCTTCTTTCTCTTCCTGGCTAAGCACCGCATCTGAAGATGCCAGGGGTTCAAGGGTAATATTGCCCAGGTCTAATCCCGCACTTTTAATGCACCTGCCAATGTTTTTAATAGATGAAACCTGGCCAACAACCACATGGAAATAAGCTTCAAGCCTGCCACCGTACATTCCTATGGGCTGTTTTATTTCTGCCTGACCGTCTACTTTATATTCCTGGGGTAAAACATGGATAATCTCTTCTCCTGGTAACATAACCAATTTATATACCTGGCTACAAAGTTTATCCAGATCATCTTCATTGATTACTTCTTCAGAATTGGCTCTTGTAATATAATCACTATGTTGAAGGCTTCTAATATGTTGTCCGGCGATCCCAACAACAACAGATCCTATCTTTAAACCAGAATCGGCCTCCGCCTGTTCAACGGCCTGCTGAATAGACTTAATGGTTTGTGTAATGTTATTTACCACACCCCGATGTACACCAAGGCTTTTTGACCTGCCAATGCCCAAGACCTCTATTTTGCCATACTCGTTTTCCTTTCCGATAATGGCAACAATTTTGGTAGTACCTATATCTAATCCAACTGAATAATTACTTTGTTCCATATTAATTTAAATTTTGGTGCACACTACTTGATTATTAAACTCTAAGCTTACTATATTATAGTTTTCCAATGTTTTGTCCTTAGCCGCTTTCGTATAAAAAGCCTTGAAATTGTTGAACTTCTGTTCCAAATCATCCACATTCCCTAAATTCACAACAAAGTTTTCTAAGCGGAATTTCAATTGATAATTATCTTCATGCTCAATATGAATCCCGATTACATTTTTTCTTAAAAAGTCATCCTGGTTTATGTACTTTAATATCACATAAACGTCTTCTAAACTTTTACCGGTAATATTGCCCGTAATGATTGGCACTCTTGCAGAGTGATTTCTGGATAACGGCATATTTTTACCTTCCTCATCCAGATAGAATTTTGTCTTTCCCTCTACACGTCCGATTGGCTGCCTTTGTGCAATTTTTGATGTAAGCTCACCATTTATAGTAAGATAAACTTGGGCACTCTTTACCATTTCATTGGTCTCAATGACCTTTTCTATAGTATCCAAATCTAATTTTTCTTTGGGCATGTTTTTAATGATTCCATAATTTTGTATTAACAATTTATTAACCATTGATTGTGTAAGGTAGAGATTGTTCTCCCCAATGAATTTTAGGGTAATCTCTTCTACCCTTCTCGAATCGTTCCTATGACCTGAAAATGCATAAAGTCCTGTAATACAAATTATTAGACCGATAAATTTGATGTAATTCCAATTAATTCTCATGATCAAGTTCCTTTTCTATTTTTGATATTTCCAATCCAATATCGCCGGCACCCATGGTAACCAGTACCTCTGGTTTTTGCCTTTTGATTTCTGCAATCAGATCAGTTTTTTGCAGTAATTTTTTATTCGGATTCTTTATTTTATCCATTAGCCATTCGGAATTCACTCCTTCAATAGGTCTTTCTCGTGCCGGATATATTTCCAATAATAAAACACTATCAAATTGTGAAAGGCTAAGAGCGAAATCATCGGCGAAATCTCTTGTCCTGGAAAATAAATGTGGTTGGAAGACTACTAACGTTTTTTTGTTTGCGTGCATCTCCGAGATGGCATCGTATACAGCATTTATTTCTGTCGGATGGTGCGCATAATCATCTATAAAGACTAAGTCTACATTCTTTATTCGATATGAAAATCTCCGTTGCACTCCCTTAAAGGTTTCCAAGGCTTTAACAAGTAGATTAGGTGGGGGACCAATCTGTATTGCCATTGCAAAAGCAACTAAACCGTTAAGTAAGTTGTGCTTTCCTGGTTTATTAAACTTAACACCTTTAAGGGTAGTGTCTGGAGTTTCCAAATCAAAAATGTAGGCGCCATGTATTATTCTTAAATTTCTAATGCAATAATCCGAATCATCATCTATTCCATAGGTTATTCCTTCTATAGGCAGTCCATTTCTTATAAATAGTTTCCCGCCAGGCTTTAGTTTATCAACAAATTCCCTAAAAGATTTTCTTAGTTCCATGCTATCACCATAAATATCCAAATGATCAGCATCCATTGAAGTAATACAAGCAATATCTGGCGATAATCGTAAAAATGAACGATCGTATTCATCGGCTTCCACTACGGAATATTCATTGCCTCCAAACCAAAAATTACTATTAAAGTCTTCCGAAATACCACCAAGAAAGGCTGTAACTGGTGTCCCTGTTTCCCTTAATAAATGCGCTAGAATACTACTTGTTGTCGTTTTACCGTGTGTTCCGGCAACAGCAAAACAAAAAGTATCTCTTGTAATAATCCCCAGTACTTCGGATCGTTTTTTAATTTGAAAACCTCTGGAGGCAAAATAATTGAATTCATTATGGCCTTTAGGTATTGCCGGAGTATATACAATCAGGGTATCCTCTTCATTTTTATATTCTTCAGGAATTTTAGAGATATCATCCTCATAATGTATCTCGATCCCCAAATCAGTAATTTCAAGAGTCAATGGGGTCTCTGTTTTGTCATAACCCGCTACATTCTTTTTTAAAAGTTTAAAGTAACGTGCAAGAGCAGACATACCAATACCTCCAATACCGATAAAATAAATGTTATGTATGTCTTTCAGCGTCATATTAAATTTTCAGTAAATGTTCTATTTCATCTACAATATTCTTTGTGGCATCTGGCATTGCCAGAGCTTCAATATTTTTACTCAACATTTTCTTATTCTCCTCAGATTTATTTAGATCTGACAAAACGACTTCAAATTTGTCCTCAAGATCTTTTTCCTCCACCATTAATGCCGCTTGTTTTAAAACAAGACTTCTTGCATTTTTGGTTTGATGGTCTTCTGCAACATTTGGTGAGGGTATAAATATTACCGGCTTACCAACTATGCATAATTCAGAAACTGAACTCGCTCCGGCCCTTGAAACTATTATGTCTGCAGCAGAATAGGCAAAATTCATCTTGTTTAAAAAATCGTAGACTTTTACATCTGCAGAGTGATATTTTTTATATTCTTTATAATACCCCTGGCCGCACTGCCAAATAAGTTGAATTCCTAACTTTGAGAAGAAATTCAATTCATTTTCTATAAGTTGATTTATTCTTCGTGCACCCAAACTACCACCCAAAACAAGCAACGTCATTTTATCTTGATTCAAATCAAAAAATTCATAAGCCTCATTAGTACACTGCAAAGAATCTATTAAATCTGCTCTTACAGGATTCCCTGTTTTTACAATTTTATCTTCCGGGAAAAATCTTCCCATTTCGTCATAAGCAACACAAATCTTTGCTGCGTTTTTTGCCAATAATTTATTCGTGATCCCGGCATATGAGTTCTGTTCTTGTATCACGCAAGGAATTCCTTTTCTTGCAGCCATTTTTAATACAGGACCACTGGCAAATCCTCCCGTGCCAACAACCACATCAGGTTTAAACTTCGCTACTATTTTTGCTGCACTTATCAAACTACTTATTAGTTTAAATGGGAACATTAAATTTTTTAATGTCAATTTTCTTTGTATACCACTAATCCATAAACCCTTTATCCTATATCCTGCCTTCGGCACTTTTTCCATTTCCATTCTGTCCTTGGCACCTACAAATAAAAATGCCGCATCCGGATGTCTTAATTTTAATTCATCTGCAATGGCTATTGCCGGATAAATATGGCCTCCTGTTCCTCCGCCAGATAATATAAACCTATAGCTGTCCACTAAGTACTTCTAAGGGGTTAGTATCATCTATATCAGATTTTTTAACATCAACCGATCTAAATTTCCTGCTCGCACTTAACACTATTCCGATGGCCAGACAAGTCATCCAAATAGATGTTCCACCACTACTAATAAGTGGTAAAGTTTGCCCGGTTACAGGAAATAATTCTACCGCAACTGCCATGTTAATAAGCGCCTGAAATACAATTGGCAACCCAACACCAACTACTAATAATTTGCCAAATACAGTCTCATTTGAATTCGCCACCACCACAATTCTGAATAATAAAAGCATGTAAAAGAACATTAGTACAAACCCTCCGACCAGGCCATACTCTTCAATAATAATGGCATAAATAAAATCTGACGAACTCTGAGGCAGGAAATTTTTCATTACACTTTTCCCTGCTCCATTCCCTACAATTCCACCACTGGCAATGGCTATTTTTGCTTTTTCTATCTGATAATCAGCTTCTGTATCGGCCGGATCCCAAAAGCTTTCAACCCTATTTATCCAGGTGTCGACTCTGTTTGGAAAAAGATCCGGATAAGCCTTTGCCGTAAGAATAAAAATGGTAAGTATTACCAAACCAGTACCAACTATCCCTGAAAGATATTTTAGCGGATAACCCCCTAAAAAACAAAGCATGAGTACCATAAAAAACAAAATGGCAGCTGTAGAAAAGTTAGCCGGTAAAATTAATATTGTGACAATAAAAACCGGAAGCCACAAGGGCACCAGACTTTCACTGAAAGTGATTGTTTTATCTTTGATTTTGGTCAGATATCTCGCCACATAGATCATAAGTACTACTGCTGCGAGATTTGAGGTTTGAAAAGTAATTCCAACTAATGGGAGGCGTATCCATCTGCTTGCATTTGCTCCTTCTATTGTAGTGCCCTGTGCCAGAGTATATACTAATAGGACCAGAACAATGGGCAGCGCAATTATAGATAAGCCTTTAAAAAAATGGGTGGGAATTTTATGAACACCATAGATTATTCCGAATCCCAAAAACAGTAACATTCCATGTTTAACCAAATGGCCAATTGTTGTGCCATTTCCTACTACATAAACCAGATTACTACTGGCGCTGTAAACAGGTAAAAATGAAAAAAGAGCAAGAAGGGCAACTACGCCCCAAATGGCTTTATCTCCTTTTATATTTCCAAAAAACCCGGACATTTTTATAAGTTTTTTATTGCTTCTTTAAATTGATTTCCCCTGTCTTCGTAATTTTTAAAAAGGTCAAAACTGGCACACGCAGGAGATAGTAAAACTGTATCTCCCCTTTCTGCAATTTTATACGCTACTTTTACAGCTTCAGTCATTGCGTAAGTCTCGACAATTAGATCTACCACGTTACCGAAAGCATATTTGATTTTAGAATTATCCATACCAAGGCAAATGATAGCCTTTACCTTTTCCCTTACTAAAGGCATAAGAATGTTATAATCATTCCCTTTATCAACTCCGCCAACAATCCATACAACAGGAGTGCTCATACTTTCCAACGCATAATAAGTTGCATTTACATTAGTAGCCTTTGAATCATTTATGTATTGCACATGATGAATTTTCAAAACCTTTTCCAAGCGGTGTGCAGCTCCCTGAAAATTCTGAATACTTTCGCGGATAGTATCCTTTCGAATACCAACCAATTTTGCAACGGTTGATGCCGCCATTGTATTTTTAAGGTTGTGTAAACCTTCTAATGCCAAAGAAT
>Ga0265303_10001498_pt1 | contig 14393 bp, 11 predicted proteins | sample Helome_2_FD_192494 | JGI IMG/M metagenome (GOLD analysis project Ga0265303, IMG submission 192494) | Marine sediment microbial communities from subtidal zone of North Sea - Hel_20160317 (Illumina Assembly) | ecosystem: Environmental > Aquatic > Marine > Subtidal zone > Sediment ... | reverse complement strand
GATAGACCGGTTCCAGCATGCGCAGATACCAGGGCGGTATATGCGTGTCATACCAGTGTCGTAGAATCCAATTTTCTATACTTGCACGCATGACGATTAGGCCACTGCCTGATCCTCGAACTGCGTTTGATACAGACGCGCGTAGACCCCACCTTTATTCAGTAGCTCGGTATGTGTTCCCTGCTCTACCACCTTCCCGGCGCCCAGAACAATAACCTGGTCCGCGTTTTCAATGGTTGACAGGCGATGGGCGATCACCAGGGTTGTCCGGCCCTTCATGACCTCTTTTAGTGCCTCCTGAATAGCCCGTTCCGACGCGGAATCAAGTGCCGAGGTCGCTTCATCAAGTATTAATATAGGGGCATCTTTAAGCAAAGCCCTGGCAATGGCCAATCGCTGGCGTTGGCCACCTGACAACAAGGTGCCGGTTTCACCCAGCACCGTATCCAGACCATCGGGCAGTTGTTCAATAAACTCCATCGCATGGGCTGCCGTGGCCGCCCGCGTAATGGCCTCGCGATCGATACCCTCAAGTGCGCCATATGCGATGTTGCCGGCAATGGTATCGTTAAACAACACCACGTCCTGGCTGACCAGCGCGATCTGCTTACGCAAATTGTCGAGTTTGTAATCTGCAAGTTCGTACCCGTCGAGCAGGATATGCCCTTTGTTATAGATATAAAAACGCGGCAATAAACCTGCCAGGGTGGTCTTGCCGCTTCCACTTTGCCCGACAACAGCAGTCACACTGCCGGCCGGAAAGTGCAGACTCACATTATCAAGTACAGGCTGATGGCTGCTGTCGTATTGGAAACTTACATTTTGGAACTCAATTTCACCATTGACACGATTGACGCTGTGAGTGCCACTGTCCTGCTCTTTATCAGTGTCAATGACTATAAAAATACTTTCAGCGGCTGCGATGCCTTTTTGCATTTGTGACTGAACATTTGTCAATCGCTTTAACGGTGGAATCGTTGCAATCATGGCAAAAAATATGGCGGTGAACGTACCCGCAGAAATCGTTTCCAGCATCGCTGGACGCGTCGCAATCAACATCAATACCACCAATGCGATACCGGCGGCAAATTGAACGAATGAGGAGCTGAGCATATGCGTGGCAACCATGCGCATATGCAGGCGCCGGGTTCGTTCGTTGACCTTTTCGAATCGACTTTTTTCGGTGTCCTGACCAAGGAAAACTTTAACAACCCGCTGTCCAATCACTGCTTCTTCGGTCACATGTGCTATATCACCCATTGAATTCTGAATATTGCGGGAAATCTTGCGGAACTTGCGACTGATCACCGTTACCACCAATGAAATTACCGGCACCAGAATCAACAACACAGCCGTTAAACGGGCGTTGGTATGGAGCATCAATATCACCAGGTAGATCAGCAACAGGATGTCGCGGAATGCAGAAATGACAGCCTTGGTTGCGGCATGCGCAACCTGCTCGCTATTGTAGGCCAATTTTGAAATTAGCTGGCCGGGCGAGTTACGGTCATAGAAATTAGCAGGCAAATGCAGGTAACTGGCAAACAGTTCTTTCCTGAGATCAGCCACCACACGCCTGCCGGTCCACTCCATGCCATAGGCACCAGCAAAATGACCGATGATGCGCAACAACACCACGCCCATTACACCGGCAGCCAGCCACATACCGTAGGCCGAATCTTTTTCGACAAATACGCGGTCAATCAATGGCTCAACAAAACCAATGAAAAGCGCCTGCATACCGGCATCCAGGCTGACACCAATCACCCCGATGACAAACATCAACCAATATTTTCTTGTGTACCCCCACAGACGCTTATAAACGGCAGTCGCATTAAAGGAGTCTTGATCTTGCGACATGTCTATTCTTCTGTGATTTGTTCAGTTGCAATTGACAGGCGTGAGAAACCAAGTTGCGCAGTTACATCCATTGCGGTCACAACAAAGTGGTGCGGTGTTTCGGCATCCGCCCTCAAAATAACCGGTATATTTCGATCCTCACCCGCGGCCTCTATAAATGCCGCCACCAAAGTGGCACGCTTTCCATCCACCAGTTGCCTGTCATTGAGGTAAAACTGTCCTTTGGGATCAATCACCAACTCGAAACTGTTGGGTTGGTCTTCCGGTGCGCTGACATTTTTGGCTTCCGGCAGATCAACCTTTAATACCGCCTGGTGTTCAAAAGTGGTACTGACCATGAAGAAAATCAACAACAAAAATACCACGTCAATCAGACTGGTCATGTTGATTTCGGGGTCTTCAGAACGGGATGCGCGAAGTTGCATGAACTAATTCTCGAAAGAGGAATATTGGGTGGGTGCGGCGTGGCCGCGCTCAATACAATCAATCAGGCTGATCGCTTTTTCTTCCATGGAAATAACATATTCAGCAACCATGCCACGGAAAAAACGATAGAAGAAATAGCTGGGTATCGCAACGGTCAAGCCTGCAGCGGTTGTAATCAGTGCCTGTGAAATCCCCCCTGCCAGCACGTTGGCATCACCTACGCCGCTAATCATGATGGCTGAAAAGACTTTAATCATACCGACCACAGTGCCGAGCAACCCGAGTAATGGGGATATCCCGGCAATGGTCCCGAGGGTATTTAGAAATCTCTCCAGGTCGTGAACTACATGACGACCGGTATCCTCAACGGCTTCTTTGATGACTTCTCTGGAGCGTCGGCGATTGACCAGGGCAACCGAATAAATCCGGCCCAACGGCGATTCAACACTCAGTTGCTCCAGGTGTCTCTCATCCAGTTCATGGCGGGCAGCCCAGTCCTCAACCGTGGCACCCAGGCCTGCCGGTGTCACTTTACTTCTGCGTAATGTCCAGAATCGTTCGATGATGATGGCCATCGACAGCGTCGAGCAAAGCATAATAGGCGCCATCAACCAACCACCGGCAAGAATAATTTCCAGCACGCGGATTCACTCCTTTGATTAATACTGTGCAGAATAATACCTTAAGCCCGATTTTATATCCCCCGAATTTTCGGTTTACGCCTGGAATTTTAAGGGCAAGCCCCTGTGACAGGCCACCGCCAAATGGCCGGGCGACTGACACGGGCAGAATGAACCTTAAAACCACCCGCTTCATCGGTCGTGATCCTGATGCCTCCACACTGCGCGGTATTTAAACTCGAGGTATCTGCCTTGGCATAACGTTCCAGCACATCCGCGCGGGGAAAACCGAAACGGTTGCCGACAGCTGTGGAAATAAGGACCCATGTTGGCTTAACAGCATCAAGCAGTTCCTGAGAGGAAGAAGTCGAGCTACCATGGTGTGGTGCACTCATGATCGCATGGTGTTCAAGCCCTTCGTCCACCAGCCTTTTTTCGACGACACGGCTGATGTCACCGCTGAGCAAAAAACTCAATCCCGCACCATTTACACTGATTACGCAGGAGCTGTCATTACCCAGGTAAGGCAGACCGCTCGAAGGGTGCAAGACTTTGAACTCCAGTTTCTGTGTTGACCAGGTCCGGGGCGTGTTGCAGGAGTTAATACCGGCACGTTGCATAGGCAAGCTGGCAAGGTAGCCAGCATCAGGGTATATGTTAAGTAAGCGGCCAAGCCCGCCGGCGTGATCAAGATCCGCATGGCTGGCAACAACCAGATCAGGCTTCCTGCCAATCGCCCTGATCATTGGCAGAATGGTTCCCGCTACCATATCCCGGCCGGTGTCCCCATCGTGACCGTTACCCGGGCCGGTGTCGTAAACCATCATGTAATCATATGTAGATAACAAAATTGAAAGCCCCTGCCCCACATCCAAAAAGTCAATCTGTGTCTCCATTTTCCCGGGGGAGTCGCTGGGGGGAAGAAGCAGGGGAAGCATCAACAGTAAGCCGGCAAACCGCCCGGGTGTCCCACGCGGCATCATGAACAACGCGGCACCCAGCATAGCCAGGACCATTGTTGCAAAGCCGGGAATTCGGGTTGCGCTGAAGCTCAGAGGCTGGAGTCCTGATAAGTATTCCAGCATCAGCAACAGCCAGTTCGCTGAATAGCCGGCACAGGTCAGAAGCCAGGATGCCAGCGGTCCGGGTAGCCACAACACAAGCAGGGCAACCAGTATCAATGGAACGATAATAAAACTGATTACAGGAATGGCCACGAGGTTCGCTAAAAGACCCGGCAAACTGGCCTGCTGAAACCAGTACATTCCAAGCGGCGCCATTAGCAGCGAAATACCAAATTGGGCAAGCAGCATTTTTTTCCACGCGGGAATATATCCTTGCCTTGGCACAAACAGCATCATCAAAATGCCCACGGCGATAAATGAAAACCAGAAACCGGCACGCAGCGGCGCTATGGGATCAACCACCAACACGATCGACATTGCAATCAACCAGGCCTGCAATGGATGAACAGACCGTCTACTCAATAACACCACCGTGGCAACCGTCAGCATGATTAATGCCCGCTGGGTGGACACCCCAAAGCCGGACAAGGCGGCATAAATCAAAGCCGCCAACCAGGCGTTGATCCACGGCAGGACAATGGCGAGACGTTGTTTCAAACCCGCAAACAGAAACAGCAGCTGGAACCTGCCAAGGTAAAACCCAAAAATCGCTGCCAGACCGATATGTAAACCGGAAATCGCCAGCAAATGCCCGGTACCTGTTGCGGACAAAATTTCCTTGTCACCTGTATGCAATCCACGCCGATCGGCGATGGCCAGTGCAACCAGTATTCGAAAGGCCGGTTTGCCTGAGGCCTTTTCGGTGAGTTTGTCGAGCACCGACTCACGCCAATGATGAAGATCGAACCATGCAGGAGCGGCGAGCCTTACATTATCCCCATCCTGAACATAAGCCAATGCACCGATGTCACGGGTAAAGTACCAACGCTCTGCATCCATGCCGTGAAAGTTGACCCGGCCACGCGGGGAGCGCAGACGCAACTGTAAACGCCAGCGCTCACCGGCGTGAATGTTCGGCACAGCAGACTCTGATCCTGGCACCCTTCGTCTGTCTTCAAACCAGCTCACATATATTTTGGGCGGTACAGACTTTATAGGTCGATCCGGTAAAAACAAGAAGCGCACACCATCGGACTGTGTCTCCGGCAGGCTGCCAATGACACCTGTAACCGCATAACTTGATTTACTTTCCGACAACGGCAAACGCTGCGTAATTCGATGGTTGATTTCAAGCGTCGTAATCAGAAAGAAGACCGGAAACAGGCAAAACACCCTGGAGCGGCCTGTCAGATTTAGACTGCCCAATGCAGTCAATAACAGAAGTAGAAGCGCAACCCAGGACGGTAACGTAGATGCAAACAGGAATGGAGATACCGCTCCCATAATGAGCAGGGCCCAGAATTTCAATGATCCCCCTTGTTCTAATTCAACGCGATAATTACAGGTTCTTTACAAGCAGGTGTTGATTGCAGAAGTCTGAAGTCGCGCTCATCCCGTTAATAATTAAATGGCATCGGGCAAACTACAAAGGTCTCAAATTCCCCATGTGTAATTCACGACGCTGATTCATCCTCGCTGCCAGGCTCATATCGTGCGTGACCAGTATCAGGCTGGTATTTAACTCGGTATTGAGTTCAAGTAACTGTTGAAAAACATGATTGGCAGTACGCTCATCCAAATTACCGGTGGGTTCGTCGCCCAACACACAACCCGGGTTTCCCACCAGCGCCCTGGCGACTGCTGCACGTTGCCGTTCGCCTCCGGACAGTTCACCGGGTTTATGATCCAAACGCTGACTTAAGCCAACTTTGTCAAGCAAATCAGTGGCACGCTTCGCGGCAACCGATGTCGACTCACCACGAATCAATAAAGGCATCGCAACGTTTTCGAGGGCAGTAAACTCTGGCAGCAAGTGATGGAACTGGTAGATAAATCCCATGCGGGAATTGCGCATATCACTACGTTCCTTATCACTCATCTGCCAAAGCGATTGACCGTCAACCAGGACCTCTCCCTCTTCCGGCCTGTCGAGCCCACCCAAAATATGCAGCAGTGTGCTTTTACCGGCACCCGAGGCGCCGACGATCGCCATCGAAGTACCTGCCGGCACTTGCAAGCTGACGTCCTTCAATACCTGCACCCTTTTTGGACCTTGTCTGAAACCACGGCTGATACCGGTAGCTTGAATCACAATGCTGCCATCTTCACTCATAGCGCAAAGCCTCCGCCGGGTCGGTTTTAGACGCCCGCCACGCCGGGTACAGGGTTGAAAGCAATGACATACCCAGCGACATCAATGCGAAACCGATGACATCCGAACGACGCAGGTCCGACGGCAACTCTGTGATGTAATAAATATCTGACGGGAAAAGTGCGAAACCGAAAATTCGCTCAAGAAATGGAACCACCGTCGCGATATTCTGAGCCAGCAAAATACCACCCACCACACCCAGGGCTGTGCCAATAATTCCGATAAGACTGCCCTGCACCACAAAAACCCGCATGATGGTACCCGCATGGGCTCCCATGGTTTTCAGGATCGCGATATCAGCCTGCTTGTCGGTGACGACCATCACCAGCATGGATATGATATTGAATGCCGCTACCGCAATTATTAAAGACAAAATGACCCACATAACGGTCTTTTCGGTTCGCACCGCCTGAAACAGGTTGCCACGTTCCTGGCTCCAGTCTCTGACGCGGTAAGCACCTTCCAGTTGATCGGAGATATTACGTGCCACCAGCCAGGCGGAATCGAGGTCTCTCAACTTGAGACGGATTCCCCCGACAGAATCATCCGGCATACGTAACAATTTGGCTGCATCTTCAATATTCACCAGGGCCAGGCCGCCGTCGTTTTCATGTTCGCCAAATTCAAACATGCCCACGACAGTAAAACGCTTCATCAGTGGACTGGCGCCAAAAGGACTGGCTTTGAGCCTGGGGGCAATGACCGTTACCTTATCGCCTGGACCAACCCGCAGACGCACAGCCAGGCCGATACCCAACACGATTCCAAACTCGCCACTTTTCAAATTTGCCAGTTCGCCGGTGACCATGCTGGTGGCGACATCTGAAACGCTTGCTTCATAATCGGGAACAACACCACGCACCAGCGCTGCACTCGATCCATTGGCCTGTAACCAGGCACCAACTTCGATATACGGCGCTGCGGCCACCACATCTTCGCGTTTGTCCACATTTTTGATAACTTCACGCCAATCATCGAGTGGCTTTTCAAGCGGCTGAATGGTGGCGTGGGAAATTGCACCAAGAATTCGTGAGCGCAGCTCTTTTTCAAAACCATTCATCACCGAAATAACCGTAATCAATGTGGTGACGCCCAGCGCAATTCCCAGCATGGAAGTCAGGGAAATGAACGAGATGAAATGATTTTGCTTTTTGGCTCCCAGGTAGCGAAGACCAATAAAAGCGGATAATGGTTTATACATATGCGAATTAGACCATATAGCCAAAGACTCAACCAGTTGAATTTACCCTTTAGCCTGTAGGTATTTATTGATTGGCTTAACATTGCCTTTATGCAGGACGAACTACTCCAGTTTTCCGAGCAACCCGCTCAGTTCATCCGGTAAGGGTGCATTGACCATTTGTTTCTCACCATCGCCAGTGTAAAACTGGATCTGGTGGGCATGTAAAAAAATCCTTTTAAGACCCTGTGATTTCCAGAATTTCTGTCGGGCCCTTGACGAATATCGATCGTCGGCTGCAAGCGGTATACCCAGGTGGGCCGCATGAACACGAATTTGGTGGGTTCGCCCGGTATGTAAATGTGCCTCTGCAAAACTATATTCGGCATAATTTTGAATCAGGCGAAAAGTGGTCTGTGCAGGCTTGCCTTCCGGATCCACCCGCATAAACTTTTGACCGGAGCGTTCAAATTTACCAATGGGCTCGTTTACTTCAACAAGATCCTGCTTAAGCTTTCCATCCATCAGACACAAATAACGCTTTTCAATCTTGTTGCTGCCTATTTGTGTATTCAGTTCCCGCAGGGCATCACCACCAAGTGCAAGAAGTAAACAACCACTGGTATCACGGTCGAGCCGGTGAACGAGGTCTACGTTAATACCCTCCCGCAACTTGCGGATCACATCAACAACACCCCAGGACAGACCACTGCCGCTATGAACCGCCATACCGGCAGGTTTATTGACCACCATCACACCTTGACCTTCATAACAAATCGATTCGCTCAACAATTGCATAACAGCCGGTGGGATTTTCCCCGAGTTGCCTTCGCGGACAACCGCCGGTGGAATCCGAACGACATCACCCGTTTCAAGTCGGGTGGCAGGTTTTGCTCTTCCTCCATTCACTCGAACCTGGCCGGTTCGGATAATGCGATAAACAACAGAACGGGGTACGCCTTTTAGCCGGACGCTTAGAAAATTATCCAGGCGCTGGCCATCGCGATCCTGTGTCACTTCGACCAGTTTGACCCCGGAACCTACCTTATTCATCGACAACCACCCCCAACTCATTGATAGAAAATGGAAAGACTGCTATATTGTTGCGGGTAAGGAATTCGCACTGCCGAATTGCCCTCCGACACCGCCTGATTATCTCACCTAAACCGTGCTTTAAAATGGCAGGACTGCATAGATACAACGATAGTTTACACGTTGTTTCAGTGGCTGAAAGCTTGAATTCATAAACTGCCAGGTGGCAGGAAAAACTTATTTTTGATGGCAGATCGACAATCTGCCATCCAAGGACCGGACCAATAAAAGTTGGTCTGGCTATGAAAACAATATTTGGTACCCCCGGCAAAGGTGCATGACACCGCCGGGACAGCTAAGTGGAAATATGACACTAGTGTCATATCGTTCCACCGCCGCCCCGTACCGGGGTGCCTGAGGAATTTATAATGAAAAGAATGCTGATAAACGCAACTCAGCCAGAAGAGTTGCGTGTCGCAATTGCTGAAGGTCAACATCTGTTTGATCTTGATATAGAAGTACCCTCCCAGGAACAAAAAAAATCAAACGTTTACAAGGGTAAAATCACACGGGTTGAACCGTCACTGGAAGCCTGTTTTGTTGAGTTTGGTTCATCCAGGCACGGTTTCCTGCCACTCAAAGAAATTTGTGAAAGCGCCTATTCGAAAGATGCCACGAAGAAAACAGGCAAATTAGCCATTCGCGATGTGGTTCGTGAAGGTCAGGAAATCATCATCCAGGTCGAAAAAGAGGAGCGCGGCAACAAGGGTGCAGCGCTGACAACCTTCATTTCACTGGCAGGCCGCTATTTGGTCCTGATGCCTACCAACCCCACTGCGGGTGGTGTATCACGTCGTATCATCGGTAATGAGCGTGATCATTTGCGGGAACAGTTACAAAAGGTTATTACACCGGACAATGTTGGCATCATCATACGTACTGCCGGTGTTGGCCGGGATGCGGACGAGTTGCAATGGGATCTTGATTATCTGCTGCAGTTATGGACAGCCATTGGACAAGCTGCCGCCTCTCGCCCGGCACCCTTTCTGATCCACCAGGAAAGCAACCTGTTCATACGTGCGCTGCGTGATCATATGCGAAATGATATTGGCGAAATTCTCATCGACAATGAAGAGGTTTATAACGACGCACGTGAATTTATACAGCAGGTGATGCCGCATAACCTGAACAAACTCAAGTTATACAGTGACCAGGTACCACTTTTTAACCGTTACCAGGTTGAAAGCCAGATTGAAGCAGCATTCGCACGTACCGTGCATTTGCCTTCGGGTGGCGCGGTCGTATTCGACCATACAGAAGCCCTGCTATCGATTGATATTAACTCGGCCCGCGCAACCAAGGGTGTGGATATTGAGGACACGGCGTTTAGCACCAACATGGAATCGGCTCACGAAATTGCCCGCCAGTTACGTTTACGTGACCTGGGTGGCTTGATCGTCATTGATTTCATTGATATGACCAGTCGCAAGCATCAGCGCGAAGTTGAAGAGTGCTTACGTAGCGCCATGCAAGTTGACAAAGCCCGGGTTCAGATCGGACGGATTTCACGTTTTGGGCTTCTGGAAATGTCACGTCAAAGACTGCGCCCCTCCCTGGGTGAATCGAGCCAGGAAACCTGCCCGCGCTGTGATGGTCACGGTAGTATCCGTAGTGTTGAATCCCTTGCGCTGTCAATTCTCCGTCTCGTCGAAGAAGAAGTCATGAAGGAGTTCACGGGTCAGATCATCGTTCAGGCACCTACGGAAGTAATTAATTTTCTTCATAATGAAAAACGTGCCTCGCTGGCAGAAGTTGAGTCCCGACACAAAGTTCCGATCGTTATGCTAGCCAATCAACACATGGTCACACCTCACTTCGAGATTCTCCGTGTCAGGAAATCAGACATTAGCGAATCGCCAAGCTACTCCAGGGTTGATGTGCCCGAAGCACAAGCCGTGGCTAACGAGCGCTCCCAGGCCCATGCGGTTGAGCCGGTGAGCCCTGCCGTTAAGCGAATGGTGCCGGACCGACCAGCACCTACCCGCCCCGAAGAAAAGGAGCCCGGATTATTTGCACGCCTGGCAAAAATTCTCTTCCCGCATCCTCAAGAGGAAGTGAAAAGTAAACCGGCCTCGAGTCCGCGACCGGAAAAGCAAGCAGGCAATCAGCGACAGAAGCAGCAAAATAGACAAAAACAGGCACAGTCTTCAAATCGCAGAGGCGGAAGTAATCGGTCAACACAACCGCAACGCAGGGCCAAAAAACAACAATCAAGGCAAGCCCAGCCTAAGCCGGATGCAGGAAAGACCGACCAACAAAAAACCCGTCAAAGCAAACCCGCACAGAAAAGAGGCCGGCGACCGAAAGCCAAGCAGGCGGCCGGTGAAGTCAATAAGGCCACGCAAACTGATACCACTGTCAAGACACCGGTTACACCACCGGTAAGCGCGGGTGATGCAGATGGAAACTTGAAGCCTGAGCAGAAAGAAAGTGGCAAACGCAGGGGCAGCCGCAGAAGGCGTTCACCCTACAAAACGGGCGGGGCCAAACCACGTGCTGAACAGTCTGAATCCGAATCAAAATCTGATACGGCGACAGAAACCAGCCAGCAACAACAGCCCGCGTCTGGTGACAAGAAAGCGGTTGCTGACAAGGTTAAAAAACCGGTTCAGAGAAAGCCCCGTTCAACAAAGCCGGAAGCAACTGCAGCCGTAGTTGCCGGTTCTGATACAAAAGAACCCACACCATCAGTTTCAGCAACACCAGCATCGAAGCCTGAGCCTAAGCCTGCAGAGACCAAACCCACTGAACCAACGGGTACAGAGGTGAAAGCGGTTAAATCAAAACCTGAGAGCGGCAAACAGGATAAAACTGAATCTTCCGGCCCCAAACCGGCGAAGAAGACTGCAACGACAAAAACTGATACCAAGAAAAAGACGTCAAAGGCAGCACCCGTTGAAAAGACTGCAATCAAGCTTGATGAACCAGCCAAACGTAAAAAACGTGCAACACGCAAAAAGACAAGCAGCAAAAGCGCGGATAGCACGTCCGGAACAAAACCCGTTGAGAACAAGGCACCAGCAGTAGCGCCTAAGCCTGGCCCGGTTGCAGCCGTCGAGAAGGATTCAAAAGGCATTTATACTTTAAAGCCACCGCCGTCAGAACATAGCCCGGTGGAATAAGCGGTTTAAAAGCACCGAACATTCACTACCTTATTTGCGGCCAGCGTCAACTGGTCGCAAACAGGCACACTAGATTAATTCCGAGACCTAAAAGCCCGAAAGAAACTCAGGCTCCGTCCAGCAATCCATAACGCATGGCCATTCGCACCATCTCAACCTCACTACGCGCACCCAGCTTGCCCAGGATCCTGTATTTGTAGGTGGATACGGTTTTGGGACTCAAACACATCAATGATGCGATATCCGGTATACGGCGACCATCAGTCAGCTTTAACATCACCTCCATCTCCCGCGCGGACAGATCCTCAAATGGTGATTCATGCACCGACCCGGACAACATCGATAATGCGAGTTGCTTTGCAGCTTCACTTCCGATGTAACGGTGCCCTCCCGCTACTGTCTTAATAGCCTGCATCAGTTCTTCGGCCTCACAATCGCGGGTGAGATAACCACATGCACCAGCATCCATCAACCGTGTTGGATAAGGTGCCTTGGCATGGACTGCCAGAACGATAATTTTGGCTCCGGGGTGTGTTCGGGTAAGTTTTCGGGTAATTTCAAAACCCGATAAGCCGGGTAGATTAATGCTGAGCAAAATCACATCGGGGCGACTGCTTCTACACCGGCTGAGCGCCGCCTCCCCCGATGACACTTCAGTTACTTTTATGATTTCGTTACTTTGATCAAGAATATGCCGTAGACCGGTTCTAACCAACGCCTGATCATCGATAATGAGTATTTGAATCATGATTTCCCCCTTCGGATTGATTCGGTTTTTGCAAGGTATCTGTTCTCTGACCTGTTTTCCCCTTGAGTCAGAAAATCCACATTCAACTCCCAACTGAATTGAAACATGGACAAATTAACTATAGACATTGAATTTGCTTATGTCGAGCGTTGACGAGATTTAGCAACAACTCGAGCGAATTCCCTACAACTTATTCATCTTCCGTATCTTTTCGGAAAAATTGCAGGGCAGTCCTGGCAGTTCGAGAAGATTTCATTCGAAAATGCATTCCGAGTTGCAAAATGCCAATTTTGGGTCATAATTAGTATGCGATCAAAATCCTCGGGGGGAGTAATGGAATATTCTCAATTTACACCGGAAGTAACCGATGAATTAGTCAGGGTGCATGAGCAATATCTTGTACCAGCCATTTACGCACAATGGGCCAACAGGGTAGCCGAAATCGCCGAAATTGGGCTTGGTCACCAGGTACTTGACGTTGGTTGCGGAACAGGCACGCTGTCGCGCGCGATTACACTGGAAACCGGCCTGACCGGTAAAGTAACCGGACTTGACATCAACCAGGCGATGCTTGACTCCGCACAAAGGCAATCCCCAAAACTTGACTGGCAACTCGGCGATGCCACGGCAATGTCTTTCAAAGATAACCAATTCGACCGGGTCCTGTGCCAATTCTCGCTGATGTTTATAAAAAATCGTGTAGCAGCTATTAAAGAAATGCTCAGGGTTTGCAAAAGAGAAGGCCTCGTTGTCCTGGCCACCTGGGGACCTTTGCATCATGGCGGGGCGTATGACGCGCTGATCAATATTGTGCGCAATCACGCAGGCGACGAGGCGGCAAAGAAGATGTCATCTCCATGGGCACTTGGTAAACCCGGTGTCATGGACGCATTGCTGCTTTCGTCCGGTGTAAACGAATACGAATGCCACGAACGTGTCGGCCAGGCCCCTTACCCTTCCATGAGGGCTTTTGTAGAGGCCCATCTGCGGCTCGCAGGCGAGTTTGAAATCCTGGATGAACAGGATTTTGAGGTAATATTGAGTGCTGCCCACACAAAACTACGTCCATTCCAGTCGCCAGGGGGGAAGTTGATTGCACAGTTAAATGCGAATATATTTATCGTGAAAGACGAGTAAACGCCTACTGCCAATGCTTCGTGATCAGACATTTGAAACTCACGCATGAATTGAAAAAACTGTGCGTGGTATTTTTTACTGATCTCACTCCACTTGTATTTTTATAACGGCCCCGTTACAAACAGATACGACCATGTCTTTTTTTCCATTTCGCTGGTAAACCCAGTTTGATACCGTGGCATTTGACTGGCGTCCATTCTCATTGACCGTTTCTTTACTGCTGTATTTTCTTACCGGATTTCCGCACTTTTTTATCAGTGTGTTGCCTGAATCACCCGGTTTAACGATCTTTCTTCCGCACCTGATGCTGCCAGCGAATGCATCGCAGGCAAACAATAATATCACCGTGAACAGAATATACTTTCTCATACCAGGCCTCCCTTTTTATTACGACCAGAACAGGCTAAGCCTATCCACCCATGCTGAGTAGAGGTAATCGGAGTCCGGTTTCGTCAGACAATGTCGATGGTTTTGTCGAAATGCGGTATCAGGCGATGGGTATTGATGTGGGTCAATTTCAGCAGCTTACCAACAGGCTAAAATCAATCGATGTTCAAACCTGTGACAAGACCCTGCAGTAACTGTAATGGCATGTATCCACATACCTTCCTTGGCAGCCGTTGCCCTTCCTGTAACGTTACCAATTGGAAGTACCAAAGCTATGTGATACCCCTGGCTATCCTGGTGGGTACAATTTTTGCGGCTTCCTGCATTATTTATATCCTCAGTAAGTTCTGAGCCGATAAATAGCCTTTCTGGCAACTAAAAAACCCGCCAGAGGCGGGTGTTTTATTTGGCGGAGAGGGTGGGATTACAGGGTACATCCTGTACCCTGCCCTTCGGGTTCGCTTCGCTCATTCAAAAACGCTCCCGGCGTTTTTGTCAAACCCACGAGCCGCTGCGCGGCTGTAGCTTCTCACCCAGCCTTTCTG
>Ga0265303_10001497_pt1 | contig 14398 bp, 11 predicted proteins | sample Helome_2_FD_192494 | JGI IMG/M metagenome (GOLD analysis project Ga0265303, IMG submission 192494) | Marine sediment microbial communities from subtidal zone of North Sea - Hel_20160317 (Illumina Assembly) | ecosystem: Environmental > Aquatic > Marine > Subtidal zone > Sediment ... | reverse complement strand
TGAAGATCTGGTGACTGTTGCGCTCTGCAAAACGGACAACTTTATCTTCAATAGACGGGCAGTATCGTGGACCCACCCCATCTATTTTTCCCGAATACATCGGTGAACGGTGTAATGCGGAACGGATTATTTCGTGTGTTTCTTCCGAGGTATTCGTAATCCAGCAATTAACTTGCTCGGGTTGATCTTCATGCCTGCCCATGAAGGAGAATACCGGCCGGGGCTGATCACCAGGCTGTGCCTTAAGATGGGTGAAATCAACACTTTTGCCATCGATCCTTGGTGGTGTGCCAGTTTTGAGCCGACCGACATCAAAGGGTAATTCACGCAAGCGTTTTGCCAGGGATATAGAAGGCGGGTCACCGGCACGGCCACCTGCACTCTGGTTTTCTCCCATGTGAATCTTGCCACCCAGAAAGGTACCCGTGGTTAGAACGATCGCACTTGCGTGAAAGATCTGCCCCATACTGGTTCGGCAACCGGTCACACGGTCACCATCCAGCAACAGGTCATCCACCGCCTGTTGAAAAATACTCAAACCAGGTTGGTTCTCAACCACTTTACGTATGTGTGCACGGTAGAGATTGCGGTCACACTGCGCGCGCGTTGCACGAACCGCCGGTCCCTTGCTCGAATTCAGTGTGCGCAACTGGATACCCGCAGCATCTGCCGCAGATGCCATAACCCCACCCATTGCATCAATTTCCCTAACGAGGTGACCTTTTCCGATTCCACCGATGGCCGGGTTACAGCTCATCTGCCCGATCGTTTCAACACTGTGAGTCAACAACAATGTGGACGCACCGCTACGGGCCGATGCAAGCGCAGCCTCGGTGCCGGCGTGTCCGCCACCAATCACAATCACATCAAATGTATTTGATTTCTTCAAGAGATCTCTTTATCTCATACAACAGGAGTCGCGCATTGTACTGAAAATCAAGGGGAAATGTAATTTATTGACTTTGCAGTTCCGCAGCCAGCGCTTGTGCTCTTTTGAGCATGATATAGTTTTCATCGGCATCCTTCCAGATTGCCAGCGCGTAATTGACTGAAGCCAGTGCCATTTGGGGCATTTTTCGTGCCTGCTGGAGACGGGCTTTTTCAACCCATAACATGGGTTCTGAGGGATCTAAACGGAATCCGGCTTCGATCGATTTTTCGGCTTTATTCAGGTCGCCGAGTAAGATTTGAGCTTTTGCCATTTGGGCATAAATTTGGGATAAACCAATTTGCGAACCACTGGCAAGCACCGACTGGTTTGTCTTTTCAATTGCCTTCATGCAATGATCTGCCATTGCTGCATAATCATGCTTTGCTCCGCTGATGATGGCCTCAACCATATGAACCTGAATTCCAAGAAAACTTAACTGGAACTGCTCCATTATTTCCCGTGCCTGCTGCAGTGAAGCCTGGGCCGCATCAATGTCTTTTGCCCTTGCCTCGATAATTGCAGCATTGAAAGCCATGAACTTATCCATTGGCGGGCTCAGCATTCCCGTTGCGGTACTAAGTGCAGCTCGGGCTGATTCGAAATCGCCCAAAAGGACATAAAAATCAATCACTGGGGTATAAATACTCAAGGTAAGAGCAAACAGGCCTTGCGACTGCCGCAGGAATTCTTCCTGTGCATAGGTCTGCCGGATGGCTTCATTAATCCTGCCGAGGCGAAACTCAAGCAGGGCGGTACCTTTCCGGACCAGGGTTTTGTCCATTGGCGTTTGTGCAAATCCCTCTGCTTCCGTCAGGAACTGCCTGGCTGCGGGGATATCACCCTTACGCGACGCTATAATTGCCAACTTCAGGGTTGGCCTGACAGGTGAGTTTTGTAAGATCTGGGCCTGTTTATATTGTTGCTCAGCAGCGTCGAGCTTACCGCTATCCCGCAGCAAATCACCTAACTGAATGTTTGCTTCGATGTCCTCAGGTTTTTGCTCCCGGTATTTACGCGCGTAATCAATAGCCGCTTCCATGTTGCCGGTTGCACGTTCAAGCGTGGACATCTGTAAATAAATACCCACGTTCAAGGCGTCCCTTTCAAGCGCCAGAAGAGATTCCTTCTTGGCTTCCTCCAACTCACCGCTAAGCATAAGAATCCTTGCCAGTCTGTTGTGGGAAGAAGCATCGTTATGAATTTTCGCCTGCAAATACAAGAGTGACATTAATTTTTCATGATCTCCAGCAAGCCGATAGAGCATGGCTTTAAGCCGCGCACGGTCACGTGAAGGCAGGCGATAATCAAGTTCCTGTGCCTTCGTAAAAGCCTCCTGCCCAGCTGGCAGATCACCGCTTTCGATCATATTGACTGCCTTCATTAACCAGCCCAGAACAAAACCCGGATCGATGCCGGTGGCCTGGTCAAAGAACCCATTGGAGGCAACAAAATCATTGTTGAAAAGGCGGGCATTGAGCCCGTATATATAGGCCTTCAGCGCTTCTTCTGATTCACCATATGTTTCCGTCAACGGCAGGTCTTCTGCGATACGCTTACTGCTTTCGGGAACATCCAGCGCTTCCCGAATGTCCCTGGATAAACGATCCGTAGCCGTATAAATATCCCAACCGCGCCGCTTGATCTCCGCGACCTGGTTGAGTGTTTGTGTATCCCATATCCTGGCTGTCAGAACGAATTCATCGGCCACTTTATCTAGTGATCCATCAACAAAATACTGATGGTTTGCCTCATTGGCAATCTTTCGCATCAGTGAACGCGGCACATTCAAACCATCATTGAAACCGCCCCGCCGCATTCTTGTATAGAAACCATCGCCAAAATTGTTCCATGGTGAAATTGCCAGGACGAAAGGGTCCTGCTGTAAATCCTGGACCAGCAGTTCAGTGATACCATATTGTAGCCAGTCCAACTCCGGGTTTCCGGACTCATTTGTCCAGAAAAAAACGGCCATTCTGCGCCGAAATGTCTCACTGGGAATGTAATGCGTTTCTTGCTGGCCGAGCTCATTGTTGACCGTTATCTGCGTCGCAGTCAGATCAAAATCCTTATCACCAAAGACGCTGATCAAAAGCCCCAGCGTTGCGATCAGGTTTATCGGTACACCGACTTTTTCAAGCCGGGTTGCCTTGTCCTTGCCCGGTCTGCCATGCGTCCATGCGATCAGCATGACGGCCGGAATCAGGGAATAAAGGCCCCAAAACACAATATCACTCAGATAAGGTGAAAGCAGGTAACGTTCAACCATGCGGTCGAGAATTTCAATCGCTACCCAGACTCCGGCGACATACACACCGACAGCAGGTAAAATACGTCGATCACGCAACTCTGTGATGAAATCAGCCATGCAGTCGAAACCCCGGTCGGAAAATACAAGCAACTAGTTTAGTGCATTTTGATGGAAAATCCCGAATGCCAATCGTCATGAAAAACTATTGATACAGACGCAGTTAGTCACGATCTTTTTTTCGTGACGACCCCCCGCTCGTGGATGAGTGCCGTCTGACCGGTGATGGGCTTCTGACTGATCGGGTGTTGTTCCCCGAATATGAACTTCGTGTTGATCCGTCAGCTGAGCGTGAGGCTGTACTCGAAGTTGCAGGCGTTACACTGACGGACTTGGCTGGAACTCGACCTGTAGGCTCAAGCCTGCTCTTACCTGGTTTTGTACTGCCGCGCTTTCTGATGATTAAACCCTGATTCCCGGATGGCGCCGTCGAGACATAGCGATGAACTGATGAACTTCCATTGTCGATAACATCACTATCCTTGCCACGGTGTTTATTATGGTTATCCCGGGTATAAGGGTTATGATCATTGTCCGGAAAATCGCCGTTATAGCTGCCACAACCGCTTCTGCGTATGCAATTATCCTTGTAGGAACGCCGATAAGGGTGGTGATGGTAAGCGTAGTACCTCGGCGAAAAATAACCGTAGTAGCCGTAGTGGTAACCCCATGGTGAATAAGCCAGTCCAAACGGATAACCGTAGGCAAAACCATACCCGGGATAAGGCCAATATCCCATGTAAAAATAATCCAGTGATGACCATGGATAATAAACGTCACCCGAAAAATCGCCTGAATTCAAGACATAGGACGGATCATCCTCGGCGTAATAGACACCATCTTCAAATGAAGTTTCCGGATAGTAGTAGGTCACGCAACCGCTCAATAGAACGAACATGAATAGGATGATCAGTTTTTTCATATATTTTCCAGACACGTATTAAACAGTATCAAAAATAGCAGAATTCGGATAGGAGAATTTCTGTAAGCAATTTAGCTGCGCGTCGGTCATTCAAATAGGTACAATCACAAAAGCTGAAACTCAGTGTCAGGAGAATGATCTATGCGCAGGGCGATATACGAGCTGCAGGGATTTGCAATTGCCCTGGATAAAGTAATATTAGTAAGCCGGGTTTTTGAAGCGGATAACGGTGAAGGCTATCAATTTAATATCACGTTTAGCAGCGAACTGCGCTTGCCGGTTAAGTTTCCGACACGCACCGATGCCGATCTGGAACGTCAGTTGTTTCTGAAAGCCTTAAAGGAAAGCTGAACCTAGGAGCCTGTCGGATTTAACATGATCTACTACGAAAAAGCCGAGTTTGGCCAGATTCCCCGCTCTTTATCGTTAAATAGCGGAGCTATTCGCCTCAAAAGACCGAGAAATCTGACTCAAATCGGCTTTCCCTCGCTACGATCGGTCAAACCCGACAGGCTCCTAGATTACTCCTTAGCCTGAATTAACAGCGCTCCAGCCAGGCCGGGACCAGAAATAACGATATGAGCCACTGCGGATTTGTTTTCATCCAGATCTTCCGGTAATTGCAAAACAAATTGACCGGTTGAATGAATCTGGCCACCCTGGCTCCAGGTAATTTCGATAGGGTTTCCCGTATAAGCTGCTTCTGGGAATGTCGTTGAACACATGGACTCCGGCGGGATATTGCCACAGGAGACAAAATTACCTGTCGCAGGAACCAGCAACCTGACAGCGGACACATACATCTGGGTTTGATTTTCCATGACCATGCCGGTTATCTGAACCGGCGGTGCACTATCAACAGGTGTGGCTGCACATGCCAACAGGCATAGCGTGCAAAATCCTGTTATGACTAATTTAAACATCAGATAAGCTCATGGTAGAGAGCAGGATTGACGACCAGTTACCGGCGGCCTCAATCCTCTTAACGTAAGGCATTATTGACGATCTCGGAAACATCACCCGACAAATTCTTGACGGCCGCAATACGTTGCAACTGCGCCTTCATCAGCATTTTCCTATCCTCATCATAACGTTTCCAACGATTGAATGCCGAGGCCATCCTCGCAGCGATCTGTGGATTCAATCCGTCCAGCTCAATGACACGATCTGCTTGAAATACATAACCTGAACCATCAGCTGCATGGAAGCCCGTGGGATTCAGCATCGAAAACACACCAATAAGCGAACGTACCTTGTTGGGGTTCTGGATACTGAAAGCGGGGTGCTGCATCAATTCCCTTGCTTTATTCACCGTCTTGGGACCAGGTTTGATGGCCTGAATAATGAACCATTTATCCATGACCAGTGCATCCACTTTCCATTTGGATTCAAACTCAGAAAGTCCAGCTTCTGCTAGGGGCGACTCCATCAAAATCAGTCCTTTGAGAGCGGCCAACGTATCTGTCATGTTGTCACTTGACTTAAGTTGAGCAGCAGCCAGCGATTCACCAACATCTGTTTCAAGAAGGTAGGAAAGGCAGGTGTTCTTAAGCATTCTTTGAGCCATCGCCCTGGATGATTTCTCATAGGGCTGCCCGTCATTTAACCCGGCGTAACGTTCAATGAAAAGCGCCTTCAGATTATTGGCCAGCCCCTTTTTGATAAACTCACGTGCGGCATGAACACCATCAACATCAACAACCTCCATTTGATCTGCCAGGTAATCTTCATCCGGTAAAGTCATGGCCTCAGCCAGAAGTGCCGGATCGGCCGAACGATCTGAGAGAATGCCGCGAAACGCTTTGAGCAATGATGAATCCAGCGTCATGTCCAGACCCTTTGCGTTATGCTCGCACTGTTCGAGTATGGCGTTCCCGGCGATTCGCTGTGCTGCATCCCAGCGCACAAAAGCATCACTATCATATGCAATCAGAGTAGCCAGCTGTTCAGGTGAGTACTCGTAGAACACCTTAACCGGCGCCGAGTAATCCCGGAACAAAGAAGGTACGGGCAATTCCGGAACATTTAAAAAAGAGAACTCTTGTTGAGCTTCTTCCAGGACCAGTAATCGAGTTCCTTCAATGGCAGCAGTCTCGTTTTCAAGTTGCAACGGCAACTCCTCGCCATTGGCAGTCAACAGACCGACGGCAAATGGAATAACCAGGGCCTGCTTGGTCTTTTGATCATGGGTTACATCTGTGTGTTGTTTCAATGTCAGCGTGTATTTTTGAGCTGCGGCATCATAATAATCGGTTATGTGCACTTGCGGTGTGCCGGACTGACTATACCAACGTCCAAAACGGTCCAGATTGACACCATTGGCATCTGCCATGGCGGCAAGAAAATCATCACAGGTAACAGCATGACCATCATGCCGTTGAAAATACAGTTTCATGCCTTTCTGAAAACCAGCCTCTCCCAACAACGTATGGTACATGCGGATAATTGTCGCGCCCTTTTGATAGACCGTGGCAGTGTAAAAGTTGTTGATTTCGACATATTGATCCGGCCGTATCGGATGCGACATCGGACCATCATCTTCAGGAAACTGCCTGCTTCTGAGATCACGAACAACCCTGATGCGTTTTACCGCTCTCGATTGCATATCAGCTGAAAATTCCTCATCCCTGAACACTGTGAGCCCCTCTTTCAGGGTTAGCTCGAACCAATCCCGGCAAGTGACACGATTTCCGGTCCAATTGTGAAAATACTCATGTCCAATAACGCCTTCAATACCCTGGTAGTCAGCATCGGTTGCCGTATCGGGCCTTGCCAGGACATATTTGGAATTAAAAATATTCAGTGATTTATTTTCCATCGCTCCCATGTTGAAGTCGTTGGTAGCAACGATGTGATAGATGTCGAGGTCATACTCGAGATCAAACCTTTCTTCATCCCAGCGCATTGCATTGATCAGCGACTGCATGGCGTGTTCACAGCGATCGAGATTTTCTGCTTCAACGTAGATTCTCAATGCAACATCGCGCCCGCTTCGGGTGGTAAAATGGTCTTCAACCAATGCGAGATCGCCCGCGACCAACGCAAACAGATAAGAAGGTTTAGGAAAAGGGTCTTCCCAGCGAACCCAGTGACGACTGCCGGTTGAATCACCCGCTTCCACCTGGTTACCATTTGACAACAAAACAGGAAATTCAGGCCGATCGGCTTCCAGGGTTACACTGTAAGTCGTCATCACATCCGGACGATCCGGAAACCAGGTTATTTTTCGAAATCCTTGCGCCTCGCACTGAGTCAGCAGGAAATCACCGGAAACATACAAACCTTCAAGCGCGGAGTTGCTCGCCGGATAAATTCTGACCTCTGTATTCAACACACTCTTCGGTGGCGCACCGGGAATGGTCAGCGTTTCTCCTTCAACGGTATAGTCATCATCACTTAGAATACAGCCATTAAGTGATAGCGATACTAACTTCAAATCAATGCCATTAAGTACAATGTCCTGTGATTGCTTACTTTCATCCTTTGACTGAAATTCCATCTCAGCCCGAACAGTAGTACTTTTGCTACCAATATCGAAATAAAGATCCAGTTGCTTAACATCCCACGGGTAAACCGTATATTCTTTGCGATAAATTAAATTGCCGGATATACCGTCTTTCATAAATCTGTTCCTTTATTCAAATTCCACTGGTGAAGTGGCTGAGAGCGCCAGTATTATATGCTTATGAAAGACAAAACGGCAGACCAAATTCCGGACTTTGCGGACATTATGTCCGCGAAACAGCGTATCGAAAGGGATATTCGCGCAACACCAGTGCTTTCCGACCCGCAGCTGAATACTGACCTGGGCTGCGAATTATGGTTGAAGTGCGAAAACCTCCAGCATACCGGCGCATTCAAATTCCGCGGTGCCAGCAATGCAATTGCCTTACTTGATGAGAATGACAGGCGCGGCGATGTTGCAACCCACTCTTCCGGCAATCATGGGGCCGCATTGGCTCTAGCGGCATCTACCCACAACCGCCGTGCGTGGGTCGTGATGCCCGAGAACTCTGTCAAAACCAAGATCGAAGCCGTACGGCGATTCGGTGGTGAGATTGTGTTCTGCCCTCCAAACCAACAGGCCAGGGAAAAAGGGCTCGCCGAATTGGTCGCTAAAGGCTGTATCCCAGTTCCACCTTATGATCATGGGCATATCATTTCCGGCCAGGGAACTGCGGCCATTGAAATGTCTGAGCAAATACCCCGAATGGACATTATTCTGACACCGGTGGGTGGTGGTGGCTTGATCAGTGGTAGTGCAATTGCTGCCAGGGCGCTGATTGCCGGTGTCAAGGTATTGGGTGCTGAGCCCAAAGGAGCGGCAGATACTGCATTGAGTCTCAGCCAGGGTAGACGGGTGGATCAGTTCCCGGTTAATACCATTGCGGATGGATTGCGGGCGATTGTTGGAGTATTGAATTTTGAAATTATACGTGACAATGTCGACAAGGTGATAACGGTCAGCGAAACGGGTATTGTTGAGGCCATGGCATTGGTCTGGCAACATTTTCGTATGTTGATCGAACCATCATCTGCCACCGTCATTGCCGCAATTCTGGCAAACCCCGAAGATTTTTCGGGGCAGTGTGTTGGCGCCATTATTAGCGGTGGTAACGTCGACCTTGAACACCTGCCTTTCAAACCATAGCGCCTGGGATTGAGTAACGCATGACACAACAACTTTATTTACTGCGTCATGCAGAAGCTGAGTCATGGAATCCGTTGGGAAACGATTTTTCCAGATCACTCAGTTCAATTGGCACACATCATGCAAAACTGCTATCAAGCTGGGCGTTTGAAAAACTCTCACGTCCGGATACTGTTTTGTGCTCACCCGCCAAGCGAACCCGCGAAACACTGGCCCCATTTCTCGCCCGTTGGCCGAAATTACTGGCAACCACCGACTATGTTGATTCGATGTATAACGCATCTTTGAATATGCTTTTGACGCTGACCGAAGATGCTTTCAGTTACAGTGAACGGCTTTTGATGGTCGGACATAATCCAGGCATTGAGCATTTGTTGGCCAATTTGTGTCCACCAAAGCTGGCCGAAGATTTTAAAACATACGGCACCGGAACCATGGCAGTTATCGAATTTCCTGAAAACTTCAAAAGGCATACGGACACAGGAAATCTGCTTCACTTAATTCGGCAAGCCGACTTTTCATTCAATTGAAGACAGAAATGCCTGCGCCAAAGCCTCAAGTCCTGCTTCATCCTGTTCACTGAAACGGTCATTAATAGTACTGTCAACATCTATCACACCGAGCAAAGCACCCTGTTTGAATAACGGCACTACAATTTCAGAGCGCGCTTCAGTATCACAGGCGATATGCCCATCAAATGCTTCAACATCTGCTACGCGAATGGTCTTCCTCGTGGCAGCAGCAGTGCCACAAACCCCCTTACCCATTTCAATGCTGACACAGGCCGGTTTTCCCTGGAAGGGACCGACCATAAGTGTTTCGCCATGCAGAAAATAGAACCCAACCCAACTCACATCAGTTAATTCCTGATAAAGCAACGCACTCAGGTTTGCGGCATTTGAAATTTGGTTCGAAGATACACTTAACAAACCCTCTGCCTGCTGGATCAGTCTTTGCCATGAAAATCGCTGAGAACCTGTCATGATTTTTTAAATACAAGAATAAAATTATTGGCAGGCATCGGAATTTTATGTTCGAGTGGCATGTAATGCAGGTTTGCTAGAGATTCAATCGCCGCCATACCGCGAATACCCATTCTTGAATCCTGGGCGCGCAATTGTGCATCAAAATATTCATTGCCCTTTGAGGTATAACAATTGTTGATATTAAACGGTCCGTAAAGGCAAAATCTGGCGTGGGTTTCAAGATGTGTCGCAACCCCGGCAAACATGGCCACCACCGCGTCCCATGGCATGATATGGGCGGTATTGGCAGAATATGCGGCATCATAGGAATAGCCTGGCCAGGTATCGCGAGTCACATCCAGTTTAACTGGTGGCAAAATGTTTCCATTTCCTTCTGCAGCAATACGATCTTCAAGCCCCGCGAGGTTTTCTTCCCTGTCACTTGGCTGCCACAGCAACCCAGGCAACCTTTCTGCAAAAAAAACAGCATGCTGACCTGTTCCGGATCCAATCTCAAGTACTGAGCTGTTTTGAGGGATCAGTTTTTGCAACTGATCCAGAATGGCTTGTCGATTTCGTTCAGCCGCGCTGGAAAAAGGAATGGCGGTCATGTTGACATTAAGTCCAACAAAGTCTGTATATAACGGGTTCTGCTTGCCCCTTCGGCAACATGATGTCCTTGATCTACAAGCCTTCGACCAGCAACCCAAACTGAATTTAGCATCGAATTATCCCCTGCGAATATCCAGCTATCCAGGGCTGCATCGGGCTCCCGGCCAATCAACAGTTCATGATCAGCATCCAGCTCCAACAAGTCAGCCCTGTATCCCGGTTCCAAACAGCCGACAGGCTGACCCAGGGCTGCAGCACCGGAATTCGCCGCATGCTGGTAAAGAAATCTACCACAACTTGTGTCTGAGGTGGTCAAAACATTGCGTTGCCCGCTTCCCAATCTCGCGTTGTATTCAAGCAACCGTAATTCTTCGGCTACCGAAATCCGGACGTTACTGTCTGAACCAATTGCAAAACGGCCACCTGACTTTAACCACTCGTCAGTCTTGAAAACACCATCACCCAGATCTGCCTCAGTGGTTGGACACAAACCCACCGTAGCCTTACTCTGTGCAGCGAGCCGTAATTCACTTTTTGACATATGTGTTGCGTGTACCAGGCACCAGCGCCGGTCAATGGGGAACTGATCAATCAAGTATTCAACCGGTCGCGCACCCAGGTATTTTTCGCAATCTTCTATTTCAGCGGGTTGTTCAGCAATATGAATATGTACCGGACACTCGCGGTCCGGCCATGACAGCAGCACTTCACGTAACGCAGATTCCGATACCGCGCGTAATGAATGGGGTGCTATTGCTAATTTAATCAGAGTCTTGCCAGAAATTTTAACCTTACAACTATCCAGTAACCGCAAATACTGATCGGGTGAGTTTGCAAACCTTTTTTGTTCTTTATTCACACCGTGTTTGCCAAAACCCGAACTGCAGTACAACACCGGCATCAAGGTCATTGCGATGCCACTGATTGAAGCTGACCTGACAAGGCGAACGCTCATTTCCGCAAGGTCGGTGTAAACCATCCCGCCAGGTTGATGATGCAGATAGTGGAACTCGGCACAACTTGTATAGCCGGCCTTGAGCATTTCAATAAATACCCATTGTGAAACCGCCTCGAACTGATCCGGAGAAATACGGTTGGCAGTACGATACATGATTTCCCGCCAACTCCAAAAACTATCTGAGTGGCTACCCTTCGGCCCGGTCAGACCGGCGATCAGACGCTGGAAAGAGTGACTATGTACATTGGGCATACCCGGTACAACAATCCCATTTATGATCGAATCCGCCGATTGAGGTGAACCACGCTCAATTGCGGTTATAACACCGTCTTCCGTAAGGCTTAGTACAACGTCACTTCGCCATCTATCACCCTGCAGTAGTTTTTTACAATAGATCTTCAAGACGGCGACCAATGCAACAATGTGCTTGTGAATTCGCGTAAAACGACGCTAACCTCTGCGGCCAGTGCCTGATCATATAGTGCTGTCTCTTCATACATATAGACTGATTGAGCCATTTCCAGTTGCAGGGCATGAATATTGTTATGTGGCTGCCCATAGTTCCGCGTAATGTAACCACCCCTGAATCGCCCATCAAGCACAGTCGAGTACCTGGTGTTTTTGCTTAACGCTTTAAAACTAGCGGAAATCAAACCGGGATCCGCACTGGTACCTGCATTACTTCCCAGGTTCAAATCAGACAGTGTGCCCTCAAATAACATCGGAACCTCGCTACGTATTGAGTGCGCATCAAGCAAAATGGCGTATCCGAATTGCTCCTTAATAAGCTGAAGTTCTTCGACAAGCTTTTGGTGATAGGGCTGCCAGAACAGCGGCAGGCGTCGCTTCAATTCGGCAACATCGGGTTTTGAACCCACCTTGTAAAGGGGGTTACCATCAAATAATTTTTCCGGAACCAAACCGGTTCCGTGTCCCGAATATAACGCAGCGTCATCAGGTGGCCGGTTCAGATCAATAACATAACGCGAGTAATTTGCAACCAATAAACCGGCGCCCTGATCCAGGACCCAATGATAAAGACGTTCGACGAACCAGTCGGTATCAGGTAATTGAAGGGCTGCGTCGGTAAAATTCTTTCTGATGTCTGCTGGCACAAGGGTTCCAGCGTGTGGAACACTGACCAGCAATGGCGTTGAACCATGTTGGAATGAGAAAACCGGTTTCATAGCTTCCATCTTAAACAAAAAAGCCCGGGTCGTGCCCGGGCTTTTTCGCTTTTCAAATGAAATAACTAATTCACAACGGGACGTTCTTCCACGATGGTCGGCGTTACGAATATCAGCAGTTCACGTTTCTTGGTTTCGTTTGAACGACGCTTGAACAGATTACCAAGAACCGGGATGCTGCTCAGATAAGGAACCCTGTCTTCCTTACGGTTTCGTTCATCCTGAAAAATTCCACCCAGTACAACCGTTTCACCATTATTCACCAAAACTGATGTGCTCAATTCACGCGTATCAATCGATGGTACTGAACCACCTCGACCGGTCTGATAAATCTCACCCACCGAGTCCTGTTTGATCTCAAGTTCCAGTTGCACACGGTTATCCGGTGTAATCAGCGGCGTCACGCGTAATTCAAGAACTGCTTCCTTGAATTGAACAGCGGTTGCACCCGATGATGCCGCTTGTTCATACGGAATCTCCACACCTTGTTGAATAAAGGCTTCTGACTGATTTGCGGTGATAACCCTTGGGGTGGATATGATTTCACCGTCCCCTTCAGCTTCGAGCGCCGTGAGTTCCAGATCAAGCAATACATTACCCGCCAGGAATGAAAGGCCAATCGAGCCGGCATCCGCTATGTTGGCGGGAAGGTTGACGTTCAATCGATCGGTCAGGCCCGGAAGATCAAGCAGGTCAGTACCCGTTGGATCGATGGCCGGATTAAGTACAGTGGCACCCTCGCTGTTACCGGCAACCGCAAGAATATTTCTCTTATTATGCAAGCCTGTCACACCGAAACGCACACCGATTGCATGAGCAAATTCACTGGCAGCTATGACAATTCGGGATTCAATTTGAACCTGCCGCACCGGGTGGTCCAGATCCCGCACCAGCTTTGTTATTGCCTCAACCCTGCCCGGCGTGTCCGTTACCATCAATGTGTTGGTCCTTTCATCAATGGCTATGGAACCACGGTCGGATAACAACCCGGCATCTTCTCCTCCACTTGAATTGGCACGTGCTGAATCGATCAAATCCTGTAAGTCCTGAGCCGTTGCGTAACTGACACTGATAAGCGATGTGACTAACGGTTCCAGTTCTTTTCGGTCTCTTATGGCCTGTAACAATTGTTGTTCACGGGCCGCAATGTCTTCTGTAGGTGCAATCCAGATGACGTTTCCGTTTTCGCGCATATCAAGATTACGAGCATCTAAAACGATGTCCAGCGCCTGGTCCCAGGGCACATTGGTAAGCCGAAGAGTCAAATTTCCGCCTACATTGTCAGCAACCACGATATTGAGGTTGGAAACATCGGCTATTAACTGCAGCACAGAGCGTACCGGAATGTCCTGAAAATTGAACGTAACCCGGGCACCTTCGTATACTTTCTCCTGATAAAATTCAACGATATCCTGAGACGCGTCGATCGTCTCTGCGACAAGTGCCGAGACCTCAATGATCCAGTCATCGCCCGATTGATATGCCATGTGTGTATAAAGACCGGAAACTTCCAACTCAAGCCGCACGGCGCTACCTATCTCATCAGATTCAATGATTCGGACCGGCGTTGCAAAATCCGCAACATCAAGACGTTGATTCAGTTGTTCGGGCAGATTTGAATCAAAAACATCTACCGACAAACCCCCTTCACGCGAATTGACCGAGATATTAGAGCCATCCTGATCCAGGCTAACAATTACCTTGCTTTGACCATCCTCACCACGCCGGAAATCAATGTTCTCGACGGTATATTTTGCAGTACCACTATGAACAGGTGCGGCAGATCCTCCACCGTTTCCGGATATCGACAAGACGACCTGGCCATCTCCTGACTGGTAGTCATAGGTAGCAAGCTTGGACAGGTCCA
>Ga0265303_10001496_pt1 | contig 14400 bp, 12 predicted proteins | sample Helome_2_FD_192494 | JGI IMG/M metagenome (GOLD analysis project Ga0265303, IMG submission 192494) | Marine sediment microbial communities from subtidal zone of North Sea - Hel_20160317 (Illumina Assembly) | ecosystem: Environmental > Aquatic > Marine > Subtidal zone > Sediment ... | reverse complement strand
TTCCGCTGCCGTTATGTCGCATCATGCTGGCATTCCTCGTAGCAGCATGACAGGCTCGCTTCAAAGATGAAAAAAGGCACAGCGTCCGAAAGGGCGCTTCGCAAAGCCACCGGTCTACGGTCATCACTACGACAGCGGGGTTACCATCATGAGCTTTATGCTTGGCATTACACCTTGGCCAGTCGCCTCGGCGCTTCTCTGGATCATCCTTATTGTGGCCGCGCTCTACCTGGTGCGCGGTACAGTACACAAGACCATTCAGGCCGCGGCGCAAGCCTTGCACCGCAGCTTCAAGATTGCATCGAGAGCCCTGTCCAGGTCAGAAAAGCGCCTTGAGGCGCGGAATCGCGACGTTCTTCTCGCGGCGGGCCGGGAGGCGAAAGAGCGCATCATCGAGCGTGAGTTCGATCGTATCAACGAGACCGTCCGAAAGGACCTGGCCAACTACTCGGCGCTGCATCGTTCGTTGAGCGAGTCAATCGGGCGCATAGAGAAGGACCACCAGGAAGCGGTAGACGTGCCGCCGGATCCACCGGGCTGGGTAAAGGCCGTGGAGGCTGTCGCCGGGATGGACGCCAAGGAAGGGCGCGCCCATGTGGGAAGCATTCTGAGCGATATCCATAAATCGCTTCTAAAAGCTCACAGGGAAGCGATGGCTGCCTATCATGCTGCCAGCGCCAGGCGGCACAAGCTGCTACGGCATATGCGTCCTGACTGGCGACGTATTCAACAGACGCTGACACAAGTCGGCAAGAACGTCGACAGCCTGTTGGGCCGCTCGGTTACGATTGATCGGCTCATGCAGGAATACGAGGATATCGTTCGGGGCCAAGACCGTGCAGTATCGGTGCTGTCGTCATCGTCGCTCGTGAACTTTTTTGTTTCCGCGTTCGTGCTCTGTATAGCCATCGGTGGTGCGACCATCAATTTCTCGCTGATCGCGAGACCGATGGCCGAGATGGTTGGCGGCACGAACCTGATCGGGAACTTCCGCACGGCGGATATTGCTGCGCTCGTAATCATTCTCGTCGAGATCTCGATGGGCCTGTTCCTGATGGAATCGCTCCGGATTACGCGGTTGTTCCCGGTCATCGGCGCGCTTCCGGACAAGACTCGTGTGCGCATGATCTGGATTACGTTTTCGATTCTGTTCTTGCTGGCAAGCGTCGAGGCTGGTCTGGCGTATATGCGCGAGGTGCTTTTGCATGATGAACTCGCGACAAGCGCACTGTTGCGTGGTGATGCAGCAGGGGCGGCCACGGCGACGGGTGAGTACCTGTGGATCACGACGGCCGCGCAGATGGGTATGGGCTTTATCCTGCCGTTTGCATTGACGTTTGTCGCAATCCCGTTGGAGACCTTCGTGCATTCATTGCGAACAGTCGTGGGCTTACTGGCGATTTCATTCATTCGGACGGCCGCGCTCGCTTTGAGGCTTCTTGGCAACCTCAGTCTCTACCTGGGTTTGCTGCTCAAGCAGGTCTATGACATACCGCTGTTCGTGCCGCTCTGGCTCGAAGAGCGCATGGCTGCCGCGGCAGACTCCCATCGTCACGATGACTCGCTAGGGAGGGTACGGTAATGAAAGAAGTTGTTCTTATTGTCGCGATCGCGATGCTGGTGTCCTGCAGCGTCGACTCGACGCCGACGAACACTGGTGTATACATGCTGCTGGACACCTCCGGGACGTATCGCGACGAACTCACCAAGGCCGAACAGATTATTCGCTACACGCTGTCGCGCCTCGATGCCGCCGACTCCTTCGCCGTTGCTCGTATCGATACCGGTAGCTTCAGCGAGAAGGACATCGTCGCAAAGGTGTCGTTCGATGACAGGCCTAGCGCGACAAATCGCCAGAAACGGCTATTTGCAGAGCAGGTCAGCGAATTCGTTGAGTCAGCTGACCCATCGCCGTACACGGACATCACAGGAGGTTTGCTGCAGGCCGTGGAGTTTCTCAATGAGAAAGGTACGGGCAAGAAGACAATACTGATCTTCTCGGACCTCAAGGAGGATCTCGAGGAAGGCTATATCCGTGACATCGAAGTGGAACTCGCAGGTTTCGAGGTGATTGCACTCAACGTCACCAAGTTGCGCTCAGACAACGTCGACCCGCGGGAATACCTGGGCCGACTCGAAGAGTGGCGTGGCCGTGTGGAGAAGACAGGTGGCGAATGGCGCGTGATCAATGATCTCGACGGGCTGGAAGGGTTACTGTAATTAGCCGCCGCCAACAGGCGCGGCGAAAGCGTCGGCAACGATCGAGTCGATATTGCTTCCCGTCAGCGATGCCAGGAACGCCAGCAGGTCGTTGATGTCTGTGTCGGTCAGCCCGAGCGGTTTGATGCGTGGGTCGAGCACCTCATTCGGAACGCCGCCACGATTATAGAACTTCAGTACGTCGCGCAGTGAGCTTAGTGAGCCATCATGCATGTAGGGCGCGGTCAATGCGATGTTGCGTAGCGAGGGTGTCCGGTATTTCCATCGATCAGCCGGTAGTCCTGTTACTTCATACCGACCAAGATCGCGGAATGTCGTTGTCCCGGTAGAGCGCAGCACGTCTGTCCCGACGCGCTCCGAATGCCCCGGCGCCAGCAGGATGTCAAGTTCCTTGTCCGGAGGCCGCATCGTCGCGAAATAGCCGATGCCGGTATTATGAAAGTCATTGTCCGTGAACAGTGCGAAATTCGACGATACGGAATGGCAGCCCGTGCAGCCCCCTTTGCCACGAAACAACTCGAAGCCACGAATTGCGGCCGGGCTCAATGCTGAAGTTTCGTTCCCATAGAACCAACGATCGAACGCTGAATCGCCAGACACGAGCATGCGTTCGTAGCTTGCGAGTGCCATGCCGACAGTCTGCACATCGGCCTTGCGACCGAACGCGCGTTCGAACAAGCCATCGTAATCTTCCAATCTCTCAATGCGCTCAATCGTTACGCCAATCGAAAGGTTGCCCATCTCGTTGTCGGCAAGCAGAGGCTGCCAGACCTGGTTCTCGAGACTGGTTTCGCGGCCGCCGTGAAACAGGCGACTGAGAAACGCCGTGTTATAGATCGTCGGCGCATTGCGGCGCACGCTCTTGCCCTCTATGCCAACCGAGGTCCTGAGTTCGTTCTGCGCGAAGCCTTGTTCCGCGATGTGGCACATGGCGCAGGAGATCGTGTTGTTGGCCGAAAGGCGTCGATCGAAGAACAGTTTGCGGCCGAGCCGGACTTTGTCGGCGGTCACGGGGTTGTTTTCGGGCACGGGAATTGGCGGCAGTCCGAGCGGTGGCTTATCAAGCACGACCATCAAATCCGTCTCTCGCCCGCGACGAGCCTCGAGGCTAAGAGAATCGGTACGATATCCGGGCTGCTCATAACCGTCCCTGGCGTCGCCGGGGCCCTGCCGCGATGTCGGGTGATCGTCGTTCGCGATGCCGCCGGTAAACGGCCCCAACACAATCGTTATTGTGAGCAATGACAGCAAGTATCTGATTCTAATATACATATGATCGCAATAAATGGCGCACCCGTGATCGGCACACTATACTGACTTTAACAAAAACCAAGAATCACAAACGAACCTGACTCCGGGGGCACCGTATGATTACCAATACTGTTCGAATTGCGCCAATTGTCTTCGCCTCAATGCTGCTGACGCTACTCAGCACGGCCGTCGCCGATGAAACCTGCATGTCGCCGTACATGGCGAAAATCGTTGGACAGGAAGATTTCGTCTACGTCTGGACACTCGGAGTCGAGGGCCTGGGTGACGAGCAGGACAAGCTGGTGACCGTCGATGTGCGTCCCGACTCTGACACTTACGGTGAGGTTGTCGCTTCGTTGTCGGTGGGCGGTCGCAACGAGGCGCATCACTCAGGGTTGACGGACGACCGACGTTACTTATGGGCTTCCGGACTCGACACGAGCAAGATCATGATCTTCGACGTGCATACCGACCCGTCCAGGCCAAGTCTCGCGAGGACGATCGACGACTTTGTAAAGAGGAGCGGTGGTGTGGTCGGGCCACACACCAACTACGCCTTGCCTGGGCGCATGCTGCTGACCGGGCTGTCGAACAGTGCCGACCACGGCGGCAGGACCGCGCTCGTGGAATACACCAACGACGGCGATTATATAGCGACGCATTGGATGCCCACCGACGACAACCTCAATGGCGCTGAGAAGAGCGGAAATTTTGCGGATGGTTATGGCTACGATGTCCGGGCTCTGCCGCGACGTAACGTCATGATCACGTCATCGTTCACAGGCTGGAACAACTACATGATGAATCTCGGTGCCGTGATGGCTGACGCCGAAGCGATGAAGCGCTTTGGCAATACGGTTGTCGTCTGGGATCTTCACACGCGTAAGCCGCGGAAGATTCTTGACGTTCCGGGGGCGCCTCTCGAGATTCGTTGTGCCTGGGGGTCAAGAAGCAACTACTGTTTCACGACGACGGCGCTGACCTCCAAGATCTGGCTCATTTACGAGGATGACAGTGGCGTCTGGCAGGCGAAGGCCGTCGCCGACATAGGCGATGCGAGCAAGATTCCGTTGCCTGTGGATATTTCGATTACCGCAGACGATCAGCAACTTTGGGTGAATACCTGGAACGATGGGCTGACGCGGCTTTTCGATATTTCGGACCCGCATGCGCCCGTGCAAGTGATGGAACACAAGATCGGCGCGCAGATAAACATGGTGTCGCAAAGCTGGGACGGTGAACGTGTCTACTACACGTCCTCGCTGCTCGCTAACTGGGACAAGGTCGAGGCGCCGGATGGGGAGGATCTGCAGTACTTCAAAGCGTATAACTGGATCGATGGCGAACTCGAGCATCAGTTCACGATCGATTTCGTCGCCGCGAAACTCGGCACGCCACACCAGATGCGCTTCGGCGCCTATGCTCTTTACGGGAAATAGCGTTTGATTGTTGCCTCTCGGCTCAAGTCTTGGCGAGTGCTGCTGCTTGCCTTGCCGGCAGTGGCCGCGGCGGAACAGCGGCCGCACCATCAGGTATCGGAACAGCCGCAAGTCCTGGCGCCGGGCTATTCCGCGCTGCAATTTCCAGCGCCTGAGGCCGGCAGTTACTTGCTGCCCTCAATTGGCCCGGCTGCTGATGGCAAGCTTCTTGACAGCCTGGGCGAGACCGTGAGCCTGCATGAGCTATACGGCGGCAAGATTGTCGTGCTCAGTTTCATCTATACGTCCTGCCCCGATGTCAACGGTTGCCCGCTGGCGACGTTTGTCTTGAGCCAGGTCCAGGAACGGCTGGCGTCGCAAGAGAATCTCAAAGAAGACGTTCGACTGATCAGCGTTAGCTTCGATCCGCTGAACGATTCGCCCGAGGTCATGGCCGAGTACGGCCGGGCTTTCATACGCCACGATATTGACTGGCGCTTTCTGACTGCGGATTCGGACGATTCCCTGGTCGAAATCCTCGAGGACTACGATCAGTCCGTCATTCGTGATCTCGATCCCGACGGCAAACCGGTCGGCACGATGTCGCACATCCTGCGCGTATTCCTGATCGACACCAACAAGAACATACGCAATATCTATAGCCCGTCGTTTCTGCACCCCGACATATTGCTCGCAGACATTCTCACCGCCAGTGCAGTAGATGCGCCTTGAGTCCGGCCGGATTCGATTCTTTCTGAAGGGGCCCGCGTATTGATTACGAACAGGTTTCCGGCAAGTACCAACAGCGTCCCGATGACGATCGACGCGTCGATTTCAAGGCCCTCGAAAAAGGCCGACAGTACAAGTGCGACGACCGGAAACATCACCATCGCATAGCCGGCCTTGTGCGCACCGATCCTGCCGAGCAGCGTCAGGTACGCGCCAAACGCGATGATCGAGCCGAAAATCGTCAGGTATAGCAGGGAGCCCACATACGCTGTGGTCCATTCGAATTCGAACTCTTTCCCATTGGCGAAGGCTATCGCCGCAGTAAACACCGCGCCGTAGAACATTCCCCAGGCATTCGATTGCAGGACAGGTAGCTTTGCTTTCTGCGACGCTTGTGAGGCCATGTTGCCGAACGAGGCAACCAGCGCGCTGAGCACCGCCAGGAACGAGCCGAAGAAGACTGAATCGCCAAACGACAATCTGCCAATCTGCGGTGCGAACAGGGTCACGATACCGACGATGCCGAGCAAAGCACCGAACAGGACTTTTGAGCCCGCCCGAATGCCGAAGAAAAGTCGAGCGTTAATAATGTTCATCCAGACCATTGTCGAAAACGCGATCGCCGTAAGCGCCGACGTTATGTAGATCTGTGCGCGGTAGGCAATAATGTAGTTAATGCCGAACAACAGCAGCCCGAGCAATACGAACCACACATGCGCGCCTGCTTCGAATCGCAGATTGAGGCCGCGAAAACGGCACCAGGCGAACAGCAATATTGAGGCGGCTCCATAGCGGTAGACGAGCGAGACCTCGGGCGCGACGACGCCGAGCTGGAACTCGATGGCGAGCCAGGTCGAGCCCCAGATCAGCACCGTGAGTACGTACAGGACTGCGTTGCTCATTGGTGGCTCCCGCAGTCAAGCTCGTCGAGCGCGTCTTCGAGCATGTGTACACTGAGTTGCCGGTAGTTGTGCAGGCGTTTTGCCGGGCCCAGTAACAGGCCTGCCACGAAGCGCCAGAGGGCAGGGTGGTGAACGGGCAGGTCAAAGCGCGCCGTGCGACTTTCCCGCATCGAATTACGTGTGTCCATCTTGGTCGCCTCTGGATGTTTTGCATCGAGACTTGACTGTACGGGGATTCTGTATGTATAACAGATACAGTTTTCTAGAAATATAACCTATACAGTTATGCTCAATACCGACAGACAGTGCGACACGTTTCTTTACCGGCAAGTTATTGATTTGATAGCGGAAAATATCGATTCGGGGACGCTTTTGCCGGGTGACCGGCTGCCGTCGTTGCGCAAGATGAGCAAGACGGCGGGCGTCAGTGTCCCAACGGTGCGGCAGGCCTACATCGAGCTGGAGCGGCAACGCCGTATCGAATCAAGACCGCAGTCGGGCTTCTATGTACGCCATCTTGCTGCGAACGACATTGTCCGTGCCACCAACACCGATGCGATGACGCCGGCGCCGTTGCGCTGTCGATCACTCATGGAACGTGTCTATGACGGCGTGAATCGTCCCGATCTCGTGCCCCTCGGGATTGCCAATCCGTGCATGGCTAAGCCAGCAGCGAGGACCCTGCACCGGTCGATGAAGCGCGTGATGGCGAGAGCCGAGGAACGGAGCCTGGGCTATGCATCGACGTTGGGTGAGCCTTCCTTGCGGAGACAAATCGCGTATCACTACCTCGATACGGTTGGTGCACGCGTAGAACCCGATCAAATCTGTATTACCAACGGCGGTCAGGAGGCACTATTGTTGGCATTGATGGCCGTCGCGTCGCACGGTGATGTCATCGCCGTCGAAACACCGACCTACCATGGCATGCTCGAGCTAATTGACAGTCTGGGCATGCTCGCCGTAGAGGTAGAGACCTGCCCTGAAGAGGGAGTGACGCTGGCAGCGCTAAAGCACACGCTGGAGGAGCATCCGGTCAAAGCGTGTATGTTCTCGACGACTCTCGGCAATCCGCTCGGCGTCACGATGCCTGAAAAGGACAGGCTCCGACTGGTTAGCCTGCTCGAAGAATACAATGTTGCGCTGGTCGAAGACGATGTCTATGGCGACCTGCGCTTCGATGGAAATCGCCCGGTGCCAGCACAGTTTCTCGGCAGCACCGTTCGGGTTCTCACTTGCGGGTCCTTTTCAAAAACGGCGGCACCTGGGTACAGAATCGGCTGGGTTGCGACGCGCCAGTACATTGATGAAATTGCTCGTCTCAAGCGCGCCTTCTCGTGTTCATCCGGTTTCCTGCAACAGCTAACGCTTGCCGACTTTCTCGCATCGGGCGACTACAGCCGACACCTCAATGCGTTGCGACCCGTCTTGCAGCGCAATGCCGAGCGCATGAATGCACTCGTTGCCGAGCACTTTCCCGACGAGACACGCACGTCGAGGCCGGTTGGCGGGGCGGTATTGTGGCTGGAATTGCCGAAAAGCGTCGATGCCGAAAAGCTGTTTGACGACGCCATTGAGGCGGGCATCAGCATCGCGCCGGGGCATATCTTCTCACCCTGCGCGTGTTATACGAATTTCATTCGCCTCAGTTTCGGCCATCCCTGGAGTGACAAGACTGAAGTAGCAATGCAGTGGCTCGGGCAACGTGTACATCAGCTTGCAGCCGCGTAATATTACGCAAAATAACAAGAGAGAAGCTCGCACATGCAGACATTTGCTGATCCCCTGATTCGCGCGACGCAGGTAGCCGAGAATCGCACTGCAATTATTTCCGAAGGTCGTCGCTTCAGCCATACCGAGCTGCAGTCACGTTGTCGTCGCCTTGCGACCGTACTGAAAGACAAGGGCGCACAACCCGGCGATCGAATCGCCATTCTTGCCGCCAACACGAATCACTACGTTGAGAGCTACCTGGCGATCCCGGCGGCAGGCTTCGTGATCGTACCCCTCAACACGCGTCACGCCGTGCCCGAGCTCAGATACGCAATAGAAGATGCCGGGGCGACGATCCTGTTGACCGACCGTGACCCCGGTGCGTTGGGTGAACTGTGCGAAACCACCGTGTCGATTCCCGACGAGTACGAAGCATTGATCGAGTCCGCAGATGAGGCTGAGCTTGGTGACGACATCACGGAAGACTCGCTCGCCGGCCTGTTCTACACGGGCGGCACGACCGGTGCTTCCAAGGGTGTGATGCTGACGCACAGGAACCTCATCGCCAACACGTTCAACTTCATGACCATGGCGCCGCCCTCAATGGATAGCGTTTACCTGGTCATGGCGCCAATGTTCCACGCCGCGGGTTCGAACGGCATCCTCGGCGGCGTCTGGACCGGGAGCTGCCAGATACCGCTAAAGGTATTCGATCCGGCGACGGCGCTGGATTTCATCGAGAAATACCGTGTAACACACACGCTGGGCGTGCCCACGATGCTCGCTGCAATTGCCGAATTGCAGCACGCCGAGCCGCGCGATACGAGTTCGCTTCGCATGGTGGCCCACGGTGGTTCGCCGGTTGCGACTGAGGTTGTTCGACGAGCCACCGAGGCATTCCCGACAGCCGAATTCGTGCACGTCTACGGCATGACTGAAGCATCGCCACTCGTGACCGGCCTGCGCAATGAACAGGAGTTGCTCAATCACGACCGCAGTCGATCCTGCGGCCAGGCGCTGATTGGTGTGCAAGTGAGAATCATCGACGAATCCGGTGATGAGGTGCCGCGGGGCGAAGTTGGTGAACTCGCTGCCCGCGGCTCCAACATCATGAAAGGCTACTGGCGCAAGGCTGAGCAAACCGACGAAGTGCTAAAGGACGGTTGGTATCGATCGGGAGATATGGGTTACATGGATGACGAGGGCTTCGTGTTCCTGGTCGATCGTGCCAAGGACATGATCGTCAGCGGCGGCGAGAACGTCTACTGCACAGAGGTCGAAGAGGCGCTCTACAAGCACCCGGCCGTGCTGGAGGCTGCGGTCTTCGGCGTTCCTGACGAGGACTGGGGAGAAGCTGTGCACGCTGTCGTTGTGCCGCGTGAATCAGTGACTTCGGACGAGTTGATCGCATTCTGTCGGGATCACATCGCGGGTTACAAATTGCCGAAGGCGATCACGTTGTCGAACGAAGAGCTGCCGAAATCGGGCCCCGGCAAGATTCTCAAGCGCGAGCTGCGAGAGCCGTTCTGGCAGGGACACGACGCCAAGGTCAATTAGCAGAACTGACGGTCACTAGCCGTCGCTAAAAGGGCCCAAGGTCCCAGTACAGCAGGAACGAACTCAGGCCGATCGCCGCGAAACCTGTCATCAGGAAGCCAATCAGCGTGCCGATCGGGAGTTTGCCCTGCATGCGCGCGCGAATCGTCAGAACGACGGTGGCGATTCCCGCAAGGCCTGCGATCAGGCCGGCAAGCCCGCCCCACCAGGCCCAGGGAACCAGGCCAAAGGCCACGAGTAACTCCGATGCATCTGCTGTCACTGCGAACGCCGTTCCGACGACGATGGCTGCTACCGTGGCGAATGTTGCTGCGAGCCAGGCCGACACGCGGGCCCCCGGCAGCTGCACAGGCTGACGCTGGTCGATGCGCCGTCCGAGCGGCGCGATCGACAGCCAGATGAAAGCGATGAGTGACACGATGATGCTCAGGCCGCCCCAGGCGCCAGGCCCGGCCAGTTTCTTCTCGTCTTCGACAGCGAGCAGCAACATTCGGGGCACAACGGCCGTCGTGTATAGCGGGACGTAGAACTCCGGTGGCTCAACTTCATCCACGCAGCTCAGGTCCGGATCGGCTGTCGGATCGTCGAAGAACAGGTTCAACAGGTCTCCGCCGCATTCGACCGACCGCAGTGGTCCGTGTCCCGTGTAGGGAAACTCCACATAAGTAGCGTTCGAGAACCCGGGGAGAATAGCCTTCGCGAGCGGCGGCGGTGTGACCGGGTCCATGTCGCCTGCCACGATCAACGCGGGTATATCGGTGTTGACGGGCGCGTATTCCGCGGTCTCCCGCGGTGGCATGCCCGCATCGATGCACTGCTGTGCGATTTTCTCGTCGAATTCGCGTGTGCCGATGGCAGTAGAAAAAACCGGAAACTCGCCGCGGTCTGCCGCATTCGAATCGACCTGCGCACGCCGGAACCCATCCAGGCATAAAATCGCGTTGTACATGCCCTGGCTGATCCCTCCGAAGCCGCCGTCGCCGCTGGAATCGGCCAGCGCCTTGAACAGGGTCTCGTCGCGTTTCTCGAGTATGTCTGCCCACGCGTAGATCATCCCGGGCAGGCCCGGGTAATTCGTTTGCTCGTAGAGCATCGTGAATGGCAGGAATGCAGCGATATTCGAAAAGATGCTCGCCTCGCCCGATGGGTAGATTTCGGTGTCGGTCACGTCGACGGTAATAGGCTCGTCAATGATCGACTGCGTTACCTCTCGCAGCCGGTCTTCGAGGTTCGGATACTGCGCTGCACAGTCTTCATCAGCCCGGCACAGCTCGTCCAGCTTCCTGAGATCGCGTACATAGGCATTGACGATGCGCCAGTATTGAAAATCCTCGCCCGCATTGAGGGGCACGATGGAATCCAGCACGATAGCGCGAATGCCTTCGGGGTCTTCCTTGATGTAGGCCTGGCCGAGAATCGTACCGTAGGAAATGCCCCAGACATTCCACTGGTCGATGCCCAGCGCCTTTCGAAACGCATGCACGTCGCGAGCGTTCTCGATCGTGTTGTAGCCGCTAAGATCGACGCCGGCCGCGGCTGCGTTGGCCGCGCAGTCACCGGCCGCAGTCAACGATGCCTGTTGTTGGCCGTCAAAGGTGCCGACATCGAAAACCTCGGGTTTGCGTGCGTAGTACTTGGGACAGAAATCGCCCGAGTAAGCGATGCCACGCTGCTCCAGGATGTACATGTCGCGGTGATTGCGGATCCTGTGGTCCTTGAATCGCTCCACGTACCCCGTCGCATGTGCGCCCGGACCGCCCGACAGATAGATGACAGCGTCATCGCGCTTGCCAGGCGCCGGTTTGGACGATTCCTCCGAGTCTTCGTCGGAGTCTTCTTCTTCATCGTCCCAGGTTGAGTTGAGCTTGACGAAGTGCAATTCGATGAAGCGCGAGTCCGGTTTTTCGCGATTCTCTGGCACCTGCAGCAGGCCACACTCGATTTCGCCCGGTTCGTAGTCAATACTGTTCTTGAACGGGCAGACATAGGTATCAATGCGCAACGTGTCACGCGCAAAGTAGTCGAAGGTCGACTCGACCGCGCCTTCGCTGGCTTCAACCTGTGCCTCCGCAAACGCGGGCAGGGCCAGCGCACATAGCAACCATGTCAGGCGCATGAGATTTCCCCCTCAAATTAGCGTTCGAGCGATTCTAACACTGCTTCAATTTCAGCGACCTGTGCTTCTGTTACAGGGTGGAATTCCCCCAGCAGGCAGGAAGCGCCGGTCCCCCAGTCCGTCGGACGGCGCAGGGCCGTGTTATCGAACCAGTCCGCGGCGCTGAAGCGATCCAATTCGCACATACGACGTGTCGATTTTCTTACGACCAGTACGTCGCCATGCTTGAGATCAATGCAGCGTCCGCGCAATTTGTTAATCCAGATCTTGCCGCGTCGATCTTCAAACACGATATGGCGAGTGCCGAGCGGCCGAAAGTCGTCGTAATCTGTGTCGCCGAGACATCGCCTGACCTCTCCGTACTCGGCCGGGTCGAGCTCATAGCTCAGGATTTCGTCGATGTCGGCCTCCGCATTCGCCCGCCTTTCCGCGGCTTCGGGCGAAGTTGCACAGCCCGGCAGCAGCAGCAAGACGGCTGCCCCCGCCAGCAACAGGGTAATCTTGATCATGCTCATGACTCACTCCTCCATCACCACGCACGCCAAGGCTAGCACCAGCGCGTAGGCCTGGAAATAGGGGATTCGTGCAAGTTCACCGGAGCTCGATCCGCTAAAATCGCCAGGGTAATCATCGATTCCAACAACAATAACAACGAGACGATCATGAAAGGCATTCGCTGGGTCATATTGGCCATCATCATACTGACGAGTTTCGTCGCGTATGTCCTGCGCACGAACTTCAACATCGTCGGCGAGACGATGATGCACGACCTGGGTATGAACGAATACCAGCTCGGCATGATTTTCTCCGCTTTCGCCGCCGGTTACGCGATCTTCCAGTTTCCGGGCGGAATCTTCGGCGACCGGTTCGGTGCGCGCTTCACGATTGCGCTCATAGCTATCGCGTGGGCGCTGCTCACGATCGTAACGGCCCTGGTTCCCGGCACCGACGTGTTGTCGATCGGCGCGATTGTGGCAGCGCTTGTTGTCACGAGGTTTCTCGTCGGGGCCGCGCACGCGCCGTTTTTTCCTGTTATTGCCGGCGGCACGATTGCAAGCTGGTTTCCGGTCAGTCAGTGGGGATTGCCAAACGGCTTGTCCAGTACGGGTCTCACCCTTGGCGCGGCTGCAACAGCGCCGATCGTCGTCTGGCTCATGGAAGCCCATGGCTGGCGCTGGGCACTTCTCATTACGGCGCCAACGGGCTTCGTCGTCGCGGCGATTTACTACTGGTACGTAAGCAACGATCCCGCGGATCATCCGCATGTCGGCGATGCGGAGGTCGCGCTCATCAAATCGGACCGGCCGCCGGAGGAGGAGGGGTTGGAAACCGGCGCGTGGAAGCTCGCGCTCAAGGACAGGAACGTGCTTCTCATAGCGACTAGCTACGCCTGTATGAACTATGTGTTTTACCTGTTCTTCAGCTGGTTCTTTTTCTACCTGGTAGACGTCAAGGGTTTTTCCGCCGCCGATGCTGGTGCATTGACGGCCGCGCAGTGGGTCCTCGGCGCAGTAGGTGCGACAGCCGGAGGATTCATCTGCGACCTCCTGGTTCGCAAATATGGCGTCGGGCTAGGACCGAAATACCTCGCCATGACCGGACTTCTGCTGTCCGGCATCTTCCTGTTCCTTGGCGCAATGTCTGACAACGTGATGGTCACGGTAGTCACACTGTGCATTTGCTTCGGCTGCACCCAGCTTACCGAGGCACCATTCTGGGTTTCAACGATGGCCGTTGCTGGCCGCCACGCGCCCGTGGCCACGGGCATATTGAACACGGGCGGCAATATTCCCGGGATAGTGGGGGGCATGCTCGTGCCGTTTATTGCGGGCCTGTTCGGCTGGCCCGTAGCCATTGCCAGCGGAACACTGTTCGCGCTTGTCGGCGCATTGCTATGGCTGTTTATTCGCGCCGATGAGCCGATGGGCGGCTAGCGGTCGCCGCCTATTTATGGCCGGGGCTGATTGTCGAATTCCAGTTGAGCGCATCGTAGGTCTCGAGGACTCGCAAGACATCCTCGACGGGGATCGCTTCGAGTGTGCCGCGAGAACTCGACACGGTCGTCGCTTTCAGTATCGCGTTGTAAATCGCTTCCTCGGTCGCTTCAGCCGCCGCCGCAAACAGCGGTGACATGGACTCGTTTACGAGCGACGGTGTCGTCACTGGCGCGTCGCTTGCACGTGGACGACGCACATCAGGGTGTGTCGAGAACGCAATGACGTAGTCCCCCGATCCATTGCTGGCAAACGAACCGGTGCGTGCCAGCCCCATCATCGCGCGCATCGCGAGCCGATCGAGACTGCGTGCATTGAGCGGCGCATTTGTCGCAATAACCATCATGATGGAACCGTCTTCCTGGTTGGTTTCCTTGCCGGCAGATTCCAGGTCCCTGCGATACGAGTAGTTTCTCAACTCTCTGCCCACCGGTGCGCCATTCATCGTGAGAATGCCGCCGTAGTTCGTTTGCACGAGAGCGCCGACCGTGTATCCGCCC
>Ga0265303_10001494_pt1 | contig 14416 bp, 15 predicted proteins | sample Helome_2_FD_192494 | JGI IMG/M metagenome (GOLD analysis project Ga0265303, IMG submission 192494) | Marine sediment microbial communities from subtidal zone of North Sea - Hel_20160317 (Illumina Assembly) | ecosystem: Environmental > Aquatic > Marine > Subtidal zone > Sediment ... | reverse complement strand
CTTTGGCAAAAGCTTCACGAGCTGCCCGGGTGTATGGTCAAGCATCTTTTCCGAAAAGCAAAATTTTGTCGGACATTTTTTTCTCCTTGGTTGGCTTATAGTGGTTGTCAGTGCCCTTATCGTTGAACTTGCAGCCAGGTGCTCAGCTCCCGGTTTCTAAGGTAAGCATCGACGCCTCAATTCTCAATAATTGCGGAAAGTTACAAAAGGACTGTATCAGCCATTTTCTTGCTTGTCAATAAATCAGCCCACGGATCCATTCGCTTTCCTGCAGAATCGGAGCCTTTTGGTGAAGACCTGATAACCCAGTCTTCCGACCTCCAGGCAGGAGAAGATCTTTTGGCGAAAGCGATCACTTTGGAATTGACAAATAGGTACAAATTGTTGAATAGTTAAAGGCTTTGATAACGTTCAGCGTTAAGGATCTGGATAATAGGATTAAAGGAATTGCCTGGTGCAGAACCTTTGGTCCTGGGTCAGGGTTGATCGAGGCAAGAACTGGTCCCAGATACACCGGCATTAGCGGTAAGGCAATTTCTCGAGTTCAAAAGTCAACCCTGAACCCTGAACCTTTGAACCTCTATCTATTTATGCTTAATGAAGAACATAATAAAATCAGAGTAACAACCATTACAAACGAACTCGGCCTGCACGCACGCTCAGCGGCGCAAATTGCCGGCATCGCCCAGAATTCATCTGCGAATGTCTGGATACAAAAAGACCATGAAAAAGCCGACGCGTCCAGCATTATAGATATCTTAACGCTGGCATGTGCCAAGGGGACTAAAATATCGATTATCATCGAAGATCTTGCGGACCTACCCATCCTAAACACCATTGCGGATCTCGTTGATAGTGGATTTGGGGAATAAGCGACAATGTCAGAGACTGTTGCTCAGGAAAAAATACTTAAAGGAATCAATGCCTCGCCCGGCATCTGCATCGGCAAGGCCTATCGGGTTGATAAAGAAGGCGTAAATGTTGTCGAAAAATATTATATCAAAGATAAGCAACGCCAAGGTGAGGTCAAAAGATTCAAGGCGGCCGTAAAAAAAGCCCGGGATGAATTTCAAACCATCCTCAAAAACCGTCCGGAAGAACTGCAACGCGATTATATTCTCGAAACCCACATCGCATTGCTGAAAGATAAGATGCTTTACGGCAGAACCGTCGAAACCATTCAAACAGAAGGTGTCAATGCCGAATGGGCCCTAAAAAAAATTGTCTCCAACTTGAAAGCAACATTTGAGAAAATGGGCGACGAATATCTGAAAGAACGGGCCTCGGACGTGGTGCATGTATCGGATGCCATCATGCGCAACCTGGTTGGCGTAGCATCTAATAATATCGCCGCCATAGACAAACGGGTCATTTTGGTTGCGAACGATCTGTCACCGGCCGACACCAGCCAGATAAATCTTGCCCGAATTAAAGGATTTATAACCAATCGCGGCGGTAAAGCCTCCCACACCGGAATCATGGCCCAGGCACTCGAGATACCGGCAGTGGTAGGGCTTGAAACCGCCACCATCGCAATCAAAAGCGACGCCCTGATCATCGTCGACGGAAATACGGGCACGGTGATCATAGACCCGAGTGAGCAGACGCTGTTTGAATACGAAGAACGAAAAAATTCTTATGAAGATTATAAGGCGGTGATCACCCGCGAAAGCCATCTCGGTGCCGAAACAACCGATGGCGTTCAACTGGAAGTAATGGCCAATATTGAATTCCCCGAAGAGGTCATATCGGTCAAAAATTACGGCGGAGACGGCATCGGGCTTTACCGGACCGAATTTCAGTATATGAGCCGTCCGGAATTTCCCAACGAGGAAGAGCTTTTCGGAAAGTATCGCGAAGTGGTCGAGCTCATGGATCCCAAACCGACCACCATTCGCACCCTGGACATTAATGGCGACAAAGCGATTGCCAACCAATCCGGTCTGGATGAAGCCAATCCGGCCCTCGGGCTTCGGGCCATACGATACTGTCTGCGAAAACCCGATGTATTTAGAACTCAGCTGAGGGCTATTTTAAGGGCGGCCGCTTTTGGCAATGTCCGTATCCTGTTTCCCATGATCGCAGCCTATTTTGAAATATGTGAAGCCATAAAGGCCATGGACGATGCCGCCGAGTCCCTTGAAAAAGACGGACTGCCCTATAAGCGGGAAATTGAAATCGGAATCATGATCGAAGTCCCCTCGGCCGTGGTACTGGCAGATCTGCTGGCGGAAAAAGCTGATTTTTTCAGCATCGGAACCAATGATCTAATCCAGTATGCCCTGGCAATCGACCGGGGTAACCGCAATGTGGCCCATCTTTATCAGCCCCTGGACCCTGCGGTTCTGCGGCTGATAAAAAGAGTGGCGGATGTATCCAGAGAAAAAGGAATAGAGGTTTTCATGTGCGGTGAAATGGCGGCTACCGCCCGTCATATCCCGCTGCTGCTTGGCCTGGGGATGGATGAACTGAGTATGAATCCACAATCAATTCCCCGAGCCAAACGGGTCCTTCGTTCCCTGAGCGCCAGCGATGCCCAATCTCTTGCCCGGGAAGCCCTCAAAAAGAAAACCGCCAGAGGCGTCTTCGAAATGATCCAGTCTACCTACGGAGACATAATATCAGAACTGGAGTACCACTGATACTGGATATTCGATACTCGATCCTGGATACTCGATTCTGCGCCTCACCACCGGATGCTCGATGGCCAAACAAAATAAAAAAGAAAATAATTCTAAAAAAATCATCGCCGTAAACCGCAAAGCCCGCTTTGACTACTTCATTGAAGACGAATACGAAGCCGGACTGGTCCTTAAGGGAACCGAGGTGAAGTCGCTGAGGCTCGGCAAGGCCAACATCAAGGACGCCTATGCCAGGGTTCAAAACGGTGAGGTGTTTGTCTATCAGATGCACATTGGTCCCTACCCCTTTGCATACTACGAAAATCACGATCCACTCAGAGTTCGAAAGCTTCTGTTGCACAAACAGGAAATCAAGCGGCTTTACGCCAAGGTCAACGAGAAAGGCCATTCCCTCATACCGCTGAAACTGTATTTTAAAGAAGGCAGGGCCAAATTGACCATCGCCCTGGCCAAAGGTAAGCGCAAATACGACAAGCGCGAAGCTATCAAACACCGCGATGAACAGAGGGATCTGGATCGGGATTTAAAAAGATACTCCTAAAATTCGAAATACGGAAAGGGGAATGTGAAATAATTCGATATTTTAGATTATAATGCATATTTCGACTTGATCCGGTTTTCACCACGCAACCCGTAACCCGCAACTCGCAACCCGTAACACGAGACCACTATCCAGCATCGAGAACCAAGATTCCTTGACAATATAACCCTTATCCGGTATCTGACACCCCGGTGGCAATTTACCTCCTGATGATAGCTGTAATACCGGAGTCTAAGATGCAAACTGAAAACCAACCCCACCCGAGCTTCATGGAGTGGAAGGAACTGACCTCGCTGGTTGGCTCCATCCGAACGCGCTCACTTGTCGCCCGCCCAACGACAATGGAACAGTGCCGCGAGACGCTGGCTTACTGCCGGCAGCACGACATGACCATCTGCGCGCGAGGGGCCGGACGAGGCTACGGGGATCTGGCCCTCAACGACGGCCAGGCCCTCCTCGACATGAGCGCCATGAACCGGATCATCGTGTTCGACGAGGAAGCCGCACAGATCACCGTCGAGGCCGGCATGCGCATCATCGATATCTACCAGGCGGTCCACCACCGCCTGCTCACCCTGCCCGCCAGCCCGACCGAATCGCACTCCAGTGTCGCCGGCGCGATCTGTGCCAACGTCAACGGCAAGGACGCGTGGCGCAACGGGAGCTTCGCTCACCAGGTCGTCCGCCTCACCCTTATGCAGGCCAACGGTGAGACGCTCACCATCGACCGGTCTCACGAACTTTTCAATGCCGTCGTAGGCGGCATCGGACTGCTTGGTATCATCGTGGATGCGACGCTCCAGCTCAAACCGATCCCATCGCCTTTCGTCGAAATCAACCGCATCCCGGTGCCCGACGTCGACGCACTACTCGCAACGATGGCCCGGGTCGAGAAATCGTATGACGCGGCTGTTGTATGGGTAGACGCCTACGCCCGTGGCCGTAAAACGGGGCGCTCCGTGATCCACACCGCGAAGTGGATTGAAGGCAACGACACCGAATCACAGCGCCGAAAAATCCTGGAAGCGGGTTACGAACGTCTTGACAACCACCGGCAATTCGGTCTGGCGCTTCACGAAAAATTCGGCCCCGTCCTGTCGCTCATGCTGCACGCCCAGCGCCCCATGATGAATTTATTCAACCGACTCTACTACGCCGGGTGCCAGCTGTTATCGCTTACGGGACGTTCTTCGAACATCGAGCTCTTCCTCCGATTCGGTTTCGAGGCCAGCTTTACGGTACCACCGGCCCACCTCGTCTGCGGGCCGCGCGGATACACCGTCCAGCTCACCTTTCCGCGATCCAGCGCCCGCGAAGCGATCATCGAGTTGCTGGGCATCTGCCAGTCGTCACCCTGCCCGCCGGTCACGACCATCCTGCGCGCTCACAAGCCGGACGACTGCCTGATCTCGTTCTCCGAGGACGGCTACAGCCTCAACTTCGAGTTCCACCCCAAGACCAGCAACGAGACCGCCAGCCGCGGGGCCGTCGACCGCCTCATCGATGCGACGGTCCGGCGCGGCGGCAAGATTCACCTCGCCAAGGACCAGGTCCTGAGGCCCGAGCAGTTCTACCGTATCTTTCCCCGCTACAAAGATCTCCTGGCCATCAAACGACGACTTGATCCGGACGGCCTGTTCACATCCGACCTGGCACGCCGCGTCGGTATCGATCCTGTCCTGAACCAGCAGTGGTCGTGATATAGGATTTTCTCCTGAAAGAACCTTTGTCTTTCAGCCTTATAACCGGAAGGTGATTTATGAGACTGATTCGTCTGACCAAAAAAATTGGCCATCCCAAAGTGTTGGGAAATAATCCTGAGTTAGATATCCATTGGGCGTCAGGGCCCGGCTTCAGAAACGGTCCACAGGATTATTTTTGTCTGAAAGTTGAAGCAGACAATCATAATTATGCATTGGAGCTGAATGTAGACGAATCCCGTCGCCTTAAGGAGCAGGTTGATAAATTTTTAGGATTTATTGATGACGGCAAGCAAATGTGGGAACCTGGCAACTTTTTCAAAAAGCTTAAAAGTTAAATACCTTTGCCTCGGCTGCCATATCGATCAGATGGGGGCCGCCATCTAACTGCATATTGGTAAAAAATTCAGACTCATCGAGTTCACGGTTATTTGCACACGGTGTGCAGATTCCAATCTCGACTTCGTTATCAACCAGATATGGCAAATAATCCTGGGGGCCGTCACCGGTTTTGGTCTTGATGCTCAGATCCCGTTTTTTGTCGGCCCAGGTGACGCCCCCGTCAATAAAAAATAGATTGACGGTGTGCCCCTTTTCATGGGCAATTTTGGCGAATTGAAAACATCTCGTCGCTGCCTCATTGTCATCTTTGCTCAGCACAAACAGAAAATTTCCCATAACTACCTCCTTTGGTTTATGATCAAGCAGGGTTTTAGAGCGTTTGAAAATGTTTATTAGAGAAAAATACGCGAACTTGACACCGGTATTATACTATAAATATAGTTGTGTCTATAAGCGGTGAGGAAGAAAAGCAATGACCATCTGGCTGGTGACCCTTATTTTAGTTGTGGCGATGTTTTTGTTGATCACCGAGAAGGTACCGGTGGATTTGACGTCTATCGGTATCATCGTCGTATTGGCCATCACCGGGATTTTAACACCCACCGAAGCCATCGCAGGCTTTGCCAGCCCGGCCGTCATAACCGTTGCGGCCATGTTTCTGATTAGCCAAGGCATGATCCGCACTGGGGCCGTCCGATTTATCAGTCAAAAGGTAACTGATATTTCCCGGGGCCGACCCACCCTGGCCATATTGTTAATTCTGGTGATCGTGGGTGCCGCCTCGGCCTTTATCAATAACACCCCGGTGGTGGTACTTTTTATCCCCATTATTTTAAGTCTCGGCTGCGAGTTGGACTTCAGCCCGTCCAAAGTTTTAATTCCGGTCTCCTACGCCTCCATATTAGCCGGCACCTGCACCTTGATTGGAACTTCGACCAATATCATTATCAGTGATTTGAGTGCCAGACATGGCCTGGGGTCTTTAGGCATGTTTGAGCTTTCGCCGTTAGGTGTGCCCATTGCCCTGCTGGGTCTTCTTTTTCTGATTTTGGCCGCCCCGAGGCTGATGCCCAGCATGCACAGTCCGGTATGCGAGTTAAAGGATGCTGAACACCGTCGGTATCTGGCCGAATTGCAGGTCCCCCGCGGCAGCCGGATCATCGGCGAAAACCCGAAATCGTATTTTTCACAAAAATATCCGGACATGGAAGTACTTGAGCTTATCCGCTACTCCCATGTGTATTACCCGGATCGTGATTCAGTGAATATCTCGCCGGATGATCTTTTACTGGTAAAAGGATCGGCCGAGGATCTAGTTGAAATACTCCACGATGATTTGGTAGAATTGCCGATGGCCGAACAGGGTCTGAATTTCGAGGCCGAAAAAAAGGAAGCGTTAATCGTTGAGCTGATTATACCGCCCCAATCATCGCTTTTGGGCGAACGCCTGGTAGCAAGCCAACTGCGTCAGGACCCGGATATCCATATCATTGCCATCAAGCGCAGAGAGCTTCATTATGCCGAGCCAAAAGTCAAAGACATCCGGTTACAGATCGGCGACATACTCCTGGTTCGTCTGCCGGAGTCATCCCTCGACAGACTGCGCGGTGGTGCGGATTTCATTATCGTGGAGGATGTCCATCATGAACTTGTGCACAAAAGACTGGCGCGTCGCGCCTTTTTGATATTCGGCGCAATGGTTGTGGCTGCAAGCACAGGAATGGCGGATATTTTGGTCTGCGCCCTGGCCGCTGCTTTTCTTATGATTTTAACCGGATGTCTGCAGCTGCGCGATGCCTATCGGGCCATTAACAGCCGGGTGCTATTAATAATTATTGCCACGATTGCACTGAGCGCCGCGTTGGAAAAAACGGGTGCCTCGGCGTTTTATGCCCGGACCTTCCTCAGTATGTTCAGCGGGCTGAGTCCGGCTGTTGTATTGAGCGGGGTAATCGTCCTGACCAGTATCAGCACCCATTTATTAAGCAACAACGCCACCGCGATCCTGCTGCTGCCCATTGCGATTTCGGCCGCCCAGGGCCTGGGAGTCGACCCCAAACCGTTTATTATTGCAGTTTGCTTTGGTGCCAGTGCCTGTTTTGCCACTCCGATCGGGTATCAAACGAATCTGCTGGTTTATGGACCCGGGGGCTACCGCTTCAGCGACTACCTAAAGCTGGGAATACCGCTAAATTTGCTGGTGCTGATGATGGGTTCGCTGTTCATCCCAAAGATATGGCCGCTTTAAAAATTTTCTGTTTATTAGCGAAGAACGTGCTCCACCAGAACTAAGTTCTGATTTTGTTATTTCAAATGCTCTTCCGTATACAAGGACAGCTCGATCATCCGTTCAAGAAGTTCGTCTGTCTGCAGCCCTGGGAAATTGTGGCGAACGAGTTCCTTACAAAACAGTCGGCAAATATAGCGCAGCTTGCGACCTTTTTGTTTGCCGGCATATACAAAGTCCCTGTGCCCGTTGTTAATGACAATTACGTTTTTTTCCTCATCGTATCGTGAACGCCATATTTCGCCCGGCGCCCGACGGTAGGTATACCCGGGAAGCCCTTTATTCGCTTTTCCGGTAGTGGATGATTGATCCATGAGAGAATCGGTGACGGTTATCAAGGCCTCATCCCTGCAGGTCTTATCCCCCTGCCGAACAATCACCTCCAATGTTGTCAGGCACGGTTCCGGAGGTGCGATGAAAGTGATCAATTCGCGGTGATTCTCATCGAGATGGCCTTCTCCATCCATGATATTCCATTGGTATTCCAGGTTTTCCAAAACGACCCTCCGGGAGCGGTCCCGGCAGATAACACGATACTTTTTGCGCTTGTCAACCGCAACGACGCTCGATTTAGGAGAAATCAAAGCGCTGAACAAAGGGCCGGCATATTCAAAAAACTGTTTTTGGCTGCTGTCATTGTCAAGCAGTTCGGCCACATCTTCTGGATTCTCACTTTCATGGTCTTTTTTTTCACGGGAATCTCCACGCATGGAACCACTGGAAAAAAGACTCCCGGATTTATTTTCAGGTTTTTCGCCGTAAATATCAAACCAGTCATATTCCTCTTGCGGAAGCCGTAAAAATGCTTCTTTGAGAGCACGCTGAACCCTGCGCAGAACCTGGCGGCTGGACCGCTCCTCTTCGGCCTTGCGCTGCTCTTCGATGATTTTTTGGAGGTGCTTTTCAACCGGAACCATTGCCCGGCATAAAGCGTCAAAATAATCATCCCGAATAATGCCATGGCGCGTCCCCGGGGTGAGAGATAAAAATGGCGCATCCACAATGCCCTGGAGATACCCGGCAGTCCATGGCTCCATTTCAAAGTGGTCTAGTTCAGTGATCGAAGGCAAAACTCGCGTACCACGCCGATATAAACCAACGCGGTTCACGGAACCTGGATCGTTGAGGTAAATTTCAAGATAAATATCACCCTGTGCGGTTTCAGCCGGCTTGAGATCGTGGAGCAGTCGTCCTGTGAATTGCCGTGGGACCACGACAAACTCTTTGCGGCCGGTTCGATCAATAACTTTGACCGTTACCCCTGTCTCTTTTATCCGGTCCCTGAGTTCAGAGGCAAGATAGCGTTGAATTTTTTCGCCCGTCAAAGACCGTAAGCCCGGCAGCAGAGGATAAATCATCAGGTCGGTCCCCTTAAAGGGAAGTAATATCCGCTTCTTCGAAACCGCAAAATCCGGCGAATCCTTGGCCATGGTCATCTGGTATGGATTCCCATCAGCACCGCAACAGGTCATGTTGAGGTTCTGACCTACCGTCCAGAAACTAAGAAGACCAATACCGAACTCTCCCTGAATCCCTTTGGCGCCCTCTGACTTGAACTGTCTCTTGATAGAATCACAGATATGGGTCGCCACGCGACGAAAATCCGGCAAACCCTGTTCATCTCTTGGAATGCCCTCGCCATCATCGCTAATCTTGAGATAGAACGCTCCCTTTTTTTTACCCCTGACAATGACGATTTGTTTGGCCCGTGCATCAATGCTGTTTTCCACAAACTCGGCAACTGCCTTTAAGGGATTGGCTTGAGAACTGGCGATGATGCTGATGGCGTTCCAGTGATCTGCAATTCGCAGCTTGCCGGAACGAACGCCCTTCTTTTTCTTTTTTTTTGTGGATCCGGGCACTACTGACCTCCTGGTAATTTTGAAATGCTTTTCCACCCAACTTTCATAGAGCTTTAATAGTTTAACAAATTAGGAATGTCCATACTAAACTAAAAAAGAAGACACCACTATAATTTCAATATTGACATAGTTGAATAATCCCAATACTATTCTTTGCGACCATTTCCTTTCTGAATTGGAACTCGATATACCATTCTGAATCTCTAATCCGACTATGTCCGTTCTAAACATTTGTGCATCAGTAATTCATATTCTAAAACCGATCCTTAAAAAATCCTGTCTGATCCATTTTTTCGCCCGTATGGCTCAATCACATGAGTCCATATCACTTTAATAAATGAGGAGGTGTGAATTATGGGTTTTGTTAAAACTTTAGAAGAAGCCGCTGAAAGTTTTCGTGAAAAGGCTGAGTTCTACGACGCAGAGGTACTAACTGTTTATTTTGAAACTAAAGCTGAAATTGTCGAAAAATTGCTTCCCCCACCACTGAAACCTTCGCCAATACCAGTCGGAGCAACTTTTGTTGCCAATTACCCTAAGACCAATTTTGGCGTGACCTATCTAGAAAGCGCTCTTTTTCTATTGGCAGAATACAATGGAGAAGAAGGCGCCTTCTGCCTTGCAATGCCAGTTACAAATGATATGGCCATGATTGGCGGTAGAGAAATATTCGGGTATCCCAAAAAAATGGCAGAGATTTCTTTGCAACGTGAAGGAAATGATCTTAGAGGGTGGACTGAACGACACGGGATTCGATTCTTTGAGATCAAGGCAAAGCTTAATGGCAAATTTAATGATTTGGATGCTCAACAATTTATTACTGAAACCAGAGAATCTAATCCCGATATCGTCGTGTACAATTTCAAATATTTCCCCGCACCTGACAGAACAGGCTTTGATTATAATCCTCGCCTTATTCGGGAGGTGGTGAAATTTAATTCGAAAAAACAAGAATTGGGGGAAGCAGAGCTAATTTTCAGGTCATCAGAGCATGATCCCTGGGCAGATGTGGAAGTTGTAAAAGTTTTGGGCGCAATATACACCGTTGGTGACAATACTATGTTGCCTGGAAGTGTTGTGGAGGAAGTAGACCAAACGGAATTTGTTCCGTATGCATTTATGAAGCTAGATGCTCTATGATACTGTAAAAAAATGTGTGTGGGTTGAGATCGTATTAATTGACAACACCGAAAAGGAGACAATCATGGAAATGAAAAAGTTTTTGGCGGGATGGAGCAAGATATGCCCTGGCTGCAACATAGGGCGTAAATATCCGGATTCATTTATCGGCAAGAAAGTGAGAGATCACTGGAAAAAAGGTTGCATCTCTCATAACGCCTATGTAGAGGTGTACGGTAGTAATGAGCATACATCTGCAGATCACAAAGCAAAACCCAACAAAAATTGATAAGGAGGCAACAATATGAAGGCAAATGAAACAGCAGTGGTTTTAATAGAATTTCAAAACGATTTTTGCAAAGAAGGTGGCAAATTACATGGCGGTGTACAGGCGGAAATCTCCCGACAGAATACAATCCCCAACGCCATGAAACTGGCCGAGGAAGCTCGTAAAAAAGGTGCGCAGATTATCCACTCCCCTTTTGTATTTAATGAGAAATATTTTGAAGATCATCAAATGCAGGGTATTGTCAAAGCGGTGGCAGATGGAGATGCCTTTCGCGAGGGAACTTGGGGAGCAGAGATCATCGACGAATTAAAACCGCAGGAAGGGGATAAGGTTGTCGGCGGTAAATGCACCTTATGCGGCTTTAATAATACCAATTTGGACGCACTGTTAAAGGAAGGCAATATTAAGAACGTAGTTATTGGTGGGTTTTTGACCAATTTCTGTGTTGAAAGCACTTCCCGTACAGCTTATGACAGGGGCTATGGGGTTACGGTAATAAAAGATGCTACCGCTACCAATTCAGAGGAAGAGCAAAGTCACTCCGAACAGAAAATATTCCCGCTTATAGGGCAAACGTTATCGGTGGATCAATTTATCAGCCAACTGGAAGAATAAATAGTAACGAATTCCTCTGTGTGGAAAGAATAAAAACCGGGGTAATGCAATTTGGTTTCGCTCCGGTTTTTTATATCCCGCAATTTGTGGAAATACCGAATGATACATTTATAACGGAATTGCATAACTATATTCGATAGATTGCATCTCCAACGTACTCAAACATTTGAAATCCCGAAAAGCCTGTGATACTCAAATAGTATCTTCAAAATTGAAAAAATGCATATCATCTCGATGTATCTGTATCTATGTTATATTTGGTTTTATGGCAAGTAGCCACAAAATTCTCATTTCTCACAAATTACCACATTGTGTCATTATTATCTTGACTTTCACAGCTGGATTCTATATCTGATCAAGATATTAGGCCTAAGCTTCAACTGATAATTCTTCCTCAAATACATCTATCGAATTTTATCCCCTGAATCTGAGCTTCTGCGGACCTCATTTCGTCAAAGGCAATCTTTTCTGAACCTATCAAAATAGAATTATAGAAAGGAGAGGGACATGGCGATTGGAGTTTTAATTAAACGTGTAACAAGGCATGGTGAGGATGCGAAGGTGCTATTACCTCACATAGTAGAATTAAGAGCTCTGGGAGTCAGACAGCCGGGTTACATTTCAGGCGAAACCTTTTTTAACTTGGATCGCAAAGACGAATGCCTGGTGATAAGCAGGTGGGTAACTTTAGAACATTGGCAGCAATGGATACGGGACCCGCGTCGTATCGAGTTAGATGGAAATATGGAGAAACATCTTGTATCCAAAACAGAGTATAGTATTTATGCTATTGGACTCTGGTAATTCCCTTCCAAAAAGGAGGTAACCTGTCTGCACAATAGTAGAGAAATAGGGACAGGTAAATAATACTTGACAATTTTGAATGTCTGATATAATCGGATTGGAGCAACCGAGCAGATGCGGCAAAAGAAAGGAGATAAAAATATGCCAAGGACATCACGAATGATCATTGCTGATGAGAAAGCCGTATATCACGTTATGTCCCGCACAGCGCTCGATGGTTATCCGTTGCAAGATGTTGAAAAGGATTTCATGCTGGATGTGATCAAAAGATTTTCATCGCTGTATTTTACAGAAATCTTAGGCTTTTGCCTGATGGGTAATCATTTCCATTTGCTGGTGAAAATGATTCCGGAAGGCGGCTTTACCGATGAGGATATCCAAAAGCGCTTTGAGAGGTTTTATGGAGACAGCCGGGACTTTACCCAAGGCCAGATTCCCTATTTACGTGAAAAGCTGTCAAGTCTTTCCGAATTTATGCGGGAGATCAAGGTCGGCTTTGCCAGGTACTACAACCGGCGCCATAACCGCAGAGGCTATTTTTGGGGAGATCGCTTCAAAAGCGTGATTGTCGATAAAGGCGAAACGTTGGTCAACTGCCTTGCGTATATCGATCTTAACCCGTTGCGGGCCGGCCTGGTTGATCGTCCCGAAGGCTATCGCTGGAATTCGCTTGGATATCATCTTCAGACCCAAAACAAAGATCAGTTTCTGTCCACCGATTTTGGATTCAAAGAATTTAATGTCAAAAGCCCTAAAGAGCGGATCAGAAGATATCGCCGGTATGTATATGAAGCCGGGGCCATAAACCGTCCTGACAAGATGCAGGCAAGAGTCCTTAATGAAAAAGTTGTTGCAAAAGAGCGCAAAAAAGAATTTGAAATAAGCCGTATCAGTCGATTCAGATACCGCACCCGCTATTTTACGGATTCAGGCATCATCGGATCAAAGGAGTTTGTGTCTGAAAATTACCAACGGTTCAAACATCTATTTTACTCAAAGCACGAAAAAAAGCCCAAACCGATCAAAGGCCTGGATGGGATGTATTCGTTGAAGCGACTATCTGAAGTGATATGAATTATTTGATAAAGTACCTGTTAAGGGGATCGGGTGTATGACTGTGCCCATCTCCATGAATTCAGCAGGAAGAATAGGTTATTACCGTTTATCAGATGGAAGATGATTGACCCTCTGCGCCCGAAAATTGTATAGTGTCATTGTAATTTTTCTCATGGATATGGGAAGTCTATAGCGGTCAAACCTTCTATGGTGGTTAAATAAGCCACGGTAGACTGTAACCGGGTGCTAATAGAGATGAACAAACGACGTAAAAACGTATGGCCCGAAAAGTCAAACTCTGAACAGGATTCCTTTTTGATGCGCATAAAACAGGGGGAGCGCTTGTATAAATTCTATTATTTTCGTCCCATGGCCGGGCGTCATTATCATTTTGAATACCGCATTTTGACCAAAGAAAAAATTAATGGAACGCTGGAAATGGTAAGCTATAATTTCAAGATCGAAAATGGCGTTTCACAGAAAAGCTCGATCACTAAAGTTCCCAAAATTTCAAAAGAACAATTGGATCAAATTGTTCAAAATGTTACCAGAAAAACAAATACCGATACCGATGAGTTTGAGGAACTGGATCTTTCCGAGTTTTCGTCCATAGATGAGCAAATTGAATTTCTAAAAAACCAGGACAGGATAGATACAATGTATGTTACCTGAGCTGGGGACGCAAAAAAATGGTCGCGGTGGGAATGGGACTAAGGAGAATTGCATAATATTTATCCGCAATGCCCCCTTCTGTGGCCTGCCAATCATCCCCAATCAGGATTTAGCGGCATCCATAAAATTATAACTTTCGAAAAAAATATAGGGGTCGCCCTTTAATGGGCGACCCTTTATTCCTGCAAAAAAGGTCTGAGTTGACCTAAGTCAAAGAAAAATACAGTCTGCACTGGTACATACCTCCACCAGGTATCGGACGCCTGATGATGAATGCACTGTTTGTGACGGGCTGGAAAATCAGATAATGGAAGCTTTAACTAAAATAGGCCTGGCGGCCGACCTCGAACATATCAGAGACGCCGAACGGATTGCAGAATACAGGGTAAAGACGACACCTGCGCTGATAATCAACGGTAAGGTGATTGGCTCAGGCGCAGTTCCGTCAAAAGGTCAAATTCATAATTGGCTGAAAGAATTCGGCCAT
>Ga0265303_10001493_pt1 | contig 14417 bp, 13 predicted proteins | sample Helome_2_FD_192494 | JGI IMG/M metagenome (GOLD analysis project Ga0265303, IMG submission 192494) | Marine sediment microbial communities from subtidal zone of North Sea - Hel_20160317 (Illumina Assembly) | ecosystem: Environmental > Aquatic > Marine > Subtidal zone > Sediment ... | reverse complement strand
ACCTACTGTACTCGCGTTTTTGGACTAAGGTGATGCACAATCTAGGATTGATTGAGTTTGATGAACCTTTCTCAGATTTACTTACACAGGGTATGGTATTAAATGAAGTTTTCTATCGAAAAGAAAAAGCTGGACGAATCACTTACTTCAATCCAGTTGATGTTGATATTCAAACAAATGACCAAGGAAAATGTAATAGCGCCATTTTACGTGAAGATAATCAGCCAGTAGAATCTGGTGGCGTTGGCACCATGTCAAAATCTAAAAATAATGGTGTCGACCCACAAAAATTAGTTGATACATACGGAGCAGATACTGCACGGTTATTTATAATGTTTGCAAGCCCACCTGAACAAACCCTTGAATGGGCAGATACAGGAGTAGATGGTGCATTCCGATTCCTAAATCGACTCTGGAACCAAGTTTACAAACATCTACAACTAGGCATAGCTGAATCCGAAATTAATAGTAATCTGTCTGCTGAACTTAAGAACCTTCGTTTTCAATTACATCATACTATTGCTAAAGTTGGTGATGATATCGAGAGACGCCACACTTTTAATACAGCAATTGCTGCAGTAATGGAATTAATGAATACTCTTACCAAAGTTCATGGCTCTGATGAAGTATCCCGTAGCGTGATACAGGAAGTACTGGAGAATATAGTGCTTCTTCTTTCACCTATTGTTCCTCACATCTGCCATACATTGTGGCGAGAACTCAGACCAGAAACTGAATTGCTTGATCAACCATGGCCAGAAGCAGATGAAAAGGTATTAGTACAAGACGAAATTGAAATGGTAGTACAGGTGAATGGTAAGTTACGAGGCCAGATACGAGTTGTCAAAGAGGCTGGACGAGAAGCTATTGAGAAAATTGCTCTAGACAATGAACAGGTACAAAAATTTGTTGCAGGACATACTATAAAAAAGGTAGTGGTAGTTCCCAAGCGACTAGTAAATATTGTTATATGAAATTGAGTTATTTCTATGGTTCATCTATGAAGAAAATATTAATTATTGTGCTTAGTACTTTTTTATTGAGTTGCGGTTTTCAGCTCCGTGGCACAGAATCAGCTTCAATTCCATTTGAAACAATATACATTTCTGCTTCTGATGGGCAAGCTATAATTAGGGAGCTTAAGTACTCTATTCAAAGTAGTGGTAAAACGCTAGTGCTCGATAAACCACTGGATGCTGAGGCCACATTACATATTATCAGTGCAAAATACACTAGACATATCTGGTCTATTTCTGGAAGTGGTAGAGTGCGTGAGTTCCAGTTACGTTATCGGCTTTCATATCGTTTGACTGATTCAAAGGGAGTAGAGCTTGTTCCAACTAGTGTAGTTAACTTAAGTCGTATTCTGCCCTATGCAGATGCGCAAGTATTGGCAAAACAAGCAGAGGAAAGAATGCTTGCAAGAGAAATGTATAGAGATACTGCTCAACAAATCATTCGGCGATTATCTAAATTACAAAACTAGTGATTTTTATAGAATATATTAAAATTTCTCATATCAAATCATAAGTAATGCATATCCACCTAGCTAATCTTTCTCAACATCTCCAAAAAAAACTCTTACCATTTTATACCGTATATGGAGAAGAATCTTTGTTAGCTATTGAGGCCGCTGATTTGATTCGCACAAAGGCCCGCATGAATGGCTATATTGAAAGAGAAATATTTACAATAGACAGTCAGTTTAAAAAATCAGACTTATTATTAAGAGGAAACAGTTTATCTCTGTTTGGCGAACAAAGATTAATTGATATACGTGTTCCATCAGGAAAACCTGGGAAAGAAGGAGGAAAAGCTATTGAGGATTACTGTTGCTCACTACCGCCAGATACTCTAACTCTGGTTACATTACCTAAAATAGACAAACAAGGGAAAACAACAAAATGGTTCAAATCACTTGAAAATATGGGGCCAATGATCCCAGCCTCATTGGTAGAATTTAACCAGCTTCCAAGCTGGATTAGCCAACGTCTAAGTATACAGAATCAGAAAACTGATCCGGACACTTTACAGTTCTTTGCTGAAAAAGTAGAAGGGAATCTTTTAGCAGCCAATCAGGAGATTAAAAAACTTGCGCTGCTGTACCCGCCAGGTACATTGTCTTTTACTCAAGTAAAAGATGCTGTACTTGAAGTGGCAAGATATGACATTTTTAAATTATCAGATGCGATGGTGACAGGAGAAATAGCCCGCTTTATCCTTGTATTGAGAGGGCTAAGGGGAGAAGGTGTAGCTGTACCATTTATTTTAACAATACTTACAGCACAGATTCGATCATTGATCATTATTCGCAAGGGATTAGATTCTGGTAAACCTCATACACAATTAATGAAAGAAGCAAAAGTATGGGGAGATCGTCAGAAAATAATGGGAAATGCAGCCAAACAAGTTGGATTAAAATTACTAGTACAAGCATTATTACATGCCGCAAAAATTGATAAAATAAGTAAAGGTGTTAAAAAAGGGGATGCTTGGGATGAACTTGTACAATTGGGACAAGCTTTTATGTTTAAAAAATACCAGAAAAATTAATGCTTATAGAATAAATAAAATCAATTCATCAATATATTAATTATCGTATATAGATTGATAAGACTGTCTATATGCGACTTGCGTAATATAAATTAAGTTTATCTTTGAATCCCCATATTTAATGCTGTGTACTCCCCTTGCATACTATGTCTATATAATTACATTATAGAAATAATGTGGGTGACCTAACTTGCTATACTGTATCAATATTTATATATTTACTGAAAACCTTGGGACTACAAAATGGATAATGTAGATATTAAGAACTACATGCAAATGGTGGGTCGTGAAGCTCGTACTGCATCTCATACGATGGCAAAGATCGAATCTGCCTCCAAAAATAAGGCACTTACTGAAATAGCTGCATCAATCAGAAAAAATGAAAAGGAACTACTTGCTGCCAATAGAGCTGATTTGAAAGCAGCAAAGGCCCAAGGTCTTGATTCAGCCTTGATAGATCGCCTGACGCTTACCCCAAAAGGGGTTATGAATATGGTTGAAGGCCTGTTGCAAATAACTGCACTTGCCGACCCTATTGGAGAAATAAGTGACTTAAATTATCGTCCTTCTGGAATCCAAGTGGGAAAAATGCGAGTACCTCTAGGTGTAGTTGGTATCATTTATGAAGCACGCCCTAATGTTACAGCTGATGCTGCTGGATTGTGTATCAAGTCAGGTAATACAGCAATATTACGTGGCGGTTCCGAGGCATATAATTGTAATCAGGCTATTGCTGCATGTGTAAAAGAAGGCTTGAAAATAGCTAATCTGCCAGAAACAGCAATACAAGTGATTAACACCACTGATCGAGCAGCTGTAGGTGAGCTAATTACGATGAGAGAATTTGTAGATGTAATTGTTCCACGTGGAGGCAAAGGTCTTATTAAACGTATTTCTGATGAAGCATGTATTCCAGTTATCAAACATCTTCACGGTGTATGTCATGTGTATATAGATGAAGGAGCTGATTTGGATAAATCAATCAGTATTGCTGACAATGCAAAAACTCAGCGCTATGGAACCTGTAATACTATGGAAACCTTGTTAGTACACGAGAAAATTGCACAAAAAATACTACCGCCTCTGTGTAAAATTTATCTTAATAAAGGAGTAGAACTTCGAGGAGATAAATTTTCGTGCGCTATTGTAGAAAAAATGACCCAGGCAACAGAAGATGATTGGAGAACCGAATATCTGGCTCCGATTTTAAGTATACGAATAGTAAGTAGTTTGGATCAAGCCCTGGAGCACATCAATTTATATGGCTCACAACATACTGATTCCATAGTTACAGAGGACTACTCTCGTGCCAGAAGATTTCTGCGAGAGGCAGACTCCAGCTCAGTAATGGTAAATACCTCTACCCGATTTGCCGACGGCTTTGAGTATGGATTGGGTGCTGAAATCGGTATTTCTACTGACAAAATACATGCCCGTGGCCCAGTGGGACTGGAAGGATTGACCAGCCAGAAATTTATTGTATTAGGTGATGGTCAGATTCGGAAATAAAACACATAATCTTAACAGCATACCTATGACTCATCTTATCGAAATCAAAGTCCCTGATGTTGGTGATTTCAAAAATATTCCTGTTATTGAGATACTAGTTCATCCGGGAGATGATGTTGAAAAAGAAACGCCCCTGATCACACTAGAAACTGATAAGGCCACAATGGAAGTCCCTGCACCTCAAAAAGGCACAATAAATGAACTTAAAGTAAAAATCGGTGACAAGGTTTCAGAAGGATCAATAATACTCACATTAGAATCAACAACCGAGCTAACAGATTCACATCCTATCTCCGAAAGAAATATTGAAACAAAAGATGTTCCACCTGTAACTAATCCTACTTCAATTCAATCTACCAATACCTCTCATGGAGACATTCATGCAGATGTAGCAGTATTGGGAGCCGGACCAGGCGGCTATACTGCGGCTTTTAGAGCTGCTGATCTCGGTAAAAAAGTAGTACTAATTGAACGCTATCCAGTACTTGGGGGAGTCTGCCTAAATGTCGGCTGCATTCCATCGAAAGCACTACTACACATGGCAAAAGTTGTCACTGATGCAGAAGAAACTACTCATGCAGGTGTTAATTTCAATAAACCCAAAATTGAATTAGACAAGTTACGAAAATGGAAAGAATCAATAATCTTAAAGCTTACTAAGGGGTTAACTGCATTAGCAAAAAAAAGAAAAATAGAGATTATACAAGGAAATGGAAAGTTCGCTGCCCCCAACATGATTTTAGTGGATACTCCTAATGGTCAGAAAACTATTTCGTTCGAATACTGTGTAGTCGCCGCAGGATCAAGCGTAGCCCATCCTCCTGGCATTATCCAAGATGACCCTCGAATTATTGATTCAACAGGTGCATTAAAACTTGAAGATATCCCCAAGCGTATGCTGATCATTGGCGGTGGGATAATTGGCCTAGAAATGGCAACAGTTTATGATGCACTAGGATGCAAAATAACCATAGTAGAAATGATGGATCAGTTAATTCCAGGCGCTGATGAAGATCTTATTAAGCCATTATACAGACGCATACAGAAGCGTTATGAAGCAATTTATCTCAATACTAAAGTTTCTGAAATAAAGGCACAAAAGGAAGGATTAAGTGCTACTTTTGAGGGAAAAGAGTCTCCCGGTACTCAGATTTATGACCGTATTCTAATTGCAGTAGGGCGCCGTCCTAATGGGCATGCTATCGAAGCAGAAAAGGCGGGGATCAAGGTTACTAAGCAAGGCTTTATTCCAGTTGATGACCAGTTACGAACCAATGTTCCACATATTTTTGGTATCGGTGATATAGTTGGAGAACCAATGCTAGCTCACAAGGCAACACATGAAGGAAAACTTGCTGCAGAAATAATAGCAGGACAAAAAGCTACCTTTGATGCTCGAACTATTCCTTCAGTTGCATATACAGACCCAGAAATTGCTTGGATGGGCTTATCTGAAACCGAAGCAAAAAAACAGGGAATTGATTATGAAAAGGCTAGCTTCCCATGGGCAGCTAGTGGTCGTGCGATTTCTATAGAGCGTGATGAGGGTATAACAAAATTACTATTTGATAGAAACACGCATCGCTTACTTGGTGCAGGTATAGTTGGCATTAATGCAGGAGAATTGATCTCTGAAACAATCCTTGCGTTAGAAATGGGCACAGATATGGAAGACATCAGCTTAACTGTCCATCCACACCCAACACTATCAGAAACTATTTTCTTTGCTGCTGAAATAGCAGAAGAATCAATAACTGATCTTTATATGCCTAAGAAATAATCTGTCTTATTCGCCTAGCACTAATAAATATTCTTAGGTATCAAATATTGAGACTTATTTTATCTGAAGTATGTGATCATTTTTTTGTCCTTTTTGTTCTGCGTATTATCTAGATAATATCTGGAAATAGAATCACACCTCTTTTTTTAATAAATAACTTTTATCCCCATTTGAAAATCCAATAAGAGACTGTTGATTATCTTTGCCTAAGGCAATCACTTTGAATAATTCTCCCATCTCCGCAGGACTTACTAACTTCTGCAATTGATTTGCCATCGGCAAATAGTCAACTGTATTTTCTACTGGAATTTGCGCAAGAATCTCAGTGATACCACAGTTGATAAGAAATTGTGCCTGAGAAGTATAACCTAATAATTCCAGTCCATCCTCTGTTGCTTCATTTGTAATGGCAGTAAAGTCTACATGGCTAGTTATATCCTGCAGACCTGGAAGATAAAATGGATCACCATGAGCATGATGTCGATAATGGCACATCAGTGTGCCAAGTTTCCGCTGGTTATGATAGTACTCGTCGCGCCCAAAACCATAATCAATGATTATTAATGCACCTTGCTGTAAAATATTTGCGAGACTTCTAATAAATCCTCGTGCCGCAAGATTGATTTCACTTATATATGTATCAAGACTATTAGTATTGAAACTGGCTCGTGGGATTATTTCTTTTGCAATCGTAAATAGTTCCCCTTCAACCAGTAAATGGTCACTCCACTCGAACTCCTTACCACTCCACACCACACCACGCTCAAATAAATAATTATCACGCCATACCACTAAATTAACTGGCATTGCGTCAAGTACTTCGTTAGCAAGTATCAAACCTTTAAATTTAGCTGGAAGATTCTCCAGCCAATGAATCCGGGACATAAGATGTGGCGCAAATTTCTCAAATAATTCACGCTGCTGTTCCTGCAATTCTCCGCTTACTTCTAGAATAAAGTAATTTTGAGGTAGCCCGTTAAGATCTTCTAACTCAAGTAATAGATCAAGCGCGAGTTTACCAGTACCAGCACCAAATTCTAAAATATCACCACTATCTTTACCAATACCTTCAATTATTTGTATGGCTTGCCGAGCAATAGTCCTGCCAAATAATGAAGAAATTTCTGGTGCAGTTACAAAATCTCCAGCACAACCGAATTTTGTCGTACCAGAACTGTAATATCCCATTCCAGGTGAATAGATTGCGAGTTCCATATAACGTGTAAATGGTATCCACCCTCCCGCCATGGTAATCTCTGAACGAATCATGTTTTTCACAGCGCAACTATGCTGGAGAGCAGGCTCATTTGGTGTTGGTAGTAACGGCATCGGCGCAAGAGTGTCTTTATGGTAAATTATCTAATTTTAAAATAGAGATTGATTGCTAAATACTGTGACAGTACAGGGTAAATTATTAATACATACAATTTATGTTTACTGATACTAATGTTCAGAATTGCCCAATAGAGGACTGCGATGCAAAATAAAACTATACTAATTACTGGAGGTACCAGACGCATTGGTGAGGCTATCTGTCGAAAATTACACTCTGAGGGTATGAACCTGATGGTACATTACCGATCCTCTGAAGATGAAGCGAATTTACTTCAAACTGAACTTAACCAAATACGCTCTGGATCAATTGCATTAGTTCAAGCTGATTTACTTGATATAACCCAATTACCAGTTATAGTTAATGAAACAATAAAACATTTTGGCAGAATTGATTCACTTGTTAATAATGCTTCCAGTTTCTACTCCTCACCTATTGAAAAGATAACAGAGAAATCATGGGATGAGCTTATTGGATGTAATTTTAAAGCTCCTCTCTTTTTATCTCAAGCAGTAGCACCACACCTAAAAAAACAACATGGCTGCATTATTAACATTATCGATATCCATTCTGAGTGGCCACTAAAGAAATATATAGTTTACAGCTCTGCTAAAGGTGGATTAGCTACATTAACCAAATCTCTAGCAATTGAGCTAGCTCCTGAGATTCGAGTAAATGGTATTTCTCCAGGCCCCATTCTCTGGCCAGAGAATGGGGAATGGTCAGATCAAATAACACGTCAAGACATCATTAACAAAACCCTCCTTAAAAGAATAGGCGAACCTAATGATATAGCTAAAGCAGTATTTTTCTTGATTTCTGACGCTCCTTATATTACCGGACAAATATTAGCAGTAGATGGTGGACGCAGTATAAATTTGTAAAGAATTAGGTACCCTACATAGCTATTTATAATTACCATCTATATTTTATATGCTACAAAATAGCATATTGTAATCTTACATAAAGCAGCCTGATCCAGACCAGTTGCCAAAATTAGGATAAAATAGCCCTATAATTACTATGCGATTTTTATCATGAAAAGATCTCGCACTCCCCGGCGCACTAAATCTCCACGTGCTGTACTGGAACTTGCTCGCTTAGCTGCAGGACTTGCCGCTTCTGGTAGTTATAAAGAAGATGTTTTTTGGGAAAGTCAGCTTGGAATTAAAATAAATGTACAACTACGTACCGGGAGTGATCAAAATTTAGAAGAAGCATTAGAACTACTATATGATACCGACCCAGCTGGCTACGGAGAATTTATATATGCTATTGAGTCTGCAATTGAGTGTAATACATTAATACACGAAGATTGCACCTATGACGTACTATTATTTGCTGCCCCAGTACTAACATGGTCCCGATTTTCAATTCCTTCAGGCCCAATACCAGAAACTATCTTAAATAGTCTTCGAGAGCAGTTTCAGACTCATGTGTTATTTGAGAACACAAAATTCTCATTAGCAAATTACCTATTCAGTCCTGATCAATTACCACGTGGGTATTGCCTTACACATGAACTTGCCGAGAAACTATGGGCTGCTGCTATAGGTGGGCAAAATTTACATATGAATCCACGACAATTTTCTGAAACAGCAAATTTTCTGTCAGATACTCGTTATCTTCTGGGGGCTGTAGCAGTCCAACAGGGAGAACCTATGTTCCTCTGGCAGGAGACTAATATTACGAGCCAAATAAATAATGGAGTAGCTGGTGTAAAATCCTCAAAACAAAGAATATTTCTTAAATGGAAAACAGAGTGTGGTAAAGCACTACGACCATTGTTTCAAGGTTGTGCTTTAGACTTATTATTACCTGATGGTTTTTTTTCGGCATGGCGTACGGCAGATCGCCTTGCTCGTCCCTATTCCATGCATGCAACGGTTGATTTCTTACAATCTACTTTAAATATTCCAGTAAGTGACCTTCGTGCTGTGATCGCTCCATTTCATGACCAACTATTGGAGGAATACCGTGTCAGCTTCACCTTTATAGATCGTAGTGAGGTGTTATATGGTATTGTCTGGGCACTAGTTGGAGAGGAAGATGAAAACAGTGATACGATTACGCAAATAGAAACTACACTGCAGGAATGTGGTATCACTCTCATAACAACTCTAGATAATCGTTTCCCTTTAGAATACTGTGAAGAGTGTGGCGCACCTTTGTTCCCAAACTTAGAAGGTGAAGTCGTACATGCCGAATTCCCTGAAGATGGCGATAGAATACAAGTACAATTACACTGATAAGATATGTACTACAAAATTTGGCCTACTCCAAATTAGGCATCGATATGGATTTGGAACCAGAGTAATTGCTTTATACAAATCAGAAATATAAATTTCACTATAAAGACACAATCTAGTAGGTACATATCTCTATAGTTTCATTAATTCATTCAAACCATCCTTTTTCTAGAAATTCTATGGATTTTTCCAAGCATAGCCTCCATAATCTCGTTGTTCTACTATTGGTAAACTCTAGCACTTTAAACTTATGAAATTTCTTTTTGACCTTTTTCCGGTCATATTATTCTTTGTCGCATTTAAGCTTTATGGCATTTATGCAGCAACTGCTGTAGCTATTGTTGCAACTTTTGTACAAATTGCATGGACTTGGTTTCGTCATCACAAAGTTGAGAACATGCAGTGGGTAAGCCTAATAATTATTGTTATTTTCGGCAGTGCAACGCTAATATTAAAAGATGAAACTTTTATTAAATGGAAACCAACCGTACTATATTGGGTATTCACTAGTGCACTACTCATTTCACATGCTGCATTTAAGAAAAATCTGATTCGAGCTATGTTAGGAAGTAAAATATCATTGCCAGAAAAGGTATGGGGCAATCTTAATCTTAGTTGGGCAATATTCTTCGCATTAATGGGCGTGATTAATCTTTATGTGGCTTTTAACTACCCTACTGATACTTGGGTAAATTTCAAACTATTTGGATCAACGGGACTAATGCTAGTATTTGTTGTACTGCAAGGGCTCATGCTAGGAAGGTTTATAACTGAAAATGAGGACAGTAACACGTGATGCTTTACGTCATAAATGGCGAAGACGCTCCAAATAGTCTAAAAAAACGTATGGCCTCAAGACCTGCTCATCTCAAACGCATTAAGGAATTACAAAATGAAGGCCGCCTGATTTTGGCAGGACCATACCCCGCAATTGATAGTTTAAACCCTGGCCCAGCTGGCTTTACTGGAAGCCTGATTGTAGCAGAATTTATATCATTAGAAGCAGCTAAAATCTGGGCAGAGAGTGACCCATATCTAATTTCAGGAGTATATACAAAGGTTACGGTCAGTCCATTTAAGAAAGTTTTACCAGAATGAATACAATCACAATTATTAAACAAAAACTTACTGTCCTCAGACCGGAAAAGATTGAAATACTTGATGAAAGTAGTAAACATATAGGTCACGAAGGGGCAAAAAATGGTGGCGGCCATTTTCTTCTTACCATTGTTTCAGGTAATTTTTATGAAAAATCTACTATGGAAAGGCATAGAATGATATATGCTGCTCTAGGAGAAATGATGGAAAGAGATATTCACGCACTAAGTATAAAGGCGTATACTCCCGAAGAAATTTAGTTTTGATTTAATTTACTAAGAAGGAACTCTAATGCAACTGATTAAATTTTTGCAATTAATAATACTTTGTGTTTCTAGCTTTTTATTTGTTACTACGACTTATGCAGCACCCTTAGCTAAGGTAAACGGAGTTGCTATTCCACAGTCACGCCTAGAATTAGTAATGAAGGGTCTTACTTCTCAAGGGCAGAAAGATACTCCTGAAACTAGAAAAGCTATACGAGACGACCTTATAAAACAGGAGGTACTTGCACAGGAAGCCATAAGAAAAAAACTTGATAAAGATCCTGACATCTCAACACAAATAATGATTACTCGTCAGTCTGTCTTGATCAGGGCACTTCAAGCTGATTTTATAAAAAATAATAATCCAGCTGAGAAAGAGCTTCGTGATGAATATCAAGCAGTAAGCGCGGCGTCTATGGGTGATCAAGAATATAATCCACGTCACATTCTGGTTAGTACTGAGGCTGAAGCAAAAGATATCATTGCAAAGCTCAAGAAAGGGGGTAAGTTTGAACAAATTGCCAAGGATAAATCAACAGATGATGGATCTAAGAACAAGGGTGGTGAACTAGGCTGGTCCTCTGCCAGAAGTTATACTCAGCCGTTCGCAGAAGCTCTGGTCAAGTTAAAAAAAGGTGAAATAACAGAAAAACCTGTAAAAACTTCTTTTGGTTGGCATGTAATTAGACTTGATGGCATGCGTCCTCTAAAAATACCGCCATTTGCTGAAGTCAAACAGAAAGTCCAGCAACGTGTACTACAACGAAAGTTTCAAGCTTATCTAGAAGAATTACGTGGTAAGGCTAAAATTGAATAGTAATAGTATTTAATAATTTCAAAGAGAAGGAGGTCTTTGACCAGATTTTTCTTTGAAATTATCTTTAATTTACGTTTCTATTTTTACTCGCTGGGCTAGTGAACATAATAATTCATAACTAATTGTACCAGCTGACTGCGCTACTTCGTCTACAGAAATTCCTTTCCCCCAAAGTATAACAGGGCTCCCAACTCCAGCATTTTCAATCTCACTCAAATCTACATGCAACATATCCATAGACACTCGCCCAATAATACGAGTGCGTATCCCGTTAACTAATACTGGTGTGCCAATAGGTGCATGCCGCGGGTATCCGTCTGCGTACCCACCTGCAACAATACCCACACGCATCGAACGGTCTGCACGAAAAGTTTGCCCATATCCAACCTTATCTCCAGAATGAAGGTACTGCACTGCAATAACTTTACTACTTAGTGTCATAGCCGGGCGTAAATTTAATTTATTTGCAGATGTATCAGAAAACGGTGACGCACCATATAGCATTATTCCAGGACGCACCCAGTTAGCATGAGTTTCAGGATAACGCAAAATAGCGGCAGAGTTAGCTAGTGATCGTGGCAAATTCCAATTTGCAGTAATAGTATTAAAGCATTGCAGTTGCTCTGTAACCCCATTTTTTTCCTTGTGCTCATCTGCACAAGCAAAATGTGTCATCAATGTTATTTGACCAACAACAGGACTAGATTTCAGTAATTCTATAGCTTCAGGAAACTGCTCAGGAGTAAATCCTAAGCGGTTCATACCAGTGTTTAACTTCAGAAAAACATCTAGTCCCCTGGGGCATTTATAAGCAGATAGCATCTCCAACTGCTCACTATTATGTATTACAGTACAGAACTTATAGCGTTCAAACAATTTCAATTCCGACCTGGAAAAATATCCTTCAATTAATAATATAGTATGACGATAACCAGCTTCTCGTAGACGTATTGCCGCATCTAATTCCAAAATTGCAAATCCATCTGCACTCTTAAAAGCTTCAGCTGCACGTAATAGTCCATGCCCGTATGCATCTGCTTTTATCACTGCCATTACTTTTGAATGCGAAGCATAGCGTCGAACAACGGAGAGATTGTGTTCAAGTGCGGAAAGATCAATCAAGGCATGAATAGGACGGGACATTTGCTTATTATTTAGAGAAATTTATCGCTTATCTAGTAAACATACAAGTAAAATACATACTGAGTGTCTTACACATCATTCAATCACAAATTTTGTATATAGGGTAGTGCTTACTAAGAATCTTATAGGTAGGCAGCAGCTTATAATGATTACATTGGTCGATAGAGCTGATTCGTGTTATAAAACTGCAGCCTAGAAAGATGCGAATATCTGCGGAAACTTTCAATACATACCTAACGATAATCTGGAGAGAATAACTTGAAACGTGGGTTTTATACTATCATGGCGGCACAGTTTTTCTCGTCGCTGGCTGATAATGCATTGTTGGTTATTGCTATTGCACTACTGATAGATCTTCATGCCCCAGCATATCTCACCCCTATGCTTAAGTTTGTCTTTGTATTGTTCTATGTAATTCTTGCGCCTTTTGTAGCAGCATTTGCTGACTCTATGGCTAAGGGAAAAGTAATGTTTATAAGTAATACTATCAAGATTACTGGTTGTGGCTTACTTTTCTTGGCTTCTCATCAATATCTTGCTCTTGCAGCATATGCTGTTGTAGGACTAGGTGCTGCCGCATACTCTCCAGCCAAATATGGAATTCTTACTGAATTACTACCCCCAGAAAAACTAGTCATTGCCAATGGCTGGATTGAAGGATTAACTGTAGCTTCTATTATCCTTGGAACAGTTTTAGGTGGTGTATTAATTACACCAACAGTTGCAGCAGTATTTTTAGAATTTGATTTTCCCTACATCAACACTGGTGTAGATACAATTCCAGAAGCCTCTATTTTATTTATTGCTGTGTTCTATAGCATAGCCGCCATTTTCAATCTATACATACCAGACACCGGAGTTGATCATCGTATTATCAATAAAAACCCATTCTTTTTGGTACATGAATTCTGGCATTGTATCAAGCTGCTCTGGACTGACAAGCTTGGACAAATCTCACTTGCTGTCACAACCTTATTCTGGGGCGCAGGTGCTACGCTACAATTTATTGTATTGAAATGGGCTGAAACTGCTCTCGACTATCCTTTAAATAAAGCCGCACAATTGCAAGGCGTAGTAGCCGTAGGAATTGCTATTGGTGCTGTATTGGCTGCACGGCTAATATCTCTAAAACAATCGGTCAAAGTAATACCGCTTGGTATAGCTATGGGTATAGTTGTAATGGCCATGACAATAGTCCACCAACTATGGATTGCAATCGTTTTACTTATGCTAATTGGTGGCTTGGCTGGATTTTTTGTAGTTCCAATGAATGCACTACTACAACATCGTGGACATATTCTGATGGGAGCAGGTCATTCTATTGCAGTACAAAACTTTAATGAAAACTTGAGTATCCTCGTCATGTTAACGATGTATGCTTTACTGGTCAGTTTTGAAGTACATGTTTACTCTGTAATTATTATGTTTGGCTCATTTGTGGCCATAACTATGACTCTGATACGTCGTTGGCACAAGTTAAACCAAAGTAAAGAAGACTCTTTACATCTAATCGGGGCTCACAAGAAGCTTTAAAAATTCTTTGCTAACTTCTGCATTATATTTTTAGCAAAGCATAAATCTTTCCATACCTTTGCTTTATCTGGCTGTATCCGTAACAAATAGGCTGGATGATAGGTAACAATTAATGGAATACCAAAATACTCATGTA
>Ga0265303_10001491_pt1 | contig 14419 bp, 15 predicted proteins | sample Helome_2_FD_192494 | JGI IMG/M metagenome (GOLD analysis project Ga0265303, IMG submission 192494) | Marine sediment microbial communities from subtidal zone of North Sea - Hel_20160317 (Illumina Assembly) | ecosystem: Environmental > Aquatic > Marine > Subtidal zone > Sediment ... | reverse complement strand
ATGGGGCGGAGTCGGCGTGTGAGTGACAATCGGCAAGACAGCAGCCAACCCCGATTGGCGCGAGCTCCGAGGGGCGGCTTGCGTGGCCTCAGGCCCCAAGCCCCTCCGGCCACCTCTGCAAGCCGCCCCGTCCGACGCAGCCCCGTGTCGCGCCTTTTTCCGCGCCCCGGTGTTTCAATCGATCTTACGTAGCTGCCGATTTCGCCGTCTCTCCGACCAGCGAGAATGAATCGGCGAGCGTGCGCAGTACGTCCAGCGCCTTGTCCATGTCTTCGTAGCTGTGGCCGCGAGTCACGTTCAATCGGAGGCGCTCCTCGCCTTCTTTCACGGCCGGGTACATGATCGGGACCATCAGGATGCCACTCTCTAAGAGACCCACGTGCGTCATCATCGCCTTGGTCTCATCGCGAATCATGATCGGCATGATGTGAGTGTTGCTTTCGCCGAGGTCGAAGCCCATGTCGGTGAGGCCCTTGCGCATGTACGCGGCCTTTTCATGCAGCTCGCTGACGAGGGCCTCGCCGTCGGCTTCGAGCATGTCGAGGACGGCACCGGCGGCTGCCACGATGGGCACAGGAAGCGACGCGCTAAATAGGAACGAGCGCGCCGTGTGCTTGATGAAGTCGACGACGTCGGCGTCGCCCAGGAGAATCCCTCCGATGCCGCCAAGCGTCTTTGAAAAGGTGCTGATGACGACCGGGATCTGCCCTTCGAGGCCATACTTCTCGATGATGCCTCGGCCTCCGGCGCCGAGCGTGCCCGTGCCATGCGCATCGTCACAGACGATCGCGACGTTTTCATGCTTGGCGCATACCTCGATGAACTCCTGAATTTTTGCTTCGTCGCCGTCGAGTGAGTAGATGCCCTCGATCAGAACCAGCGCGTTCTTCCGGTCTCGCTTTCTGAGGACGCGATCGAGGGCCTTGGCGCTGTTGTGATTGAAGAAGCGAACCTCGGGCGCGCGCATCGGCGTCCCGGCGGCTAAAAAGGTACCGTCGAGGATGCAGGCGTGGCTCAAGTTGTCGAGGACCACCGTCGTGTCTTTGTCGGCCAGCGACATGATGGTGCCGACCATCGCCTGATAGCCAGTCGTGAAGATCAGCGACTTCTCGAACCCGAACCAGGCGGCCAGTCGCTTCTCGAGCTCGACGTGCAAGGTTGCCGTAGCCTGGACGCGCGACGAGCTGAGCCCGCAGGCGAACTGATCGATGACAGCCTTGGCCGCCTCTTTGACCTTCGGATGGGTCGTGAGGCCGAGATAGTCGTTGGAGCTGAAATTGACGATCGGCTTCCCGGCGATCGTCGTGTGCAGCCCCCCAGACTCGAACGGTCGAAAATACGGATAGATCTTCTTGGCTTGCGCGTCGCGTACGCGCGCCAGCTCGGTGTGCGCCTTTTCGGAAATCCAGCTCATATGACCTGCGGGCCCAACGGTACCGTAGTTCCCCGTCTTTACCACATTCGAAACAGGCCAATCGGCCAGTTTTCAAATGCTTGACGCTGTTCGGGAACGCAAGCATATACGGGCGGCATGTCGGACAAGCTTAAAATTGAGCTGAGGCAGATCATCACCGAGGTGACGGAAGTCGAGGATATCCCCGAGGAGACGCCGTTCGCGGACTTGGGAATCGACAGCATGATGGCGATCGAGATCGTTGCGGATGTCGAGAAGGACTACGAGATCACCATCGGTGAAGACGAGCTGAGCGAGCTGACCAACCTCAAGGCCGTCTACGACAAGGTCAAAGAGAAGCTCGGCGAAGCCAGCTAGCCAGCGCGACTCTCTACTTTGCGCGGCCGAAAATCTTCGACCCGGGTGGAACCGACTTGGTCAGCCAGACGTTGCCGCCAATCACCGAGCCCTTCCCGATGATGGTGTCGCCACCGTGGATCGAGGCTCCGGCGTAAATCGTCACGTCATCTTCAATTGTCGGGTGCCGCTTCGTTCCATGGCATCCGCGCGCTTCGTCCCAAGCAACGCTGAGAGCACCCAGTGTCACGCCCTGGTAGAGTTTCACGTTGCGGCCGATGACGGCGGTTGCGCCGATCACGACCCCGGTACCGTGGTCGATGAAGAAGCTCTCGCCAATCTGCGCGCACGGGTTGATGTCGATGCCGGATTTGCTGTGCGCGTGCTCTGTGATGATTCGGGGGATCATCGGAACGTTGGACATGCACAGTTCGTGCGCGACCCGATATGCAGTGATGGCCTGCACGCTCGGGTAGCTGAAAATCACCTCTTCGATGCTGGCTGCGGCCGGGTCTCCATCGAACGCAGCTCGAATGTCGGTATTGAGGACACGCCGGAGCTCAGGGATTTTCTGGAAGAGACGTAAAACGACATCTTCGCTCCAACCTTCGGGCTTCTTGTCAGACACCTGTCCCATGCGCTCTTGGTAGCGAATCGCGCGATCGATTTGCTCGACCAGAATGTCTTGCGCTGGGTAGAGGTGCTCGCTGACCGCGTAGCGAAGATTGGTTCGGTTCAGAGCGCGGGTGGTGTAGAAACCCATGTAGAGCACGGGCGTAATGTGATTGAAGGCCGTGATGACGGCGCGCTTGTTTGGAAGCGCGGCGCTATCGAGGTTGTTGATTTCCTCGTCGCCGTCGTAGGACGCAGCGATGACGTCGATGACGTCCTCGAGGTCCTGATGGCGCTTGGGCTCTCTTCCGCTCATGGCTGATCCATGTGTAGCACGGGAGCCATGTCAACGGCGAAACCCCCATCATGCGCCAAGCCAGCCCCGTTCCCGATACCAAGCGACTGCATCGCTGAGCGAATCGCGAAGCGGGCGAATCGTGTACCCCAGCTCGCGGTGCGCCTTGTCATGCGAAACCACTTCATTCGAGACGCTTGCCCTGAGCATGTCGGCCGTGAGAAACGGCTCCTTCTTGGTGATGGCGCTACCAAGCAGCGAGAACGGCAGCAAGGCCCAACCTACCCAAAGCGGCAACGCGCGGGTCGGGATCTTCGCGCCCGTGAGCTCTCCGTAGAGCGAGGTCATTTGCATGATGGGAATGACGTCACCGGTGAGAAAGTAGCGCTCGCCGCGCCGTCCCTTCTCTGAGGCCGCGATCATGCCGTCGGCAACGTCACGCACGTCGACGTAGTCGCTTAGCAGCTCGAGCAAGACGGGGACGCGACCGAAGTACATGTCGATGAGCGCTGCGCCGATCATCGATGGTTCGTAGTCGTGCGGACCAATCATCGACCCGGGGTTCACGATGACCGCATCGAGCCCTCGCTCGCAGGCGTCCAGGACGATCGTTTCGCCGATGGCTTTCGACCGGTGGTATTCGCATTTCTCGCCGAGAGCGAGCGGCTTGTCTTCGGTGAGCGGCTGATCGAGAGGCTCGCGAACGAGCGCATGGTGGGAGCTCGTGTGAACCAATCTGAGATTACGAGCAAGACAGGCGTCGACGACCTTCCGCGTACCTTCGACGTTGATGCTGTACATCATCGGGTCTTTTTTGGGGCTGAGGTCGATCTTCGCGGCAAGGTGATAGACGACGTCCACTCCATCGACGGCGCGGGCGACGTCCGCTGCATCGAGCACCGAGCCGGACAGGAAATCGATGTCGAGGCCGGTCAAGGACTCGGGCAAGCTTCCTGGCTCCAAAACCCGCACGTCTTGGCCTCGCCCGAGGAGCCTTCGAACCAAAACGTTGCCGAGACGGCCGCCTCCACCGGTTACGAGCGCTAACACGCGGCGGAGTGAAACACGATTGGGCTAGCCCCTCAAGCCGTCGCGTTCTTTTCGAAAACGCGGCCGATGAGCTCTTTGGCTTCCTTTTGGATCAAGGCCAGATGCTCGCGGCCGATGAAGCTTTCTGCGTAGATCTTATATACGTCTTCCGTGCCGGACGGCCGGGCTGCGAACCAGCCATTCTGGGTCGTGACCTTGAGCCCACCGATCGCGGCATCGTTGTCGGGCGCCTTGGTGAGCACCTGTTGGATGGGCTCACCCGCAAGCTCCGAGGCGTCGAGATCCGACTCGCTCATTCCCTTGAGTGCGGCTTTCTGTTCCGGCGTTGCTGGCGCGTCGATACGCTCATACACGGGTGCGCCGAACTGCCTCGTGAGGCTCTGGTAGCACTCGCCTGGGTCTTGGCCGGTGGTGGCGGTGATCTCCGCCGCGAGGAGGTTCAAAAGAATGCCGTCCTTGTCGGTCGTCCAAACGCTGCCGTCTTTGCGCAGGAACGAGGCGCCTGCGCTTTCCTCTCCACCGAAGCCGAAGGAGCCGTCGAGCAAGCCTTGCACGAACCATTTGAAGCCGACGGGCACCTCCGCAAGCCGTCGGCGGAGATCTTTCGCGACTCGGTCGATCATCGCGCTACTCACGAGCGTCTTCCCAATGGCTGCTCGTGCGTCCCAGTTTCGCTCGGTGAACAGATAGCTGATCGCGACGCTGAGATAGTGATTCGGGTTTAGAAGCCCCCAACTGCTCGTCACGATGCCGTGCCGATCGAAATCCGTGTCGTTGCCAAACGCGATATCGTACTGATTGCGGAGGTCGACCAAGCTCGCCATCGCATAGGGCGAAGAACAATCCATGCGGATCTTTCCATCGCGGTCGAGCGTCATGAACGAGAACGTCGGGTCGATTACGTCGTTCACGATGTCGAGTCGGAGATTGTAACGCTCGGCGATGCGAGGCCAGTATTCAATTCCGGCACCGCCCATCGGATCGACGCCGATTCGTAGGCCCGCGGTCGAAATCGCGCGCATGTCGAGGATGGTCTCGAGCCCTTCGACGTAGGGGGTGATGAAGTCGTGAAGGTGGGTAGTTTCCGCGCGAAGCGCTGCCTCATACGGGACGCGGCGCACGTCTTTTAGGCCAGCCGCCAAGAGCTGATTGGCCCTGCGTTCGATCCAAGAGGTGACCTCGGTGTCCGCGGGCCCGCCGTGCGGAGGGTTGTACTTGAAGCCGCCATCTTCGGGCGGATTGTGGGACGGCGTGATTACAATCCCGTCGCCATCGCTCGAGCTGTTTCGGTTGTGCTCGAGAATCGCAAATGAAATTGCCGGCGTTGGTGTGAAATGACCTTCCGGCGCCATGCAGATCTCGATGCCGTTGGCCGCGAGGACTTCGAGCGCGGTCCTGCCTGCGGGCGCCGATAGGGCGTGCGTATCGATGCCGATGTAGAGCGGCCCATCAATCCCTTCGGCCGCGCGGTAGTCACAAATCGCTTGGGTCGTGGCGAGGATGTGCGCCTCGTTGAAGCTGCGTCGAAACGACGAGCCGCGGTGCCCGGAGGTGCCAAAGCTCACGCGATGGCTCGGATCATTGGGGTCGGGCTTGTCTTCGTAGTACGCAGCAATGAGCTTTGCGACGTCGACGAGGACGTTGGACGGCGCGGGCTGGCCAGCGAGCGGATGCGCGTTCATCGCTACGCTTTTAGCAGGCAGAGGAGCTGGGGCTAGGCGCCGTCGCCCATCTGCTCGGCGAGGTATCGCTCCTTGCCAATGATCTCGACGAGATGGAGCTGCGCTTCGAGCCAGTCGATGCCGTCTTCTTCCTGCTGAAGAATCATTTCGAGGAGCTCGCGGGTACCGTTGTCGCCCTTCTCCACACAAGTGGCGATCCCAGCGTTCAGGCGCTTGACCGCGTCGTACTCGACCTGGAGATCGACCCGGTGCTGCTCAATCGCATCCTCACCGACCTTGACCGGGAAGTAGCGCTGCATGTTGGGAACGCCTTCGAGAAACAGAATTCGGGCGATGATGATGTCGGCGTGCTTCATCTCCTCGATCGACTCTTCGCGCTTCTTCGCGGCGAGCTTCTGGAAACCCCAGTCTTCACACATCTTCGAGTGAATGAAGTACTGATTGATGGCCGTAAGCTCCGAGGTGAGCACCTCGTTGAGCACGGTGATGACTTGGTCGTTGCCCTTCATGAATCTTCCTTCGAGCGAGCATAGAGACGGCGATTGCCCGTGGCAATGCGTCAAAGCTGAACTTGAAAGGCGTTATCAGCGCGAGGTCAGCACTGCACAGCGAGGTCAGCCCTGCGCGCCGCTGCCGCTGATCCCGCTCTGTGAGTCGTGGTGGAGCTCGATCAGGCGATCGATCGCTGGCCTGCAGCTGCCACAGCTCGAACCCGCACCGCAGGCCTCTCGGACTTCGTTCTCGCTTCGCGCGCCGTTGTTGACGCATTGGCGAATCGTTCGGTCGTTGACCGCGTGGCAGTGGCACACGAGCATGCCTTCTTTATACGCGATAGATGTTGCAAATCAAATTCAATAGCTCGCCCCGCCAAAAGCTCAATGATTCCGATTGAAATGCCTCACTCAGCCGCGTCGGAAGCCGAGACGAGGGCGGAAAGCCCGGCATCGCGGAGCAGGCTCAGGTCCGCGTCGTGATCGGGGTTCCCCGTCGTCAGCAGCTTGTCGCCAAAGAAAACGCTGTTCGCGCCTGCCATGAAGCAAAGCAGCTGTGCCTCGCGGCTCAGGGACGCCCGCCCGGCCGAGAGCCTCACACGCGCCCCGGGAATCATGATGCGCGCGGCGGCGCACATGCGAACGAGCTCGAGTGGATCGACGGGCTTCCGTTCGCCCAGAGGCGTACCAGGGACCGCTACGAGGGCATTGACCGGAACGCTCTCTGGCTGCGGAGAAAGATTGGCTAGGGTCACGAGCATGCCGACGCGGTCGTCGATGCTTTCGCCCATGCCGATGATGCCTCCGGCGCAAACGGAAATTCCTGCCGCGGCGACTCGCGCGATCGTGTCGAGACGGTCCTTGTACGTGCGGGTCGTGATGATTTCGCCGTAGTACTCCTCGGAGGTGTCGAGGTTGTGATTGTACGCAGTGAGGCCGGCGTCCTTGAGCTCTCGGGTTTGTTGATCGTCGAGCATTCCGAGGGTGACACATGCTTCCATGCCGAGCGCACGCACCCCACGCACCATCTCCAAAACTTGCCGAAATTGCCGGCTCCCCTTCTTTGGGCTGCGCCACGCCGCCCCCATACAAAAACGGCTGGCGCCGGCGTCTTTGGCCTCGCGCGCCTTGCCGAGCACGTCGGCGACATCCATCAGCCGCTCCGCCTCGACGCCCGTGTCGTACTTCGAGCTTTGCGGGCAATACGAGCAGTCCTCTTGGCAGGCGCCGGTTTTGATCGACAGAAGCGAGCAGAGCTGCACCGCGTCCCGCGGCTGGCTTGCACGATGGACTTCCTGCGCCCGAAACAGGAGGTCGGTCAGCGGCAGATCGTGAAGCGCACGGGCCTCGTCTCGCGTCCAGTCGTTGCGCACAGCGGTCATCTCACAGGTTCTAGCAGAGAGCCTTGAATACGCTAGATTGCCCGCGTAGGGTCCCTGAATCTTGACCGAGGGCATCGACTCATCGCTAGCCGCCGTGGCCGCCGTCACGCCCGTAGAAGAGCAAGGTTCGCCCTACCTCGCGGTCGCCCCTCCCCTCGCGTGGATGGCGGGGGTCTCTGCTTTCGCGGACCTGATCCTCAATCGCGTCCTGATTCTCTTGGGCCATGATGCCTGGTCAACCGATGCGCTCGTTCGACTCGACACCTGGGGCGGCTTCGCGCGCAATCTCAGTGTGGTGAGCGCCCTCGTCGCTCTGGGATTCTGCCTCGCGTCGCTTTCGTCGCCGAAGAGCGGACTCCCGTTTTCCGCACGCGCGGGCATCGCCAGCTTTGGCTGGCTTCTGGTTCCCATCATTACCTTGATGACGTTCTTGCCACGCGCATGGACGAGGCCCGAGCTGGTCATCGTGGTCGCGGGCCTCGCCCATGCAACAATCCTCCTCTTGGTCCTCGCTGGAATGCATTGGCGCTCCGCCCGGCCCGTCGCGGTAGGGTTGGTGCTGACGCTCGTCGCTGCGTTGAGCGGTGTTTTCTCGATGGTGGTGAATCTGGTTGGCGAACGCAGGTACTGGGAGCACGCCGAGCGTCTCTCCAACGCCTTTCGTTGGTCTGGCGAGTTGGCCTATCTGGCGGTACCGATCGCAATTGGGTTTGCAATCTCGATTCCCTGGCGAGAGCTGCGCGGCAAGACTGCGATCGCCCTGTCCGCCCTGGCCGGGGGCATCGTCGCAGTGGGGATGGTCGTCTGGAAGCACGCAGTCGGGCGAGACCTCCCCGACTTGCTCTATGGCGCACTGCGACTCGACTTTTTGCCCGATCGAGACTTCATCCTCTACGCGATCCCGCTGAGCGTGGGCGCAGCGGTGACCGTTGCGGCGATCATGTCGAAAGATGCGGTTCGCAGACAGCTGGGCGGAGCGCTCTTGTTACTGCTGAGCGCCGGCTACGCCCCGAGGACGCCAAGCTCCTTGCTGCTTACGGTGCTGGGAGTCGCGCTGCTCGCGAGAGCGGCGATCGCGGTGGCCCAACGACAGCGTCAGTGAAAGTGCCAGCGTCAGTGCCGCCGCCGCCGAGCCCCTAGCTCAGCTTCCCAACCGCCTCGCCAATCCGTTTCAGCCCCTCGCGAATCATCTCGTTCGAGGCCGCATACGAAATACGCACGAAGCCGGGAGCGCCGAACGCAGTCCCCGGCACGACGGCGCAGCGCGCTTCCTCGAGCAGATACCCTGCGACATCGAGGTCGGTTTCGAGCTTTTTGCCGCCGCCCTGCTTGCCGATCAGGCCCTGCACGTTGGCGAAGGCGTAGAAGGCGCCTTCCGGCATCCCGCAGCTGATTCCGTCGATCGCGTTGAGGCCTTCGACGATGATGCTCCGGCGCGCCTCGAACGCTTGGCGCATCTCTTCCAGCGGCTCCCAGGGGCCGCGGAGCGCGGCGATGGCCGCGTTTTGAGCGATCGAGCTCGGGTTCGTGGTCGACTGGCTTTGGATCTTCTCGCATGCCTTCGCGACATACGCGGGAGAGAGCATCCAGCCGATGCGCCAGCCGGTCATGGCAAAGGTCTTGCTGACGCCGTCGACGATGATGATGCGATCCTTGAGCTCGGGTGCGACTTCGACGATCGACTTCTGCTCGAAGCCTCCGTACACCAGCTGACCGTAGATCTCATCGACGATAATCCAGAACTCGTGCTCGGCCGCAACATCGGCGAGCGCACGAAGCTGCTCGCCCGAGTACGCCGCACCGGTGGGGTTGGACGGCGAGCAGAGGATGAGCGCCTTGGTCTTCGCGGTAATCGCGGCGCGTAACGCTTCGGGCGTCATGCGGAACCCCTGTTCCTCGGTCGTCTGAACGATCACGGGCTCGGCACCTGCAAGCCGGACTTGCTCCGGATAGCTCACCCAGTACGGCGCCGGGATCAGAACCTCGTCGCCTTCGTCGTAGAGCGCCAGCGCCAAATTGAAGAGCGTGTGCTTGGCGCCGACCGAGACCACGACATCGGAAGGCTCATAGCTCACCCCGGCACGACGCTTCGCAGAGGCTTCGCAGATCGCTTCTCGAAGCTCGACGGTCCCACGCGCCGCCGTATAGCGGGTGGCCCCCGAGTCGATCGCTTTCTTGGCGGCTTCGCGAATATGCGCGGGCGTATCGAAGTCCGGCTCACCCACACTGAAGGAAAGCACATCGATGCCCTGCGCCTTGAGCTCGCGCGCCCGCTGGGCAACCGCGACGGTGGCAGAAGGTTTCACAACGCTGAGTCGCTGCGCGACGGGGATGGGGTCACTCATGCCGCGGGTTTAACACCGAAGCGCGGCGCTATCAATGCTTGGGCGGTTCGCCGGCGGCCAGGGCCCGCAGATCGCGCTCGAGGTCGCCAATACCGTCGTTGTTGGCGCGGTAGTAGCCTCGGACCTGAGCCTCGTCGTCCACCAAGACGAACGAGTTGGAGTGCATGATGTCCTCGGCGCCCGCCGCCTTGCTGTCCGCGTCCCCGAGCCCGACCCGGAAGCCGTCGACGACGACGTGCCGAATCGCCTCTTCTTCGCCGGTCACGAAACGCCAGTTGCTCTCGTCGAGCTCGTTTTTCGTCATGTAGGCTTTGATGACCTCGGGGGTGTCATTGCGGGGGTCCACGCTGACCGAGACGAAATGGGCGCTCGGGACGTCCGAAACCCGGGACTGAAGACCTTTCATGTGGGCGGTGATCCTCGGACAAGTCGAACGGCAATGGGTGAACACGAAGGCCGAGACCCAGAGTTTCCCTTCCATCGTGGCGCGATCGAAGGCTTGCTCGTTTTGGTCGACCAGGGAGAACTCGGGGAGCTGACCGAGAACGGGGACGTCCTTTGCGCTTCGCTTCGAGCAGCCGACGACGGCGAGGACGGCGAGCAGACCGAGGACGAGTGCCCTAGATCGCATCGAGGATCAGGGCCGCAAACAGGCCGGTGAGGTAGATGAGGGACGCGAAAAAGAACCGTTTGGCCCAAGCCTTCGTATCCTCGGCTTTGAAGCCGAGCAGCGCCATCCAAAAAAAGTAGGCGCCGAGGACCATCGCGGCCGTGAGGTACAAGCTGCCGGCCAGGCCGTACGGAACCAGGAGAAGAGAGACCGCCCAGAGTGCGCCAGCGTTGACCGCGGATTGCACCTTGGCTGCGCGAATGCCGCGAACGGACGGCAGGACTTTGAGGCCCGCACGCTCGTACTCCTCCTGCCGGAAGATCGAGATCGCGATGAAGTGCGGAATCTGCCAAAAAAACAAAATGCCGAACAGGACCAGACCCGGCAGCTCGATGCTGCCGGTCACCGCCGTCCAGCCCATGAGCGGTGGCAGTGCACCGGGAACGGCTCCGACGAAAAGCGCCGCCGGGGTGTACTGCTTCATGGGCGTGTAAATCGCCACGTAGCTCGACAGGGCGATGAAACCGAGCAGGCCGGTCATGGGGTTGACCGCGAGCGTGAGGGTCGGCACCGCGAACAAGCCCATCAGAACCCCGAGGATCAGCGCCCAGGAGGGTTCGAGCCGGCGATCGGGGAGTGGCCGGCTGGCGGTTCGCGTCATCAGGCGATCGGTATCGCGCTCGAGGTAACAGTTGAGCGTGTTGGCCGCGCCGACGACCATACCCGTCGTGAGGAGCATCACCGTCATCGAGCCGACGCTGAGCGAGCCGGGCGCGAGCCACATGCCGCCGGCCGCCGTCACCAGAACCATCAGCGTGATCCTCGGCTTGGTGAGCGCGATTAGATCGCGCACGGTCAGCATCATCGTGGCTTGTCGGATCGCTACGGTCATGGTGGTCCCTGGCTGGAAGCGGGCGCGGACTCTGACCCTCCGCGCTGACACGGTCAAACTCCCAGAGGCAGGCGGCTTAGGGCCAGTGCGGCGACTGGTCAAGAATGGCTTCAGAGCCGCTCAAGAACCCGGGCCGAAAAACGCGAACAGCGCGACGACGCCGGCTACGGCGAGAACGATGCCGACGCCCAGCGCGACCCGACTTGGGCGGCGTTTGCGTCGGCTTGGACGCGCTCCGATCGGCGGTGCGGGCTCCGCCACGGGCGCAGCCGGAACCGGGGTCGGGAGTGTGATCGAGCCCCGCTCTCCCGCTTCGAGTTGGAGGACACTGTCGAGGGCTGCGGCGAACTCGGCCGCGGACGCGTATCGCTCCTCCGGGTTTTTGGCCAATGCCGCCATGACCACCTCTTCGAGGCCGGGCGGATAAACCGCACCCGGAAGGCGCTCTGCGAACGGAATAGGCTTCGCGTTGACGTGCAGCTGGATGTATTCGATCGGCTGCTTCGCATCGAACGGCAGCTTCCCGGTGAGCAACTCGTAGAGGATGACGCCCAGCGAGTAGATGTCCGAGCGCGCATCGAGGGTTTTGCCGTGGGCTTGCTCCGGGCTCATGAACTCCGGGGTGCCGAAGACCATACCTTGCTGAGTGAGCACCATCGAGCCCGGCCTCATCTGTCGTTCGGTGACCTTCGCAAGGCCGAAGTCCAGCACCTTCGGGAAGTCGCGTATGCCACCCTGACTCGTCACGAAGACGTTCTCAGGCTTGAGATCGCGATGGACGATGCCCGCCTGGTGCGCCTCTTCGAGCGCGCCGCAAACCTGCGTCATGATGCGAACCGCGCGCTGGGGCTTCATCGCGCCTTCCGCGCGGACCAGCTGAGCGAGATTTTGCCCAACGAGGTGCTCCATCACGAAGTAGCACGCGCCGTCGTCGAGCTGTCCGTAGAGAAACACGCGCGCCGTGTTGGGGTGCGAGAGCTGGCTCATGGCCCGCGCTTCACGACGAAATCGAGAAACCAAATCGCTTCGCGTCAGATACCGGGAGTGCAGAATCTTGATGGCGACGTAGCGATTCATGTCGGGCTGCTCGGCCTTGTAGACCGAGCCCATGCCGCCCTTGCCGATCTTCTCGACGATGCGGAACTGCCCCGCCACCTCTTTGCCGAGATATGGATCGCTCACGGGACCAGGTTAGCACCGGAGATGGGCGGCCGTGAGGAAAGTGCAAGGAGGGTTAAGGTAATCCACGTGGCATCTGCGATCAGGAGATGCGCGAGCTGCATGGGCACCGGCGCGAGAAGCGCTACGTTGAGCAGCCCAACTGCTATTTGGATCAGCACTAGAACGCCAAGGACGATCGCTAACTTCGGGACGGGCGGGTGTGGCCCGCGTCGAAGCAGATCGGCCGCAATCCAAATCAAATAGCCGGATCCGAATATCGCAATCACCGGGTGCCAGAGGCGAAGGCGCAAGAAGATATGCGCCGTTGGTGAGAAATCTTCACGGAGCCCATCTGTGAGACTCGCCGCCGGAAACAGGGTGTCGCCGAGCGCCGCGATCGCCCCGCTAACGCCGATGAACAAAACGACGGCCGCGGCCCCGCCGAGCACCCAGTGCGACCGCGTGTCACTCGGGAAACGGACCCCTCCTTGACGCCAGGCGCTGTAGGCCATCCAAGTGAGGGCCGAGAGGAGTAAGAAGGTGTTGATGAGGTGGGCCGCCATCCAGGCACCGCGCGCCGTCGAGGGGTTGTCGGCCACCATGCGAAACAAAACGAGGCCTGCGCCAACCAGAGCCTCGGTCGTCATGAAAAACAGGCTCCAGCCCGCCGCGGAACGAGTGGCCTGACCGCGCCCGAAGACGCGCAGTGCGACGAGCCACATCACGAAGGTCCAAATCCAACACAGACCCGACGTCACTCTGTGCGTCAGCTCGATGACCGTCTTCAGTGAAGGGTCGACCGGGATAGCCACCCCATTGCACAGGGGCCAATGGTCGCCACAGCCGTCGCCGGATAGAGTCGCACGGACGTAGGCCCCCCAGAGCACGACTGCGACCGTGTAGGCTAGGAGCGCGGACGCTCCGATGGCGAAACGACGATGGATGGCAAACGGATTGGCGGACTCCACCGTGGAACGATGGAGTCGAACTCAGCCCTCGTCAACGATGGCAAAGCGCAACGCGTGGGCCTCGCCGTCTCGTCGGTAGTCGACGATGAGATTCGACGCCGTTCTCAGGTCTTCCCAGACCGCGATCGCCTGCTCGGGCCGCTCGATGGGCTTGCCATTGATGCGTGTGACCGTGTCGCCAGGGCGAAGGTCGAGCGATGCGAACGCCGGCTCACCGGGAAAGAGACTGAGGATGCGGAAGCCCACGAAGGCGCCCTTGTGGAACGCTGGCTGGGTCTCGACATTTTGCAGAAAGCGGCCAAGGCCATCGTCGAGGACGGGCAAGAGCGCGGTGCGCGCGATCTCACCTTCGGTCACGCGCTGGTACGGCTGAGCGAGATTGCTCTCGGGCTTCGACTCTTCGGCGGCGGGCACCGCCTCCATGGGAGCGTTCTTCCTCTCCCAATTCTCGTCTTGCTTCCTCTCTTTGCGACTGCGACGTTTGCTCTCGGCGTTCCAGTCTTCCTCGCCCTCCGAGGTCTCCCAGGTCGAGTCCTCCAGCATGTCTCGCTGGAGCTTGGTGGTTTCGCAGCCCGCGATGCCGGCGACCAAGAGAACGGCGAACGGCAGAAATAGGTAACGGCTCATATGGATTCTCCTCGCAGTGCCATCACCTCGGCCCAGATCGCCTCGGCCACTGCTTCGATGCCGCAGTTCGCATCGATGTGTCGAATGGTATCATTTGGAAAAAGTTCGTCGATTTTCCGGTAAAACTCGGCGAGCTCGACCTGCATTTCGTCGACTTCGTACAGCTCAGGGCTGCCGGATCGTGTCTCGCGGCGGCTTGCGGCAGCACCGGGGTCGACATCGAGTACGAGCGTGAGCTCAGGACGCTTCGCATGTCGGTTGAGCGCGCGCACCCAGCTCGAAATGTCTTCGCCGCCTCCCCCGCTCACCGTTTGATAGGCAACGGAGGAATGATCATAGCGATCGCAAATGACCGTAACCCCATCGGTCAGGTTGGGGATGACCTCGGCCTCGAGGTGGTCGAGACGGTCGGCCGCAAACAATGTGGCCATCGTCGCCCAGTTGAACGGGCGGGCGCCTTGGCGGCCCGAGACGACCACCCTCCCCGTCAAGACCTGACGAATGAGAACGCCGATCGGTCCATCGCTCGGCTCGCGCGTGGTGTGGACAGGAAG
>Ga0265303_10001490_pt1 | contig 14422 bp, 13 predicted proteins | sample Helome_2_FD_192494 | JGI IMG/M metagenome (GOLD analysis project Ga0265303, IMG submission 192494) | Marine sediment microbial communities from subtidal zone of North Sea - Hel_20160317 (Illumina Assembly) | ecosystem: Environmental > Aquatic > Marine > Subtidal zone > Sediment ... | reverse complement strand
TAGGTCGATCATCGACAGGCGATAGATGATGATGAAGTCGTCGCCAACCGCTTCCCGTGTGCGTTCCACGATCTCCACAGGCAGGCGCATACGCTGTGAGTAGTCACCACCCCACTTGTCCGTGCGCTGGTTGGTGTGTGTGACGAGAAACTCGTTGATGAAGTAGCCTTCGGAGCCCATGATTTCGACACCGTCGTATCCGGCTTCACGCGCGAGCTGCGCGCAACGCACGAAATCACCGATCTGTTTTTCCACGCCCGCAGTCGATAGCGCACGCGGCGTAAACGGTGTGATTGGCGAGCGAATCCTGGAGGGCGCTACAGAGAAGGGGAGGTAGGCATACCGTCCCGCATGCAGAATCTGCATTGCGATCTTGCCACCCTCGGCGTGCACGGCCGAGGTGACCTGGCTGTGCTTTCTTGCCTCTCGCCGGGTAGTCAGTTTCCCCGCGAACGGTTTTACGCCGCCGGCCCGGTTTGGTGCGTAACCGCCCGTGACAATCAGACCAACATCACCCTTGGCGCGCTCGGCGAAATAGGCGGCAAGACGGTCATGCTTGTTACCGTCTTCGAGGCCCGTGTGCATGGACCCCATGAGGACCCGGTTTTTCAGGGTTGTGAAGCCGAGGTCGAGAGGGGCGAAGAGGTGGGGGTATCTGGCGTCGGACATGAGCTTAGTGTCGCAGATTATCACCGCTCATGGGTGTGTCCGGCAAGGCACGATTGCGCCTTGCCGGACATCCGATGTGTGGGTTAGTTATCTTCTACTTTACGTACCGAGAGAGCTACCGCGGTTGTAATGCGGAAGCGGACTTCGTCACCGACTTTGACGAGATCCAGCGGAACGTCATCAGCAACTTTGACGTTGCGTACGCTGTTGTCCTGGTAGCGAATCGTTGCGATCCGGTCGGTCAGGTTCAATGCCTCGACCACTGCATTCACGAGGACCGTCTCGACACCGGAGATTCCTGGTTTCTCGCCAAGGGGCGCCAGTTCGACGGCAGCAGCACTGGGTAGTGCCGGCGAGCCGGCAGGGACGACGAGTACCGCGACGGATTGAAGATACTCCATCACGATCCGGTCGCGCGGCTCAATCTGGTCGAAATTGCGTACTGTCTCGTCGGCGACAATCGTAAAGCGCCTACCGCTCGGATCGATCAGCTTGAGTTCCCGAGTCTCCTTATTGACGGCCTCAACAATAGCGGCACTTTGTACAGTCGCGGTAACCACTTTGGCTGGCTTCTGCATGGTTTCAGTTTCAGCCTTGGCTGTCGGCGACCCCATGACAAATGCGGTGGAGAAGAGAACGACGAGCGGCAATTCAGCACGGAAACGCCGGCGGCGAAGCGCATAGCTGATGCCGAGGAACAGGAGTCCGGCACCTGCAACTGTCGGCCAGATGCTTGCCGTTGTTGGCAGGGCGGGGACCCTCTCAATTTCGATATCAACGAGCATGTCTTCTTCTGTAATGAACGCGACTTCCTCGATATCCGGTTTCGAAAACTCATTGACCAGGAGATAAATGCGGATGTCCTGACCACGCGTAAGGTCACGAACACGGGTTTTCTTGCCGCCAATCAACACGCGGTGCGACGCGTCGGCCTGCACCCTGAACGTGTGGTCGGTTGCCGGGAGATAGAGCGTTACGCTATTACCTGCCGCACGACGTACGATCGCCGAGAATTTTGCATAGAGTTCACCGTCGCGTTCGGCGATTCCCTCACACGCACCTTTCAGGTTTGAAAACCTCTCCATCGCCTCCGGCGTTGGCTTGAAGTCGTCACAACTAAGGGCAGTCATTTCCTGCGCACTGGCGTTCGCAGCGAGAAAAGCTGTGGCCAGGATAAGGACCAGTCTTACGGATTTCATTGTGGATCTCCTGATATCGAATTGAGTATTAAATAATGGTGGCCCGCACGATGAACCTCTCCGGGGCAGGGCCCACGAAATGGAACGGATAGCAGGTAATGAGGGTGATCGTTGTGTCTTCGGTGGGGCTCAGGACGCTGACGTCCAGGGGGTCAACGATCAGTATTTCCGACACCCGATAATGTTGCTGACCAGATAGCGTTGCCAGTTCGATCTCAGCACCAACACGGATATTCTTAAGGCCACGAAAAAAACCGTCCCTGTGCCCGGCAATCGCCGAGTTTCCCTGGGCCCCGGGCAATGCGGTGCCAGCTACGTGGCCGGAGCCGCGATTTAGCGCCGTCTTGCTGGTTGAATCGAATACGGGGACCTCGATGTCTGACGACTCGATGCGCAGGATCGCGAGCGTGGCTCCGGCCTCCTCGGACAGGGAGCGTCTGTATGCCACCTTGCGTTGCTCCGACCAGGTACGCTGATCGACGGCAGGAACCGCCAGCTCTCTGAGTTGCTCAAATTCTGCAACCGCAGAACGGCTGTGCGCGACGCCGTCGACCCAGACAAATCCGGCCAGCGCCACCAGTGAGGCGCCGATGAGAAGGCTGATGCGTTCAAGGACTTTGAGAGCGACATTCATCGAGAATCATTCTAAGTGAAACCCGGGCACATCGCATCACTTAGGCCGGACGACAGGCCGACCGCGGGCCTGTAGGATTGTGTACGGATATCAATTGACTGTTAGCAAAGGGATTACCAATGGTGAAACGGACAACGCACAGCCTCTATTTGAGGTTCTCGATAGTTGCGGTGGCGCTGGTTATGGCAGGCCTTGGGCAGGCGGCGGACGAATCGAAAGTAGTTCGCCTTTCGGAGCCGGTAGAGCAGACGGCCGATACGGAGTCGTTCGGTGCGCCACTGGATGAGTCCATCCAGGCGGTTTCCCTCGAAACAATTGCCAGCGATGGCGGTACCTATGTTGGTCAGTCAGTTCGTGTGGTCGCGCGAGTTTCACAGGTCTGCCAGAAGAAGGGCTGCTTCTTTATCGCTCAGGAAGGGAGCAGTGTTGTAAGGGTCTCTTTCAAGGACTACGGGTTCTTTGTCCCGAGCGACATTAGTGGCAGACAAGTGACCTTCGTCGGGGAGGTCATCGCACGTGACCTCACTGCAGACGAAGCCGCCCACTTCGCAGAGGACCTTGGGGCTGAAGCCGCGCCCGTGGCGCCGGGTCAGGTCTACGAGATTGTCGCAACGTCGGTTCGCGTGCCGCGCTCATAAGCCCAGGCAAATCTCGGCTAACGACTGGATATGCAGGCCCTGTCAATTTTCCTGGTGTTGATCGCAGTGCCAGTGGCATTCGGATTGTACTGGTACGCTAAACCGAGGCTCGTCGAGAACAGGCGAAGGCGAGTTCGCAAGCAGCCCGTTCCGGATGGTCTTGAGGAGATTCTGGCGACAAATATCGGTCTCTACTCCTCGCTGCCGGACGATCTGCGGGCCCAGTTGCATGGACACATCAACGTGTTCCTGGATGAGAAACGATTCCTGGGGGTTGGCGGGCAGGCGATTACAAACGAGGTCTGTGTCACCGTTGCCGGCGTAGCCTGCATGTTGCTGCTCAACCGGGAGCCGACGTACTTCCCCGGTTTTTCCTCGATCCTGATTTATCCCGAGACCTACGAGACGTCACAGGTCGACTTCGATGGGGCCGTGGCCGTGCATAAGCGCTCACGCAGAGCGGGTGAGTCGTGGCACAGAGGGCCCATCGTATTGTCGTGGAGCGACGTGCTGCATGGCGCGTCCAATGCGAGCGATGGCTACAACGTAGTCTTGCATGAATTCGCACACAAGCTCGACGAGGAAAACAGCGGCACAAATGGCATGCCGATTCTGCATGAGACAGATCATTACCGGGAATGGGCCGAAGTGCTGGGGCGAGAGTACAAGTCATTCGCGGATCGCGTAGCGCGCCGGAAGAACAAGGTCATCGACGACTACGGACTGACATCCCCGCCGGAGTTCTTCGCGGTGGCGACTGAGTCTTTTTTCGAGAAAGCATTCTCCATGCAGAAAAGACTGCCGGACCTGTATGCACAGCTCAAAAGGTTCTATGGGGTCGATCCGGCTGCGTGGACATCGAAACAGTAGTCGGAACTGTGCGCTACGTCCGGATTATGTCTTCTCCGGTGCCTTAAGCTGCCCTGAGGTCCGAAGCAAGTAGGTGATCCTGTGCGTAACGCATTGTTTATCCTGATCTTAGTGCTGGCCGGCGCTGCGGTAGCGTCCGAAGGTGATCTACAGGTCGAAATCCAGTCCCCCTCCGTTGGCTACACCGTGGAGGATGGCGCAACCAGTGTCGAGGTCGAAGGTATTGCCTCGGCGATCGGCGGCGTGCGCTATCTCGACATCATGTTTGTCATGGATACGTCGAGTAGTCTGCGCCGTAGTGATCCGAGCGACTATCGTGCAGCGGGCGCCATTGGCCTGGTCCGAAATATTTCGCCAAAAAGCGATATCAAGATTGGTGTCGTCAGTTTCGATCGCGAGAGTGAGATTGCTCAGTCAATGACATCTGACCGCGATGCGGTCATCGAGACGCTGCGGCTCCTGCCCCGGTCAGGAAGCACAAATATCGCCGCCGGCATCAAAGCTGCGCTGGCCGAACTCAAGCGCAACGGCAGGCCCGGCTCGTCGCGAGTCATCATGCTGTTTACCGATGGCATGTCGAACAAGAACAGGGCGTATGACGCGGCGGTAGAGGCAACCAAGCAAGGCATCGTTATCCAGACGCTGATGCTCGGAAAAGATACGAAGGGCAGCAAGATAATGGATACCATTGCCTGGGCGACGGGCGGCAGTTTCCTTCCTGTGTCCGACCCGAGCAAGCTCCCTGAGGCGTTCCTGAATCTCCGCACGACGGGTGTAGACAGCGTGACGCTCAGCGTGAATGGTTCGGAGCCGGTTCCCGCGCGCCTGGCAGGCGGGACATTTGCGGGCAGCGTGCCGGTCGACATTGGTGAAAACCGCATCGTCGCGTTCGCGACGAGCCTCGACGGCGACACGCAGGAGACGGAGATTCTGATCAACGTGCGTGATTCGAGTTGCGCGGCGCTGGAAGTGATGGCCCTCAACGACGGGCGACCCTCAATCTCACTCAATGACCGTTCCGTTGAAATCGTCGTCGACGCGTCGCAGAGCATGTGGGGACAAATCGGCGGCGTATCCAAGATGGAGATCGCCAAATCCACGCTGGAAGACGTCTCGTACTGGCTTCCCGATGACTTCGACCTGGCGCTCCGTGCCTATGGCAACACCAGCGCCAGCGCACAAAAAAACTGTGCCGATTCGAGCCTGCTCGTGCCATTCGGCGACCGGAACCGCGAATACATTCGACACGCAATCGCAGGGTTGCGCCCCACAGGCCAGACGCCAATAGCCTATGCGTTGAACCAGGCCGCGCGTGATTTCGGATCACTGCAAAGTTCCCGGACGCTGGTACTCGTCAGTGACGGCATCGAGAGCTGCGGCGGCGATCCCGTAGCGGCGGCGTACGCGCTTCGACAGCAGGGAATTGTCGTGCACCTGATCGGGTTTGGGCTGGGCAATGCGACTGACGAAGATGCGGCTAGCCTGCGGGCCATCGCAAGTGCCTCTGGTGGACGCTACGTCACTGCCGGCAGCGCCGCGGAGCTCAAGGCGGCATTGGCACAAACGGTCGCCACGTCATTCAGCGTGTACCATGGCAGCGCTGAGGTCGCGAGCGGATCGCTCGGGTCCGCCGGCGTGATGTTGTTGCCCCAGGGTGACTATCGGGTGAAGCTCCATAGTTCACCTCCTGTGGAAACTGAAGTTAGCCTGGCTGCGCGCGACAGTGTGACGCTAACACTGGAAAAGAGCCGCGGCGTGATATCTCCAATCGAACAACGCGATGAGCTCCCGCATACGACCTGTGAGAGTGTCATGCAGCCCGAGCGCGTGCTGGGATCAAGATGAGCGTCTCGATGTCCTCTTTCGCCACAGTCGTAGGGTCGTTGATGTAGTTCTCCATCGTATAGTCGGCGAGTTCGACGTCGTTTGCCTCGGCCCAGTCGACGATCTCTTTGTACTTATCGCCGACCTTTTGGTACGGACCTTTGTGAATCGTCCGCACGCAGGTCCGCGATTCGATCGCGACGGCCTCGATTTCTCCATCACCCTCAACCGGCGCTTCCACCGCCATGCCGATACGCATCGCTTGTTTCGACGTAAGCATCAACCACAGCATCCTGAGCGGCCCACAGTGCCGCATCTGCTGCCAGTCGATCTCCAGGTAGCGCACGTAGGGTGCGCCGGCACGATTGCCGCCTTTCTCATTGATGTACTTGTCCAACCGCGGGAAGTCGCTGCCGAGCAACTTGGGGATCTTCCACATCGGCGCGTTCCTGGCGATCTCGAGCGCGTGCAATGGGGGTTGTTGCTCTATCCGGATATCGATGTTCATGGGCCACCTCCATTCTCTGGTCTTCAATTCTAAGACTAGCTTCCGTACAGCAGATCGCAAACCATCTTGATGCGAGGAGCTGGCCTTTCGGTCTGTTACATAAGAACTGACGCGTGTCGCAAAAACGGCCGTGACAGTATCGGGCGTAAAACAGGCGCTTATCTGTCACATTGGTTGGACTTGCGGGTCGAGACTCCTGGGGACACAACCGTTTGAGCTGCGTGATCGAAGAAGAACAGGACTACTACGCCCTGCTTGGTGTCGAACGTGACGCCCCGCTGAGTGCCATTCGCGCGAGTTATCGACGTTTGATGCAGCGCGATGGTAGTCACCCGGATCGCGGTGGCAGCACCCGAACCGCAGCCCTGCTCAACGGAGCTTACGCTGTGTTGAAGGACCCGGAGCAGCGACAGCTCTACGATGCTCGCCTGGACATTCTCTCTCACATCGCCACGGGTGTAGAGTTTGAACCTGAGCCCGCCGTCATCGACCCCCTATCCAATTGCCTGTTCTGCGAGCAACCGCATAGCAACATCCTCGATGACACGGACGACGTTGGATGTGGCACATGTGGCAGTCCGCTACGTGTTGTCGACAATCGCCAAACGGATCCAAATGACACCCGCGCTGTACAGCGTCTCGGCAGGCAACACGACGTATTAATCTATACCCATTGGAATCAAGCGAAAGGCGTCGCGGCGAGCACTGCGGATATATCGCCGCATGGGCTCAAACTCACGAGCCAATGCAGGCTTCGCCCGGGACAACGCATTCGTATTAGGGGGGAGCTTCTGGACGCCGTTGGACGAGTAACGCACTACACACTTCAAGACCATGGCTGGCGAACGCTGACCGTGGCCGGCGTGTCGTTTCTGACACTAAGGTTCATGCGCCCGGTGGGCGGCTTCGTTTCACAACACGTTTGACCCAAAGCCGCGAACAACGCTCAGGACCCTATCGAATTGCGTATCGTCAATGTCCAGGTGAAACACGAACCGGATCGTATTTCCCTTGATTCCCGACGCTTGAATGCCGTGCTGATATAGATAATCCAGGAAGTTGTCGCTACCAATCTCGTTGTCTAGATCGAAGATGACGATATTGGTTTGTACGGGTAGAACCTCGCTCACGTAACTCAACTCACGCAATGCATCACCGAGCTCTCGAGCTTTGTCGTGATCTTCGCGAAGACGCTCAACGTGATTCTCGAGAGCGTACGAACCAGCGGCCGCCAGGTACCCGGCCTGACGCATGCCACCACCCATCGACTTTCGGACTCGGTGCGCTTTGGCGATGTATTCATTCGTGCCAAGCAGCAGCGAGCCAACCGGCGCGCCGAGGCCTTTCGACAAGCAAATTGAAATCGTGTCGAACAGTTCGCCGAAGCGTTTGGGAGACTCACCTGTCGCCACAAGCGCATTAAACAAGCGCGCTCCGTCCAGGTGCAGTCGCAGACCGTTTTGATCGCAGACTTCCCGGATACTATTAATATCGGCTAACTCCCAGCAGCCACCACCGCCCATGTTGGTCGTATTCTCGATTGTCACAAGGCGGGTCAACGGCGAATGAGGATCGTCATTGGGGTTGATGTTCTCGGCGACTTGTTCGGCGGTGAACCTGCCATAGTCTCCGCGCAACAGGCGGACCGAACATCCTGAGTTGGATGCGATGCCGCCACCTTCATAGAGATAGACGTGAGACAGCTCATGACAAATGACCTCGTCGCCCGGTTGTACATGGACTCGAATGCCGATCTGGTTGGTCATCGTGCCGCTCGGGCAAAATAACGCGGATTCCATACCGAATAGCTCGGCCGCGTGCCGCTGCAAGGAATTCACAGCGTCATCTTCACCATAGACGTCATCGCCAACATCGGCCGACATCATGGCTTCGAGCATGCCCTCAGTGGGCCGGGTTAGTGTGTCACTGCGAAGGTCAATCACGGGTCTGTATTCCGTATTGCTGATCTCCTAAAGTACCTCGATTTTGCCCCCCTGGCCACGTGGCGAAATGCTCAAGTCCTAAGGGTTTCGGCCGATAACGAGGACTGGAGAGCAAATCATAGGGATCTCGCCAATGCCCCGCCCGGAATTTGACCTGGTTAACACCAGTCGCGGAATAAGCCCTGCGCGTCTTGAGGTCGTACCCCAGGAACAAAAACTCGCGCCACACTCCGGAAAAGCCGGTGATTACGGCCACGACCTGCCCGTCCGACTGACCCGAAGCGTATTCGACGATCTCTCGATCTGGATGACTGGCGTCGGCATCGTGATAGGGGCGGTATTCCCGCCCATGCTGGTCGCCTTTGGTGTGCCTGCCGAGATTGTTCTTACTCCGTTCTTCTTCATCGTATGTCTGGTTGCGGGCATCGCTGTCGGCGGCATCAACATCTGGTTGATGCGAGTTGTTGTTATGCCGAGATTACGCGCGTTGGTTGACGGCATGCGAAAGATCCAAACGGTAGTCGAAAGCGCAACCTACACAGGCGACTGGACGGAATGCGATCCGGAAGGTTGTCAACTGCGAGTCGATAGTAACGATGTTATTGGCGAATCCGCCGCTGCATTCAATCACCTGATACGCGTTCTCCAGCACAGCCATGAAGTTGAGGAGAGGGTTGGTGAATTCAGCAAGACCATGACCAGCCAGTTGGAACTCGGTCCTTTGTGCAATGGCGCGCTCAGCGGCTTTATCGCGGCGACCAGTGCCACGGCAGGCGCCATCGTCGCCGATGTTGGCGGAGAACTCTCAGTCCTCGCCAGTTTTGGCATGGTTGGGCCCGAAAGCTTATGCGAGAACGACCAGGTACGGATGGCGCTGCGAACACAAGAGCCTGTTTACGTCGAGTTGCCTGAAGGGCTATCCATTAATGCCGGACTCGTTGAGTTTCAGCCGCGGGAGGTTGCATTCATGCCCCTGGTTTTTGACTCAAAGGCGACGGGCGTTGTTGTACTCGCCAAGTCGACACTCTTCGAAAGAGACTCACGCTCGATGTCACAGATCTTCGGCAGAACTTTTGTGACAGCCTTGTCCAACGCCATGAAGCACGGTGATCTGCAGCGTATCGCGGCGCTTGATCCATTGACGAACTGTTACAACAGACGCTTCGGCCTCACACGCCTTCGCGAGGAGTTCGCACGAGCGAAGCGACATGAACTGCCTCTGGGCGTGATCATGTTCGATATCGATCACTTCAAGAGCATTAATGACTCGCACGGGCATCTTATCGGTGATCGGATTCTTGCGAGCGTTGCGAAAGAGGCGCAAGCGAATTTACGCGAGGGTGACGTACTGATTCGCTACGGTGGGGAAGAATTTCTGTGCATATTGCCTGGTGCGTTGGTTGAAGGTGCAGCGGAGGTCTGTGAGCGTATACGCCTCGCGATCGAGAAGATGACGGTACGAGATCGTAGTCAGACGATTGGTTGTACGGTTAGCCTCGGATTCGCCAGTATTCCTGCGAACCCTGTTGAGGACGAAACCGCCCTGATCCAGATGACCGATGACGCACTCTATCGAGCCAAGAACAACGGCCGAAATCGCACGGTCGAGGCTGCCTGACGGACTTCGGAAGCGGCGACGGGGTCCTTGTAGCCGATTACTTCGCTTAATCCCGCATCGAACCCCTCAATTCTTGGCTGTAAGACCCCTTTCATGGCGGGAACGCGTTAGAATTTGTCCGCTTTCATCAATGAAAGGGGGACACCATGAAACACTTCAAACCCACCACGGTGGCACTCATCTCGTTGCTGGTCCTGTCAGCTTGCGGAGAGCCGCAGCAACAGGCCGCCGCGCCGCAGGAACAACAGGCTGAAAAGGAAGTTATCGTCTGGAAGCTCGCCCAGACATGGGGAACGGGTTTCCCGATCTTCGGTGACGCGGTCATCAAGATGGCCGACATGGTCAACGCGATGTCTGGCGGTGAAATGGAAATCCGCATCGATTCCGCCAACAAGCACAAGGCCGCTCTCGGAATTCTCGACATGGTCAAAGCCGGCCAGTACGAAATGGGGCACTCGGCGTCGTACTACTGGAAGGGCAAGGACCCAAACACGATGTTCTTCTCGACAATGCCGTTCGGCATGATCGCGCCTGAACAGTACGCCTGGTTTTACTATGGCGGCGGTATGGAGTTGATGAAGAAGGTCTACGACAAGCACGGCGTCTATTCCTTCCCCGGCGGCAATACCGGCAACCAGATGGGAGGCTGGTTCCGCAAGGAAATCAATTCGCTCGATGACCTCCAGGGCCTGAAGATGCGGGTCCCGGGTTTCGCTGGCGAGATCCTTTCGAAGCTCGGCGTCGTTGTGACCAACATCGCACCGGGCGAGCTCTACACAGCGCTCGACCGTGGCACCATCGATGCTCTCGAATGGGTCGGACCGTCCCTGGATCTCAACATGGGGTTCCAGAAAATCGCGCCGTACTACTACACGGGATGGCACGAGCCCGCAACCGAACTGCAGTTCATGGTCAACGGGGAAGCGTTTGATGGCTTACCCTCGCACCTGCAGGAAATCCTGACCGTCGCTATGCAATATGCGGCTTATGATATGTACGCGCGCTCCTACCACGATAGCGCCGTGAACTGGGCATCGATCGAGAAGGAGTTTCCGGAAGTCAAAATCGGCACCTTCGCGCCCGAGATTATTGCCGCAATGAAGCAGGTCAACCAGGAGCTGCTCGCGGAGAGCGCCGCGGCCGACCCGATGTTCAAGGAAATACTTGATTCGCAGACTGCCTACATGAAGATGGCGCGCAAATGGACCGAGATTTCCGACTACGCTTATCTCAAGGATAACCTCGAGTGACACCGCAGGGCTCCCGGCCAAAGCAGGGAGCCCGCTGTTGCAAGGACAAGTTCGCCTGATGCTCCTGAAGCTGGAGACACTCTTCGATCGCTTCTCCGATGTGATGGGCTGGATCGCCGGCATCCTTAACCTGGCGATGCTACTCAACGTCTTCAATGACGCGATCATGCGCTACTTTTTCAGCAGTGGTTCGATTGCTCTGCAGGAGATGGAGTGGCACCTGTTCTCAATGGTGTTCCTGTTCGGTATCGCTTACGGGCTGAAGGAGGATGGCCACGTTCGGGTCGACGTGCTGTACGACAGGTTTTCGCCGCGCTGGAAAGCCATAGTCAACATCGGCGGCACGGTCCTGTTCCTCCTGCCCCTTAGCGTACTGATCGTCGAGGGTTCCGTGTGGTATGTGCGGGAGGCTTACATGTCCGGCGAAGTCAGTGGTGATCCGGGTGGCCTGCCATATCGCTGGCTCATCAAGATCGTGATCCCGGCGTCGTTCGTGTTCCTGATCGTTTCGGCGACAGGGTTTGTCATACGCAACGTGAGTATTCTGCGCGGCGTATCGCAACCGCCGGAGCACGACCTGCCGCAATCAGGGCCCACGATATGATCGGGCTGATCATGTTCGCTTTCGCCCTGGTGCTGCTGCTCGTGGGCTTCCCGGTGGCGTTCACGTTCGGCGGGGTTGCCGTATTCTTTGGCCTGCTGGCCGAGGGACCAGAGATCTTCTCCCTGATGCCCCATCGCATCTGGTCGATCATGAACAACACGATCCTGATGGCGATCCCGCTCTTCATCTTCATGGGTATCGTGCTGCAGAAGTCGAATCTTGCCGAGCGGTTGCTCGAGTCGATGGGCTTCCTGTTTGGCGAGGTTCGCGGCGGAATCGCCATTTCGACGATCCTGGTCGGCGCACTGCTGGCGGCATCCACTGGCGTCGTTGGTGCCAGCGTCGTGGCGATGGGCGTGATCTCGCTGCCGGTCATGCTCAAGTATAACTACGACAAGCGGCTGGCGACGGGCACTATCAGCGCAGCCGGCACCCTGGGCCAGATCATCCCGCCGTCGATCATTCTCATTATCCTCGGCGACGTATTCCAGGAACCCGTCGGCGACCTGTTCAGGGCGGCGCTCTGGCCGGGCCTGGCACTGGTCGGTACTTACATCGCCTACATCGTGATCGTATCGCTGCTGAAAAAAGACCTCGCGCCACCTATCCGGCTCGATGAGGCGACAGGATCGAAGGGGCGACAGATCATGCATGCGCTGATCGCAGTCATTCCGCCATTGATATTGATCGTCCTGGTCCTCGGCTCGATTCTGACCGGCGTTGCGACGCCGACCGAGTCGTCATCGGTCGGCGGAGTCGGCGCGATCCTTCTTGCGGCACTGTACGGTCGTTTCTCGATTCGCATGGTCTGGGAAAGCTCGCTGGAGACCGTCAAGATCACGGCCATGGTCTTCGCCATCCTGATTGGTGCGACCGCTTTCTCGATGGTATTCACCTACACCGGTGGCGACTGGATCGTGGAGGAGTTCATGACGAGTCTGCCCGGCGAGGAGTGGGGCTTTCTGATCCTCTCGATGCTGGTCATCATGGTGCTGGGCTTCTTCATCGACTTCGTCGAGATTTCCTACATCGTCGTGCCGATACTCGTGCCCATTGCTGCCAGCCTCGGCATCAACCCGGTCTGGTACGCGATCCTGATTGCGATGAACCTGCAGACCTCGTTCCTGACACCGCCCTTCGGGTTCAGCCTGTTCTACCTCAAAGGCGTGGCGCCGCCCGAGGTGCGGACGACGGACATCTACTACGGTGTCATCCCGTTCATCGTCCTGCAGATGCTCGTGCTGGCGATCCTGGTGGTGTTCCCGCAGATTTTCGGCTTTTCGCCACATTGAAACGTCCCTTTTTGCACCCTTAGCATTCTCGTGTCAGCGTGAAAGTGATTTTGTGTGTGACATGAGGAACCTCGCCTAGTAGACCGTCGAAGTAAGGACGCCTGCATCAACGGGCAAGGTAATCCCCGTGATGCGCGCCGCATTACCGGATGACAGAAACAGGCAGGCCTCAGCGACGTCTTCTGGCTGAACGACGCAGGACAGCGCCGCCGCCTCGCAGTAGCGGTTGAAGCCATCCGGCCACTGTTCCTCGAGACCAGGCCGGTAAACCAGGCCGGGCGCAACGGCATTGACGCGAATGTTGTATTGCCCGAGTTCCTTGGCGGCCGACTGCGTGAACATCACGGTTGCAGCCTTTGCACTGTTGTAGTGTGAATGATCGGGGCCGGGATTGAGCGCGGAGATCGAGGCTATATTGATGATGGACCCACCACCGGCATTCTTCATGATGTCGCCGGCGGCTTTTGTACACAGGAAGGTGCTTTCCACATTGTCCGCGTACATTTTTTGCCAGTCTTCTAACTCGATATCAAGCAGTGACGAGTTCGGAAACGAACCGGCATTGTTGACCAGGACATCGACACGGCCGAAAGCCTCCGTGGTTTCGGCGAACAGGCGACCCACGCTGTCGGGCTCGTTGAGCGCAGCGCCAACCGCGATCGCGTTGCCGCCGTTCTTCGAAATATCGGCTGCAATCTCTTCCGCAGGTTCTTTGCTGCTTCGATAGTGAACGGCGACATTTGCACCTGCTGTTGCATAGGCCCTCGCAATCGCGGCGCCAATTCCCTGGCTGGCTCCGGTTACGATTACTGTCTTGTTCTTATAGTCCGAGCGTGTCATCTCAACTCCATTGGCTATTCCTGTTTCCTGTAAGCCGCCATTGCTCTCAGTAAGCGACGGAAATCTGTTTTCTCAGTTGCCCAGCCCGTTCCGCCTCGTCGATGAGTGCAACAGCAAAGTCGGCACGCGATACGCGAGTCTTGCCACGGTCGTCTCGTAGTATGTGAGCCCCGCCAATACGGAACACTCCGGTTCGTCGCCCATTCGTGAAATTCGTCGGTGGGGTGACGTAGGTCCAGTCGACGTCGTCAACCTTACGGTAAAACTCGAGTGCCAGGATCTGGCCCAGGATCTCCACCTCCAGGCCCCTTGGCAGCAGGATCGTCGGGAGCTTTTCGGCAAACAGGACGCCGGCTTCGACTTCGAGCGACCCCGAGCCACCGACGTGTAGCAGGCGCGGCGCGCGATCCTTCATTCGAAACAGGACGTCGACAAGGTTCTCCGCGGCAATGAACTGCAGTGCGCTCTCCGGCGAGCCCGAATCGCCGATTACGCCTCGCACGGACAACACCACGACATCCTGGCCCGTCACG
>Ga0265303_10001487_pt1 | contig 14444 bp, 9 predicted proteins | sample Helome_2_FD_192494 | JGI IMG/M metagenome (GOLD analysis project Ga0265303, IMG submission 192494) | Marine sediment microbial communities from subtidal zone of North Sea - Hel_20160317 (Illumina Assembly) | ecosystem: Environmental > Aquatic > Marine > Subtidal zone > Sediment ... | reverse complement strand
CTGCACACCGCAGCACGCGCGCACGTCCCAGATACCGGGAACCTGCGGGTCGTATTGCCAGAGCATTTGACCGGTTTTCGCATCGACAGCCTGTACTTTGCTCCAGGCGCTGGTCGAGTACATGACACCATCGACGACAATCGGCGTCGCCTCCTGACCGCGGTTGGTGTCGAGGTCGACGTACCAGGCGAGTTCAAGATTGCCTACGGTTTCGACATTGATCTGATTGAGCGGGCTGTGGCGCTGCTCATTAAACGTTCGGCCATGTGCCAGCCAATTGCCCGGTTCGGAGTCTGCTTTGTTAATGCGCTCGGCATTGACCCACGCACTGCGAGTCTCTTGCCCCTCATTGGCCTGAGGTTCTTCCGTAGCTGTCGGCTCATTCTTCTCGCAACCTGCGAGGACAAAGGCCAGACATCCCGCTAATAGCCATGTGTGGCGTACGTTGAATTGCATTCTGATCTCCCCTTTGACCGGTCATATTATGGTTTTTTGAACCGGTTTTTACGGAAAAATGGATTTTTTGCTGCGGTCTACCCGGGCGCCGCCGGGGATTACCGCTACCCTAATCGTGCTCATATCCAATTCTAACCCACAAAGAAAAGGGCCCTGGAACACGGGCCAAATAAAACGACGAATACCGCTAATCTAGCGAAACCTTCAGGCCACTCAGTGCATCTAATAATCGTGTAATCTTCGTCTTCACGAATAAGCTCTGAGTGCCTGAATGTCCCTTGTCGCCGAACTAAAACGTCGCAACGTCGTGCGAGTTGCTGCTGCCTACCTCGTGGTGGGCTGGCTGCTGACCGAAGTCTTGACGACAATATTGCCGACCCTGGGCGCCCCGGAATGGGCAGCTCGCGCCGTCATCCTGATTTTCGCGTTCGGCTTCATTCCGGCTGTGGTTTTTTCCTGGTTTTACGAACTAACGCCCGAAGGGATCAAGCGTGAGGAAGATGTCGTCCGCGACGACACGATCGCCAGTGGCGCGGCACGCAAACTCGACTACGTCACAGTCACCGGCGTTATTGTCCTCATTGTCTTTATAGGCCTCTTCAGCGCACAACAAACGGGCGACGACACGGCGCCGGCCGAAGCTGAAGTCAGCAACGCGTCGGTCGCAGTTTTGCCATTCGAAAACATGTCGAACGACAAGGACAATGAATACTTTTCGGATGGCCTGACCGAGACCCTGCTGCACATGCTCGCGCAGGTGCCTGAGCTAAAAGTTGCGGCGCGTACGTCGAGCTTTGCGTTTAAGGGTCAGAACCTGAATATCCAAGAAATCGCGACAGCGCTCGGTGTTGCGCACGTCCTGGAGGGTAGTGTGCAACGTCAGGGTGATCGTGTTCGCATAACGGCACAGCTCATCCGCGCGAGCGATGGGTTTCATGTCTGGTCGGAGAGCTACGATCGCACGCTGGACGATATTTTTGGCATCCAGGATGAAATCGCGATAAGAGTTGGCAATGCCCTTACCGAGTCATTACTCGATTCCGGTGAGCGCCAGGTGGCCGGTGTGAATACCGCTGACCCCGATGCCTACGACTTGTATCTGCAGGCGCGCAAGGCCAGCGCCACATTTTCTTTTGCCGGACTGCAGGCTGCTGAGGATCTACTCAAGGGTGCGCTGCTGATCGACCCTGACTTTCTGGACGCCAAGACTGAGCTTGCAATCACCTACGTCCGCCAGTTCGAGACCGGGCTAAAGGATCCGCAAACAGCATTTACGGAAATTCTTGCCATCACGGGCCAGGTCCTCGAGCAACGACCGGATGATCAGATCGCACTGGCTACGCGGATTTATGCGAATGCCTTGATGGCCGGAATGGCCGGCGACTTGAGCAGCCTGGCGAATATCGTGCCGCAACTCGAGGAAATCGTCGCCGCGATGCCCGACGAAGTGCAGCCACTCATCCTGTTGACTCGTACTTACAAGGGATTGCAACAAAGTGACAAGGTGGTGACCGTCCTGGAGGATGCCCTTGAGCGTGATCCGTACAATGCGCAGATTCTTTACGAATTGGGTACCGCGTATATACACGCGGATCGCTCCGACGATGCGCGCACGGCGCTCCTGAAGTCTGTTGAGTTTGAACCCGATCAACCAAATGCCTATTCGTATCTCGGCGCGATAAGCCTGCAACAAGGCGATGGCGTCGCATATGCCAGGTACCAGCTGAAAGCGATCGAACTGGATCCGAAGGATCACGAAATGCACGGTGTACTGGCGGCGTTTCTGTATCAACTCGAACTGATAGAGCAGGGCGACGATTTACGCGCTGGCGTTCTCGCGCTCGCGCCAACCAGTGGGATCGCATACCGCATTGAGTTGCTGCGCGCTATCGCCATGGATGACACAGAGGCCAGTCTCGCAAGCGCGCGCCGCGCGGTAACAGATAACATCGAGGAGCGGCGTTTTGCCTGGGGTGGCGCAGTGCAGTATCTGCTCCGGCATGCGGTCGAAAGCGGCACCGTCAGCGAAGAAATGGCCTGGCTGGACGCGCAGGAGCCCGGGATATTCGAACTCGAAGCAGATTCTGTTTCCCTGAAGCATCGCATGGCACAGGGTATGGCGATCAACGCCTGGTATGCCACGCTACCCAGGAATGAAGCGCTGGAACGGCTTGATACGTTGCTCGAAATAGTCACCGCGCAAGGTTTCGACCCCATGCAGGAACCGAATACCCTGGTGTCGATCATGGCTATGCGAGGCGAGATCGAAGAAGCCGTCGACATTGCCCTGGAACGAATATTCACGCAATCGGTTGCCGCTAATCTCGGCTGGCGCGATAACTTCTCCCAGCCGCACTTTGCTGACTTCGTTGCCGACCCGCGGATCCAGTCTGCGATGCAGCGGTGGGAGAAAGAGGAAGAGCAGCTGCGCAGCGACGTCCAGGCCTACCTGGCCGACCTGCAGAGTTCGAGTTAAAAAAAGCCCCGCATCTCGCGATGCGGGGCTGAGCTACTAGCAGGGGTAGGTGGGGGAACCTATTGCCCGCCGACTTCGTGCCCTAGGGGCAGGCGGGCTCCTACAAATCAGGGCTCAAGTAAGAAAATGCCAAGCTTGTATGCTGTGAACGTGTTGCTGTCCACGTCATATTGTCCGTAAGCGTGCATCGAACGGGCGGTCGTCGCGCCGTTGAGGCTGGCATTCAAATCATTCACGAAGTCGTCCCAGTCGGAGTACAGGCGCAAGCTGTCTTGTGACTTGATCGAGAACAGCATGCGACCGGTTTCACGGGGAACGATCGTCGTATTCGAATCGAGCTCAGTCAGGTCGATGAGTACCGGACCCTGCTTGATGTAATGACGCTGATCGATATCGCCATTCTGGTTATCCAGAACCAGGCCGTCACTGCCTGAGCTAAGGAAGGGCGCGATTGTTCCTTCTTTGCCCCAGCCGACACCTAATGCGCTTCGGACATCGGTGTAGTCGATGAATGAACGTCCGGTGAAATCTGGCGGTGCCATGCCGAATGCGGTCGGGAATCCATACGCGACGATGGGTTTGCCTGAAGCGAGATTCGACAGCGTCAGCGTTCCGGTACGAATTTCGTAATTCGCCGGATCAGCATCCAGGTCCTCAGACGGGCCGGTCCCTGTAAAGTCGAAAATTCCTGCACGACGGCGGTCAATCGCATGCAACGTGATGTCAGTCTGGCCGGGGACGATCATATTGACCGTGCCTGACAGGTGCGTGACATGCATGCGCACTGCACCTTGCGTTGCATCAAACAGGATCTGCGGCGCGGCCGCATCAATTGACGGTGTCGGCTGGTTGCCGCGAACAGTGACCCTCTGCCCGATCGACAGTGCATCAATGCTCAGGTCTGAGAGCCGGTGGCCATCCTTGAACACCTTGGTGTCAGGACCAACTTCGACGACGACGTCATCGTGGAAATGTACGCGGCGATCAGTCGCTGCGTCGCGCGGAATAATCGTAGCGCCACGAATCGTCAGGAAGTTGCCGTCACGTTTGATGATGTTGCCCACGACTGCATCCGTATCATGACCTGGTACGCTGGAACCGGCCAAAACGAGATCTGCCGTAAACGTGCGGTCGGAGGTCGTCAACGTACCTTTGGCAACGGTAGGCGTTCCCTGGCCGGCGGCGTTCAATGCTCGCAGTCCTTCGGCACCGACCCACATCTCACCGTCAACTTCGAACTCGGTCTCGTCAGTGACGCTGACCTTGAAGCGACCGAAGTCACCGATGCGATCATGAAACGGTCGCACGGCGATCGTGTAGCTCATCTCGTCTTCATTGACGGCGATGAGCGGGCCGCGCACGCGGATGTCTTTCTCGTCAACCGGGTGCACTTCAGCAACCATGAACTGTTCGGAGGCGGCACGTGCCGGCATCGGTACGATATCGACGTCGTGAGACGCGGCGAGGTCGAAGTCCAGTTGCAGGAGGTGCGCACGACGCTTGGTGACCGTCAGCTGATCACGGTGCGATAGCACGATCTTGAGCCGTGTCTGCTCAAGTTCGATGTCGTCCATGTCGGTGACAACGGCTTTTCTGGCGACGCCAGCTGCCTCGACCAGGACTTCCGCATCACCGTAGTCCAGGCTGATTGTCCCGGATACATACGTAGCAGGCGGAACAACGGCCGCAGCGACGAGTTCGGTGACGTCGACATAATCCGTGAAATTGACGCGTGTGGCGCGTGGCATGACGTTGACCGTCCTGCCATTCGCCGTTTCGAGCGTCAGCCCGAGTACGTCGACCGTGTAGTTAAGAAAATCGCCGTCTGCGTCGGTCAGTCCGATCAGGATCGTGCCACATTCGTCGTGCGTGGCGGAATTGTTCGGGTCACAGGCGGCAAGCGGTTCCGGATCCGGTGTAGATGAGGTGCTGCTACCTCCGCCACAGGCGGTCAGAGTCAGCGCGACCAGCAATAGTGCTGTGCGCCCGGTATTTGTGAAGTTCATGCGTCTCTCCTTGTTCGCGTAAGTCGGTTTACAAGGGTTTAACGCGATACCGGGCCAATGGTTGACCGTGCTGCAGAAAGTAAAAAAATTCAGCGACTTAGCTTGTATTAATGCTTCAACATGTCACAATTCACACCCGTATGGTGCACGTTTTCGTGCGGGAAATTATGTCTTGTGACCAGTACGCCTGACAGCAGTGACACCGCAACCGCCCGGCATCGCAGACCGCGGGCCGGGACCCGTACCCGCGGTGCTGCTGACGCGCTGCAGACCAAAATCGCCGTCGGCGTTCTGAATCTCGATCCCAACCACTACCTGGAGCAGCTCCAGTCCAATATCAGCGAATTGCCTGACGCGGCCGGATGCGATGCCGCGTTTATTGCGTTGTTCGCGGAAGATGGGACCGGCATCGATTCCGTCATTTCTGCTACCAGCAGTTTCAATCAATGCAGCCCCCAGGTACTCGAGGGAGAGGCGTTAGACAACTGGAAATGGCTGCAAAAGCGACTCGGCCATCTCAAGGTCGTTGAAGTCGCAGATACGCGAAAAGGCGCCAAGTCGTCGCGCGATGAGCTCGAGCGGCTCGCGGAATTGCATCTGGGTTCGATCCTGATGACCGGATTTTCGGTACATGGCGAAATTGCGGGCTTCCTGGCCCTCGCCAACGAGCTTCCGGTCGAGAGCTGGGATGCGAACCTGCATCTACTTCTCAAATTGGTCGGTGCATCGCTCGCCGTTGGCCTCGAAAGGGCCGAGGACCGTGACGTCCTGGATGAAATGAACGAACGCAACGAACTCGTGAACGCCACAGCGAATGATGGTATCTGGGACTTCGACGGTGATACCAAACGCATCAATCTGTCGCGACGCTGGAAGGCAATGCTCGGGTACGACCTCGACGATGATGACGTGCTGCTTGATTGGTACGGACTCGTTCATCCGACCGACATGTCGCACGTACAATCGAAAATGAAGGACCACCTTGCCGGCAAGTCCGATTTCTTTGAGTCCGTACATCGCATGCGGCATCAAAACGGTGACTGGCGCTGGATGAGCAGTCGAGCGAAGGCTGTTCTCGACGAGAAAGGTCGACTATTGCGCCTGCTTGGTGTCGAGGTCGATATCACCGAGCGCAAGCTTTACGAAGAGGCGCTGTTTCGAGAGAAAGAAAGCGCGCAGATTACGTTGCAGTCCATCGGTGACGGCGTCATCACGACCGACGCAAAGAGCAATGTCGAATACGTCAATCCTGTTGCTGAGGAGCTGACCGGCTGGAAGGTTGACGCCGGGAGCGGACGTCCCATCGATGAAATTTTCCGCGGATTCCACGAAGAAACCTGTGAGCCACTGGAGAATCCACTTGCAGTCGCGATACGACGCAATCGCGCCATCAAGTCGGTGCGGCCAACTCTGCTGATCAGGCGTGACGGCAATGAACTGTATATCGAAAGCACGGCATCGCCGATTCGTGATGGTAAGGGTAACGTTACGGGCGGTGTCCTGGTCTTCCACGACGTCAGTGAATCCCGGGAGCTGAACCGCCGGCTTAGCTACCACGCAAGCCACGACATTTTGACCGGTCTCGTCAATCGCCGCGAATTTGAAAATCGCCTCGAGAGGGCGTTGAAGAGTGCCAAAGCCCGCGAGACATCCTACGCACTCTGTTATCTCGATCTTGACCAGTTCAAAATCGTCAATGATTCATGTGGCCACAATGCCGGCGATGCGTTGCTTGGGCAACTGGGTGCGCTGCTCAAATCCAAGATCCGCTGGCGCGACACACTGGCACGCCTGGGTGGTGATGAGTTCGGTGTACTGCTGGAAAGCTGTTCGCTCGATGAGGCAATGCAATCGGCGGAGTCGCTGCGAATCGCTATCAGTGAATACAAGTTCATGTGGGACGATCGTAGTTTCCGGCTCGGCGTCAGCATAGGCGTTGTTCCCATTTCGGCCGATAATGAGGACGTCGCTGCGTTGTTGAGTGCTGCTGACAGCGCCTGTGCGGCCGCCAAGGAGGCCGGACGCAATCGAATCCACAGCTTCCAGGAAAACGATATCGACTTGATGCGCCGGCGCCGTGAAATGCAATGGGCTGCACGTATCAACAACGCGCTCGAGGAAGACCGGTTCGAACTGTTTCGCCAGACCATCCTGCCCCTGCAGATGGACGAAGAGGGTGCGCATTACGAGATTTTGTTACGCATGCGCGACGAGAACGGCGGCATCATCTCTCCCGGGCTTTTCATTGAGGCCGCCGAGCGTTACGGGATTACACCGAGTATCGATCGCTGGGTTATACGAAGCGCCTTCCGTTGGCTCGTGTCCGAGGCGGATGAGCGCGAGCGGCTGGCACTTTGTTCTATCAACTTATCGGGGCAAAGCCTGGGTGATGAGAAGTTCCTTCCGTTTGTAACAGAGCAGTTCCACATGAGCGGGCTCGATGCGACCAAGATCTGCTTCGAGATCACGGAGACTGCCGCGATCGCGAGCTATTCGCAGGCCAACCGTTTCATTAATGCGCTCAAAGAGCTTGGCTGCAAATTTGCACTCGATGACTTCGGTACCGGGTTGTCTTCTTTCGGCTATCTCAAACACTTCCCGGTCGACTACCTCAAGATTGACGGAAGTTTCGTCAAGGAAATTCTGCACGATCCAATCGATCGCGAAATGGTGCGCTCGATTAACGAGATAGGCCACCTGACTGGCAAGCAGACTATTGCAGAGTTTGCCGAGAATGAAGAGATCATCACGATGCTGCGCGGCATGGGTATCGACTATGCCCAGGGCTACGGTGTTTCAGAACCGAAACGAGTGACACGCGCCGTCGCCTGACGGCGCGTATCGAGAACGCCTCTTCGCTTTTGCCTGCGAGGATTCCTAGAGAAAGAACCCGCCGTGACCGAAACCGACCATGCTCATGAGCATTGGAATCGACAGTAGCGTGTTGGTTCGCGAGGCCGCGAATGCCACCTTGCGCGCTTTCGCTATCTCATCGGCGCTGGCTTCTACCATGCCGAGAATTTTCTTCTGATTCGGCCAGATCAATACCCACACGTTAAACAACATGATCGTGCCGAGCCACGCGCCGACGCCGATGATCATGGCTTGCGTATTGAGGCTGTCGCCCATCATGCCGAGCGTAAATGCATTGGTGAACATCTGCAGGTGGCCAAGGTAGGCAGCGCCTGAGAGCCACGTCAGGGCTGCGCCCCAACGGAACCACCATAGAGCTCGCGGAGCGACATATTTGGTGATGCCCGCACCGCCCGGGCCGCCTTCGTCGCCTGCCGCATCAGCGAGCGCAGGGACCTGGACGAAATTGAAGTAATACAAAAGGCCAATCCAGGTGATGCCAGCCATGACATGTACCCAGATTATGAAACTGCCGACATTAAATGCGACGCCGGATGTGGCAACCGCAATGATGACGGATAAGACGATGCCGCCAATGATGACGCCACGTACAGAACTCAACGGATTCATGCTTGCTTCTCCCTGACTGCTTATCGTTATTGCTGCGTATTCTAGACTAAATCCAGCTACAATCGCGAACGATACGGAGCATAACTATGCGATTAATCGTCATACTCGTCATGATGTTTGCGCTCTCGGGCTGCACGGCCATGCTGGTCAGCGGTTCAGCTGAAAGCGAAAAACCGAGTGATTGTACTGAAAGCGAAAAAGAGGCTGAAAAACGTGGATGTTAATTCCAGAATTGAAGAGCAATTGAAGTCACACGACATACTGCTGTACATGAAGGGCACGCCGGATTTTCCGCAATGCGGTTTCTCGGGCCAGACCGTTGCCGCACTTAACGCGGTCGGCAAACCATTCGCATTTGTCAACATTCTTGAAGACGAAGAGATTCGACAGGGACTCAAGGCTTATTCAAATTGGCCGACCTTCCCGCAGTTTTACGTCAAGGGCGAACTGATCGGCGGTAGCGATATCGTTATTGAGATGTATCACTCAGGCGAGCTTGCGGAATTGTTGAATCAAACACAGGCTGAAACCGATTGACGATTTCGCAGAATATGTCGGCGGTAATTTCGGCGTCATAAGCGGCCGAATGCGCTGAGTCTTCGTCCCACTCGAATCCTGCAGCAGCGACTGCCCGTGCCAGCACAGTCTGCCCGAATGCAACGCCACACAGCGTTGCCGTATCGAAACAACTGAACGGATGGAATGGATTGCGCTTGATATCCGAGCGCTCGATCGCCTCATTCAAAAACGCCAGGTCGAATGCGGCGTTGTGGCCAACCAGGATGGCGCGTTGGCAGTTGTTTGCGCGGACGGCATTACGAATTGCGCGAAACAAGCGTTGCAGTGCGTCGCGTTCATCGATGGCGGGCCGCAACGGGTGGTTTGGGTCAATGCCGTTGACGGCCAGCGATGCCGGCTCCATGTTGGCGCCCTCGAATGGTTTGACGTGATAACGGATGGTTTCACCGCGGGTCAGGATGCCGCCGTCGCCGAAATCGACAAATACTGCGGCGACCTCAAGCAACGCGTCTGTCTTTGCGTTGAAGCCGCCGGTTTCGACGTCGACGACAACGGGCAGGAAGCCGCGAAAGCGGCTCGACATTGATATTTCTTTGCTCACCTGGTCTCCGCCTTCAGGATGTGTTCGTCAAGGAGCAGGCTCAGCGTGTAGCGGACGCCGAAACCGGTAATCTCAGTGGGTACGTGGGCGAGGCCACCCTTGTGATTGCTCGCTGCCAGATCGATATGTACCCACGGTGTGTTGTTTTCCACGAATTCGGCAAGGAAGCTACCGGCCAGAATATGGTCTGCTGCGCCTTTGGCTGAGCACTGCTGTATGTCGGCAGTATCACTCTTGAGATCCTGCAGAAACTCCTTGTCTATTGGAAACGGCCAGACGCGCTCACCGCAGGTGCGGCCCGTACGTTTGAGTCGCGGATGCCAGTCCGAACGATTCGTAAACACTCCGCTGTAGCGCGTGGTTATGGCATTGATGACGGCACCTGTCAGCGTCGCGTAGTCGATGATCAATTGCGGTTTTTCCCGGCTGGCGAACGTCAGGGTGTCGGCGAGAACCATGCGGCCCTCAGCATCTGTATGAATGGTTTGGATGGTCTTGCCGTTTGCTGCGGTAATAACGTCTTGCGACTTGTAGGCATTGGGTCCCGTACGATTCTCGGTAATTGCCAGCCAGGCGTCTACAGCCACCGGTAGCTTCAGTTCGGAAATTGCAAGGAGAGTACCAGCTACTACTGCGCTGCCCTGCATATCGCCATGCATATCGAGCATCGACAGGAAGGGTTTCAGGTTAGTGCCGCCCGTGTCGAAGATGACGCCCTTGCCGACCAGGCTGAGTACCGGCTTCGCAGTCGACTTCTTCGGCCGGTAGCGCAGGCGCACGATTGATGCACTGTCATTGTCATTGCCCTGTGCAACCGCGAGAAATGCGCCGGCGCCGAGATTTTCGAGCTGTTTCGTCGAGTAGCGCTTGTACTGCCAGCCGTGTTCGGTAGCGAGGTTCTTCAATGCCACGGCAAAACTGGATGCGTCCAGTATGTTCGGCGGCAACGCGGTCAGCCAGCGCGCGAGGTTGTTGCCCTTGGCTTCGGCAATCGTTCGGCTCAGGTCGAGCTTCTTACTGAACCCCAGGATACGGATGCTGCGAATTTTGTCGGGTGTTGTCTTGCTCTTGAACTCGGGCAGATTGAAACCGGCCGCCAACGCGGCCGCGACGGCCGCATTACAAAGGGACTCTGCTTCATCCGCATCAAAGCCCAGGACGGCAACGCCGAGACAGCCGGCTTTTTCGCCGGTCGCTGCAGATACAAGCTTGCGAGCCAGCGTCAGACGGGCGAATGTGTCGTCATCTGAGCCGATCTTGCCCGCAACGACCAGTGTCTGGCGCTTGTTGCCCAGTCGCGTGTGCAGGGCGGGCACATCGCCGGCGGCGCGTTTTCGGAGCAATGCCTGGAGTTTGCTGCCCTGCGGGACCTGCCGCCACAGGGAAGCCGGGATTTTTGCAGGTAGTATCAGCAGTAACTGATCAATTGCCTCAAGTGTTTTAGAATCGAGCTTTCCGGGGTGTTGGCTGCAACGTACGACGCTGGAGTCCGGCAAAGTGTTTGGCATGGTATGGAAACCTTTGTTATGTGCTTGACCGACAAGGCCTGAACGCCGAATATGTCGCCCCCTAAGGCCGAAAACGCCCACCCGGGCGCCTGCTCGGCGATCCTATTGTGAATGATTTATGAGCCGATTCAATCCATTTGATGACATTGACCCGATTGAGACACGTGAGTGGCTGGAGTCCATCGATTCAGTACTCGGGCAACACGGTCCGGAGCGTGCGCATTTCCTGCTGAACAAGATGATCGATTTCGCGCGCCGATCCGGTGCCTACTTGCCGTACAGCCCAAATACCGCGTACCTGAACACCATTGCGAAGCGCCGACAGCCCGAATATCCGGGTGATCGCTCGCTCGAGCGCCGACTCGAGGCCTACATGCGCTGGAATGCGATGGCCATGGTCGTACAGGCCAATCGCAAAAGCACGGAATTTGGCGGACATATTTCGAGTTTTGCCTCGTCGGCAACGCTTTATGAGGTTGGTTTCAACCACTTTTGGCGCGCGCCGAGCGCGGACCACGGTGGAGACCTGGTATTCATGCAGGGTCATTCATCGCCCGGCGTTTACGCACGCGCCTTTCTCGAAGGGCGCCTGAATGAAGCGGATTTGAACCGCTTTCGACAAGAAGTTGGTGGTGGCGGACTGTCGTCATACCCACACCCCTGGTTGATGCCGGAGTTCTGGCAGTTCCCGACCGTATCGATGGGCCTCGGGCCGATGATGGCTTTCTACCAGGCGCGCTTCATGCGCTACATGGAGAACCGCGACATGATCGCGCCGTCAGATCGCAAGGTCTGGTGCTTCCTCGGCGATGGTGAAATGGATGAGCCCGAGTCGATGGGCGCAATTACGATGCCGGTTCGTGAAGGCCTCGATAATCTCGTCTTCGTCGTGAACTGCAATCTGCAGCGTCTTGATGGCCCGGTACGAGGCAATGGCAAGGTAATACAGGAACTCGAGGCCGCCTTTGGCGGTGCGGGGTGGAATGTCATCAAGGTTGTCTGGGGTGGTCGCTGGGATCGCCTGATCGCAAGCGACTCGGACGGGCACCTGCAGCGCATCATGACAGAGACCGTTGATGGCGAATACCAGAACTACAAGTCGAAAGACGGTGCCTACGTGCGCAAAGAGTTCTTCGGCAAGCATCCGGAAACCGCAGCGATGGTCGCGAACATGTCGGACGACGAAATCTGGCACCTGAATCGCGGTGGCCATGATCCGATCAAGGTCTATTCAGCCTACGACGCCGCGATGCGTCATACCGGAACACCAACGATCATCCTCGCCAAGACCATTAAAGGCTATGGCATGGGAGGAGCCGGAGAAGGGCAGAACACGGCCCACCAGCAAAAGAAGCTCGACCTCGAAGCGCTCAAGCAAATGCGCGATCGCTTCAATATCCCGGTGTCGGACAAGGACATCGAGAACGTCCCTTATTACAAACCTGCGCCGGACAGCGCCGAAATCGAGTACCTGCAGGAGCGCCGCCAGTCTCTTGGCGGGCACCTTCCGCAGCGTCGTACGAAAGCGGCGAAACTGCCGATACCAGGCGTCGAGATCTTCCAGACGCAGCTCGACGGTACAGGCGAACGCGAAGCATCGACGACCATGGCATTTGTTCGCATGCTGACCGCGCTGGCGCGCGACAAGCAAATCGGCAACCGCATTGTGCCAATCGTGCCTGATGAGGCCCGCACGTTTGGCATGGAAGGTATGTTCCGACAGTTCGGCATCTATGCGTCGAAAGGGCAGTTGTACGAACCCGAAGATGCCGGTGAGCTGATGTATTACCGCGAGGACAAGAAAGGGCAGATCCTCGAAGAAGGCATCAACGAAGCAGGCGCGTTCTGCTCCTGGCTTGCGGCAGGCACGGCGTACTCCAATCACAACGAACAGATGGTGCCGTTCTACATCTATTACTCGATGTTCGGCTTCCAGCGCATTGGCGATTTCATTTGGGCCGGTGGCGACCTGCAATCGCGCGGCTTCCTGATCGGCGGAACCGCCGGCCGAACCACGCTCGCAGGCGAGGGCTTGCAGCACCAGGATGGCCACAGCCTCGTCAATGCGTCGACGGTTCCGAACTGTGTGTCCTACGACCCTACCTATGCCTATGAGCTGGCCGTCATCATCCAGGACGGACTGCGGCGCATGATTGGCGAGCAGGAAGACGTTTTCTATTACATCACGACGATGAACGAAAACTATGTGCACCCGCCAATGCCGAAGGGCGTTGAGGACGGCATCCTGCGCGGCATGTACCTGTTGCAGGTAGGCGGCCAGGGCAAGATAAGGGCGCAGCTCATGGGCTCGGGCACAATTCTGCGCGAGGTGCTTGGTGCCGCGGATCTTCTGATGAAGGACTTCGGAATTCCCACCGACGTCTGGTCGGTAACGAGCTTCAATGAATTACGTCGCGATGCGCTGGAAACCGAGCGCTGGAACCAGCTGCATCCCGATGCTGAGCCGCGCAAATGCTACGTGGAAAAAGCGTTGGCAGATCGGTCGGGACCGTACGTGGCTGCAACCGACTACATGAAGATTGTGCCGGACCAGATCGAGCGCTGGGTGTCGGGCCGCTTCGTGTCTTTGGGTACGGACGGCTACGGTCGTTCGGATGATCGAGCATCGCTCAGGAAGCACTTTGAGGTCGACAAACGCTATATCGCGGTTACGACCCTGAAAGCGCTTGCCGACGACGGCGTTCTCGACCAGAAGACGGTTGCTGAAGCGATCGAAAAATACGGCATCGACCCGGATCGCCCCGATCCGGTAACGCTATAGGCTCGCGGTTGTGGCGAAAATAATCGATATCGTAGTACCCGATCTTGGCGACTTTGAAGACGTCGAGGTGATAGAGGTACTGGTTTCACCAGGCGACTCTGTCGATCGCGAGGATGGCCTGATTACTCTCGAGACGGACAAGGCGGCAATGGACGTTCCGGCTGTCGACAGCGGTGTAATCGAGGAACTGACTGTTTCCACAGGCGACAAGGTTGCTTCGGGCACGGTAATCGGCAAGCTCCGCATTGCGGTCACCGACACGGTTGTGATCGCGCCGGCCTTAGTGCACGAACCGTCGGGCGATACGACGGTATTGGCAACCCCGGCTGGAAAGTCACAGAAATCCGCTGGCGTGCAAACTCTGGTTGTGCCGGACCTCGGTGACTTTGAAGATGTCGAGGTTATCGAGGTGCATGTTGCCAACGGTGATGAGGTCGATATTGAAGACCCAATCGTTACGCTGGAGACAGATAAAGCTGCCATGGATGTGCCTGCGATCGCGGCCGGTCGTATCGAGTCGGTCCTCGTCAGGATGGGCGACAAGGTATCGGCGGGCGCGTCGCTGGCAATCATTGATGCGGTTGCCGTAGATGAAACCCCTGCGGCAGACGTC
>Ga0265303_10001486_pt1 | contig 14444 bp, 10 predicted proteins | sample Helome_2_FD_192494 | JGI IMG/M metagenome (GOLD analysis project Ga0265303, IMG submission 192494) | Marine sediment microbial communities from subtidal zone of North Sea - Hel_20160317 (Illumina Assembly) | ecosystem: Environmental > Aquatic > Marine > Subtidal zone > Sediment ... | reverse complement strand
TCGTGAGGGCGATTTTATGATTACAGGTTTTTCGCCACGCAAACAGGCGCTAACGGTGTATGTGATTCCGGGTTTCAAGCATTTCGAGTCCCTGATGGGCAAGCTGGGCAAATACAAGACCGGCAAGTCCTGCCTCTATATCAAGAAACTCCCGGACGTCGATGAGAAGATCCTGGAGCGACTGATTGTGAGTTCGGTCAAACACATGCGAAAAAATTACGAGACAAAATGAGATCGTCATGAGCAGTGAAATCCTGGGGTCAAGGCTGGAAGGCTCGAAACTGGTTGTCGAAACAGCAGACGGGCCGGAGACTTATGATAAGCAATTCCTTGTTGCGGCATTTCTGATTCGTGTCGCTCGCGGCAGCGGGCAGATTGAGCCCGAAGAGTCATCGCAGATCATCGACCTCATCGAATCGCATTTCCATCTTGAGGGTGCGAAATCGCTCGAACTGATCACGCGGGCAATATCCGAGATGGCCGAAAAGCCGACGCTGTTCGAACTGCTCCTGGATCTCGCACCAACCCTATCCGATGCCGAAAAGGAAAATATTGCATTGATGGGCCTCAAGGTCGTCGCTGCCGATGGCCAGCGGGAGGTCTCTGAGATGGAACAATTCAACGAGTCCATGGAGTCTATGGGTATCTCGCCCGAGATAGTGCATCAGGCATTCGACCGATACTTCGCACAGACGATGCCAGGCAACTAACTTTCGATGCCATGAGGACCGACCCACTCGTCGAGAATGGCTGGGCGCTGCTTGAGCCCGATGATGCCGATATCGACGAGTTGATGAGCTGGTTCCCCAATGCCCACTCGGTGGACATTTGGGGTGGCCCCAGGTTCCGTTATCCGTTTACACACGATTCCTTCCGCGACGATGGCGGTTTCGAGGAGATGTCGTCTTTTTGCTTGCGGAACCCGGCCGGTGCGATGGCGGCATTCGGGCAAGTGTACGATCGGCACGGACGTTGCCACCTTGCCCGGCTCATCACGCATCCCGAAATGCGTCGACAGGGCGTCGGGAAACGGCTGATTGCCATGCTCATCAAGGCGGCTCAGCAGCTGTACGATTACCCCGAATGTTCGCTGTTCGTGTACAGAGACAATCTGCCAGCCTACCGTTGTTATCTCGCGATGGGTTTCAAAGTGCAGGATTATCCGGATGACGCGCCCATGAAAGACAGGTGTTATTTCCTTACACGCGCAACGGATTCTCAAGACACGCAAGCAACAATGCTGCGCACCTCGTAAGCAAAGGAGCAATGTTCGCTGTAGTCGCGCATCAGCGGGACTGCAGCGATTCTTTCATTGTTTCGAGTTCGCCCCAGCGGTTTACCCGTTCCTCGAGACGCGACTCGGCCTCGCTGAGCTCGCGGATTTTTTGCTGCACGATCTCGTCGTCCTGAGCATAAAATTCAGGGGCGGCAACGACCTTTTGCAGATCGCCGATATGCGCCTCTATCGACTGGATTTCCTCGGGTAGTTGATCGAGCTCTCGCTGGTCCTTGTAACTGAGCTTGGACGGTTTCTTCTGCTTGCGCCGCTCTGCCGCTTTACGCTTCTTTTTCCCGGTGTCAAACGGGTCATCGGTCACCGCGAGCCTGTGTCCCTGTCGTAACCAGTCCCTGTAGCCGCCAACATACTCCTGGATACTGCCGTCATCTTCAAAGACGACGGTGCTTGTAACGACGTTGTCGAGGAATTGACGGTCATGGCTGACGACGATGAGCGTGCCCGTGTATTCGCAGAGTCTTTGCTCCAACACTTCGAGCGTCTCGATGTCCAGATCATTGGTCGGCTCATCGAGAATCAGCAGGTTCGCAGGGCGAGTAAACAGCTTCGCCAGAATTACCCGGTTTCGTTCGCCTCCGGACAGTGACTTGACGGGCGTCATCGAGCGCTTCGGCGTAAAAAGAAATCCCTTCAGGTAGCCGACAACATGCCGATCTTTGCCGTTTAGGCGTATATACGTGCGGCCCTCGCCGACGTTATAGGCGACCGATTTTTCGAGATCCAGTGTCTGTCGCAGCTGATCGAAGTAGCCGATCTCGAGATTCGTCCCACGCTTCAACGTGCCCGTCCGGGATTCCAGCTCACCGAGCAGAAGCCTCAATAGTGTGGTCTTGCCGACACCGTTGTTGCCAATCAGGCCGATGCGATCACCGCGCATGATCTTGATCGAAAAGTCGCGGATGACCTGTTCGTCGCCATAGCTGTAGCTTATGTTCCGCGCACGAATGACCTTGCGGCCCGAATGCTCTGCTTGCTCGATGTAGATGCGTGCCGTGCCTTCCTTCGCGATACGGGATTCTCGCTCGGCACGCATCTTTTCCAGCATGCGGACCCGACCCTCGTTGCGTGTGCGCCGCGCTTTGATGCCCTGTCGAACCCAAACCTCTTCCTGTTCGAGTTTCTTGTCGAAACGGGCTTCGGCCGCGGCCTCGTCCTCAAGTACTTTTTCTTTACGAGTCAAGAAGTTATCGTATTTGCCGGGCCAACTCGTCAGTCTACCCCTGTCAATCTCGACGATGCGTTTTGCGAGGCGCTGCAGGAAAGCCCGATCATGCGTAATGAACAGGACGGCGCCGGGGTAGCCGTAGACGCGATCCTCCAGCCACTTGATCGTGGCAATATCGAGGTGGTTCGTTGGCTCGTCGAGCAATAGCAGGTCTGGCTTTTGCACGAGAGCCTTTGCCAGCGCCACGCGCCGCCGCCAGCCGCCGGACAACTCATTCATCGATTTATCAGCCGGCAGATTGAGCTCGGTCACCGTCGTCTCGATACGCTGCTCCAGGTGCCAGCCGTCGTGGGCTTCGATTTTTGCGTGCAACACTTCGAGTTCGCGAAGGCCGTGTTTATCGAGTTCGAGTTTTGACCGGGCTTCATAGTCGGCGAGCAGGCTTTCGATCTGGGTGAGACCCGAGCGAATAACATCGGTAACCGGCATATCCATTGCTTCGGGCAAGGTCTGCTCGAGCTGGCTTACGATCAGGTTGGATTTTCTGATGATGTCGCCGCGATCAGCTTCGAGGGTTCCCATGATCAGCCTCAATGTCGTGGACTTTCCGGCCCCGTTGCGGCCGATCAGGCAGATGCGCTCGCCGGGTTCAATCGAGAGGTCGGCATTGCGCAGAATGACCTGGTCGCCGAATTCGAGACTGATCTGGTCGAAACGAAGAAGTGACATGAAGCGTCCTGAATGAGTTACGCGTGTATCCTAGGCCGCATGATTCACGAGGTTTGGCTCGAATTGCAACACCAGACAGGGAACGCGTATGAGCGAGGAACGTTTTGTAAATCTTGAGAGCAGGCTCGCGCACCAGGACCAGCTCCTCAATGAACTCAATGACGTGGTAATCCGGCAGCAAGCCAAGATCATGGAGCTCGATGAGCTGTGCAAGTCATTGATTACACGAGTGCGTTCCATGGGCGACGCCATGCCACCGGGCGATCCGGGGCAAGAAAAGCCACCCCATTACTGAGTGTAAACCCCGATTCCATGCGCCTTGCGTTGACGTATAGTGACACGCACAGCTGCGCCGGAGAAACGTCATGTCATCGATGCTGAGGCTGATTTTCCTATCCCTGTTGTTCATGACGGCCACTACCGTGGCCCAGGAATACGTGCCTGACGATCTGCAGGGCTGGCAAGAATGGGTACTAAAGGACAAGGAATACCGCGACTGCCCTTTCTATTTCGACCGTGATGCGAGACAGCGCAACGATTTTCTGTGTGCCTGGCCCGGGCGGCTGCGCCTGGCGGTTACGGTGTCAGATGCGGAGTTCACACAACAGTGGACGGTGTACGCAGAGGAACAATGGCTCGCGTTGCCCGGTGGCGTGGATTACTGGCCCGACCGGGTTACGGTTAACGACCGCGCCATCGAAGTTGTCGCTCGTGACAATGTTCCGAGCATTCGAGTCGGGCCAGGCATCTACAGCATTACTGGCCGATTTGACTGGGATGAGCGTCCGGCCATTTTGCGGCTGCCGCCGGCCAGCGGGCTGGTGACGTTAACAGTCGATGGCCGCCGGGTGGAACGTCCTGAAATGAATCGCAATGGCGTTTTCCTCGGCGAGCGAAAAAGGGATACGCGTGTCGTCGATTCCGTTCGTTCCGAGGTTCACCGGCTGGTTGCGGACGACGTTCCAACGCGTTTGGTAACGCGACTCGAAATAGACGTCTCGGGTAGCGTCCGCGAGGAGCTGTTTGGCCCGATTCTTCCCGAGGGATTTGTACCCCTGCATATCCAAAGTGAGTTACCTGCAAGGCTGGAGGCCGACGGTAACCTGCGAGTGCAGGTTCGGCCCGGGCGCTGGACGATTTATCTCAACGCACGTGGCCCCGATGTTCTTGACAGCATTGTGCGTCAGGACACCGGCACGAATCTGCCGAATGCGGAAATCTGGAGTTACCTGTCGAATGACCGACTGCGGGTAACAGCGGCCGAGGGCTTGCCTCCCGTTGATCCGACTCAGGTGAAAGTACCGGGGAACTGGCAAAATTATCCCGCGTTCCGTGTTGAGCGAGGTGCGAGGTTTGCGATCACGGAACGCAGCCGGGGTGTCGTTTCAGCTACGAACGAGCTGGCTCTGGATCGGACAATGTGGCTCGACTTTGATGGCGACGGTCTCGTCGTTCTGGACGCCATCAGCGGCGAGATGCGCACGGGCTGGCGACTCGATATGGCGCCTCCTTACGCATTACTGTCAGCGAGGGAGCGCGAGGAAAACCTCTTGATCACACAAGGTCAGGATGCGGGAAGCACCGGAATCGAGGTCCGGCAGACCGATGTTGACGTCGATGCCCTGGGTCAAAGCGATGCACGCGGATCGATGCCTGTCACCGGCTGGGACGCTCGTTTCGCGCAGGTCAGGGCTACACTGAACCTGCCGCCCGGGAACAAGTTGCTGGCGGCGCCGGGGGTTGATGTTGCACGTGGGAGTTGGGCGAGCCAGTGGCAACTACTCGACTTCTTCCTGGTGCTCATTATTACGATCGCCGCGTGGCGACTGCTCGGGCGTGGTGCCGGTGTTATCGCACTGCTCGCGCTCACTCTCAGTTTTCATGAAATGTACGCGCCCGGCTGGCTTTGGCTGAATCTGTTGATCGCCATTGCGCTGATGCGCGTCGCGCCGGCCGGGCGACTGCGCCAGTCGGTTTCCGGCTATCAATGGCTCAGCGCCGCGGCGCTGGTCATCGCGTTGGTGCCATTCATTGCGAGCCAGCTGCGTGTTGCCCTCTATCCGCAGCTGGAGCCGCAGTACAACCAGTATCAACTGTATGACGGCGTCGTACCGGCGTCAGCACCGGCCGAGGAGCCGCGACGCACGAGTGAAGGCAAAGCGGCGAAACTGCGATCCGAGGCCGTTGTCGCAGAAAGCGACATGCTCGGAGAGGTGAGAGCTGCGGCGGCGAAGCGATCCTACGACTTTGAGCGTTACGCGCCGAACGCGATCGTCCAGGCGGGTGCGGGCATTCCATCGTGGAAATGGAATACTTACTCACTGCAATGGAGTGGCCCCGTCGAGGCGGTCCAGGCCATGCGGCTCGTCGTCATGCCGCGCTGGCTCGTCAGCGCACTGCGCGTAACAGAGGTTGTGCTGTTACTGCTGTTTGCCGCGGTCCTGGCGGCGGAGATTCTGAACAAACGTTGGGGGCTGCCCGGCGGAATCAAACTGGGTCGCGCAGAAGTAGCGAGCGTGTTCGCCGTCGGACTGTTTGCCACGCTAATGACGGCCAGTCCGAGCGTCGAGGCACAGATGCCAGATGCGGATCTGTTGAAGCAGCTGCAGCAACGGCTGCTCGAACCACCGGACTGTGTTCCGCGCTGTGCCGAGATTGCCGCTGCTGACGTTTCAGTCGGCGCGAGCTCGATCAACATGGATCTCACCATTCACGCCATGGAGGATATAGCCATTCCACTGCCCGGCTCGGCTGAAGGATGGCGCCCTGAGGTCGTGCTGTTGGACGGTGCTGCGAACACGCGCGTCATTCGTATGGGCAACAACGCCCTCTGGTTATACGTCACGTCCGGACGACACCGGGTGACACTGCGGGGACCGGTGCCGGCCGTGGATAGCCTGGAGCTGCCGTTCCCGACACCCCCGCGTGTGGTCGAGGTTAACGGCGACGGCTGGCTCATCGCGGGAATCAAGGATCGTCGCCTGTTGTCCGGCTCCCTTCAGCTCACTCGTCTGCAGACCGGCGGAGACGGAAATGAAACGGTCCGCTGGGAGAGCAGTCGTTTCCCCGCCTTCGCGCGAATTGAGCGAACGGTTGAGCTTGATCTCGACTGGCGTGCGAGAACGACGGTTTACCGCGTTGCACCGATGCAAGGCGCGCTGACACTCGACGTGCCTTTACTGGATGGAGAATCGATTATCAGTGGTGACTTTGCGGTTAGTGAGGGTCGCGTGCTTGTGTCAATGAACCCCCAGCAGCGCGAAATCAGCTGGGAGTCGAGCCTGCCGCGCAAGTCTCCTTTGACACTGAGCGTAGAAGAGGGCGCGTCCTGGAACGAAATATGGCGATTCGCCGTTGGCAACATCTGGACCGCCGCATTCGACGGCGTTCCGGAAAGCGATACCGGAGATGATGTCAGCGACGTCCGGGTCGCGGAGTTCAGCCCACGTGGTGGTGAGCAGCTGACGTTGACCGCGACTCGGCCAGAAGCCGTCGGGGGTTCTACACTCGCCTTCGATTCCGTCAGTCTTTCGGTCAAGCACGGCAATCGTTCGGCCGATGCGAGCCTGGCATTGCGTTACCGCAGTACGCGCGGTGCGCAGCATGTGCTGCGACTGCCAGCGGGTGCCGAGGTTACGTCGGTGAAAATTGATGGCCGTTCGCAGACGATGCGCGCCGACGGCGGCGAGCTGACGATACCGATATTGCCGGGCGAGCATGGTATCCAGGTTCAGTGGCGTGAAAGCGGTGAAATGGGCTTGCGGACGAGCACACCCGCCGTCGACATCGCTGCGCCGGCCAGCAATATCGAGCTGTCACTGACCAAGCCGCGCGATCGCTGGTTGCTCGGCACGCGCGGGCCGAAACTGGGTCCCGCCGTTTTGTATTGGTCAGAGCTGGCGGTACTCATCCTGTTTGCGCTGATACTCGGCCGGATCGGGCTCGCGCCACTCAACAACTGGCACTGGCTGTTGCTGGGACTCGGGTTCAGCACGTTCAACTGGCCGGTACTTGGCGTGGTCGTTGCGTGGTTGCTGGCGTGTGGTGTGCGTGAAAAATGGCGCACAGACGTGAACTGGTGGCGGTTCAACCTGATCCAGGTCGGAATTGGCGGACTCACGGTTATCGCACTGTTGTCTATCGTGAGCGCACTGCCACAGGGCCTCCTCGGCACACCTGACATGCACGTGGCCGGGTACAATTCCTACGGAGACGTCCTGAGCTGGTTTGCCGACAGCAGCGACTCGATGCTGCCCATCGCGTCAGTAGTCTCGGTGCCCCTGTGGATCTACAAGGCGCTCATACTGGCCTGGGCACTCTGGTTGAGCTTCGCGTTGCTGCGCTGGTTACCGTGGGTGTGGCAGTGCTTCAGCAGCCAGGGCTACTGGCGATCCAGAACAGCAGAGGCACTGCGGCCGAAGGGTGAAGGCTCTTAATAATGTCAGCGATGCGGCTAGCCTGGATCGCACTATTCCTGGGTGTGCTGATATGGTCGGGCGTTGGACCAAAAGACTTCACGACCTGGTGCCTGGAAGTGTTTCCGGCAGTCGCCGGGGCGATAGTGCTCTGGCTAACGCGCGAACGATTCCCGCTGACGACGCTTGTTTATGTGTTGATCCTCGTTCACTGCGTGGTACTGATGGTCGGCGGTCACTATACCTACGCTGAAGTCCCTATCGGCGAGTGGTTCCGCGAGGAGTTCGACGGCACGCGCAACAACTATGACAAGCTCGGTCATTTTGTGCAGGGCTTCATACCGGCGATGATCGCGCGTGAGCTGATGATTCGGCTGAATGTGTTTAATTCCGCACGCTGGCGCGATTTCTTCATCGTCTGCTTCTGTCTTGGTTTCAGCGCTTTTTACGAACTCATCGAGTGGTGGGTTGCACTGTTTTCCAAGGAAGCAGCCGATGCTTTCCTCGGCACGCAGGGCTATGTGTGGGATACGCAATCGGATATGGGTTGGGCGATGTTTGGCGCAGTACTCGCCCTCGTGCTGCTCGGCAGGTGGCATGACAGGCAGTTGCGTGATCGCGATTTCCTGCACGCGGCGTGAGGGATGATGCTGCGGCCGTTGATCGTTTTCGTATTGATGTTGTCGGGCGGCCTGGCATCGGCTGCCGATTGCGTCATCTTGTTGCACGGACTGGCTCGAACAGCAACGTCGATGAACAAGATGCAGCGCGCCTTGATCGAGGAGGGGTTCGAGACGGCCAACATAGCTTACCCGTCGCGCCGATACACGATCGAAGAACTGGCGGAAATGGCGATTAGTGACGGGCTGGATGCGTGCCGCTCGAACGGCGGAGTCGGGCGCGTTCATTTCGTAACGCACTCGCTCGGCGGCATTCTGCTTCGGCAATACCTGAGTAACCGAGAGATACCGGGCCTGGGTCGCGTAGTCATGCTTGCACCACCGAATCAAGGGAGCGTGGCTGCCGATAAACTCGGTAAGATTCCCGGTTACGGTTGGCTAAACGGCCCGGCCGGGCGGCAGCTGGGCAAAGGGGAGGACAGTGTGCCTCTCAAGCTGGGTCCCGCCGACTTCGAGCTCGGTGTAATCGCGGGTAGCCGGACTATCGATCCCATCACTTCGGCGGTCCTCGAGAACCCCGACGACGGGAAAGTGTCTGTTGAAGACACGAAGCTCGAAGGCATGGATGATTTCGTTGTTGTCAAGCACTCACACGCGTTCATGATGCGGATGCGTGGTCCCATTGAACTGACGATCCGGTTTCTGAACAGTGGGAGTTTTGGCCCGTGAAGAAAGTCGCGTACCTGACCATGGCGGACGAGGGCGATTTCGTTACGGATTATCACCTGAGCATCGAGCCGATGGCGGACCTCGGCTGGCAAGTCGAAACGGTCGCCTGGAGATCGGATGTCGATTGGAACGAGTTTGATGCCGTGTATATCTGTACGCCTTGGGACTACCCGGAGCATCCGGCACAGTTCCTCGAAGTGCTGGCGAGCATCGAATCGTCGCGCGCGCTACTCGTCAACGATCTTTCACTGGTTCACTGGACGCTGGAAAAGACCTACCTGCGGGATGTGGAGCAGCGCGGCAGCGACATAGTACCGAGTACCTGGTATGACGATTTCGAGTCGGCACGTCCGGCCGACTTCTTCGTGGAGCATCGGACGGACAGAGTGGTGATCAAGCCGACAATGGGCGCGAACGCGAAGGATACGTTTGTATTAACAGACCCGCTTGATGCCGATCTTCTGATCGAGCTGCGCAAGACGTATTCCGGGCGGGCATTTCTCGTTCAGCCGTTTATCGAGGCGATACAAACGTCGGGCGAGTACTCGCTGTTCTTCTTCAACGGCGAGTACAGTCATGCGATTCAGAAGACGCCACAGGCAGGCGACTTTCGCGTCCAGGAGGAGCATGGCGCCGACATCCAGGCAGTTCAGCCGCCCAGGGAGTTACTCGAAACGGCACATGAATTGTTTGGCTTGATCGAGCCATTGCCCGCGTATGGTCGGGGCGACTGGGTGCAGGACAAAGATGGCCGTTACCTGCTGATGGAGTTGGAGTTGATTGAACCGTCGCTGTACCTACGCACTGATAACGGCGCCGCGGCGAGATTTGCGCGCGCGTTTGACCAGCGGTTTGAGGAATTCGCCCGTAAAAGATCCCTTGGTTGACGCGACTTTCTCCGGGGTGCCTGTCGCGATGACCTGGCCGCCGCCATCGCCGCCTTCCGGGCCGAGATCGATGATCCAGTCGGCCGTCTTGATGACATCGAGATTGTGTTCGATGACCACGACCGTATTGCCGTGGTCACGCAGACGGTGCAGCACGCCGAGCAGTTGCTCGATATCGTGAAAGTGCAGGCCGGTCGTCGGTTCATCCAGTATGTAAAGCGTGTTACCGGTATCTCTCTTCGACAGTTCCTTCGCCAGTTTGACGCGCTGTGCCTCGCCGCCAGAAAGGGTGGTGGCGTTCTGGCCGAGGCGAATGTAGGTCAGGCCGACATCCATGAGTGTCTGTAATTTCCTCGCGACCACCGGCACATTTCTGAAAAACTCGGCCGCGTCCTCAACCGTCATATCCAGCACATCGTGGATGTTCTTGCCTTTGTAGCGAATCTCGAGTGTTTCGCGATTGTAGCGCTGTCCGCGGCAAACATCGCAAGGCACATAGACGTCCGGGAGAAAGTGCATTTCCACTTTTATAACGCCGTCGCCCTGGCAGGCTTCGCAACGACCGCCTTTGACATTGAAACTGAAGCGTCCCGGCATATAGCCACGCGAGCGTGCTTCCTGCGTGCCCGCGAATAACTCGCGAATCGGCGTGAACAGGCCGCTGTAGGTTGCGGGGTTCGAGCGTGGCGTGCGCCCGATAGGGCTTTGGCTGATATCAATAACGCGATCGATTTGATCGAGGCCGCGAATTTCCTTGTGTGGCGCAGGGTTGCGGCTGGCCCGGTTGATTTGCTCGGACACGGCTTTATACAAAGTGTCATTCACGAGCGTCGACTTGCCGGAACCAGAGACACCGGTGATGCAGGTCATTAGACCGACGGGCAGGGAGGCTTCGACGTTTTTCAGATTGTTGCCTGTAGCGCCGATGATCGAGATCTGCCTGTCCGGATCGACCGGTGTGCGCGTCTCTGGAATAGCGATCGCGCGTTTGCCCGACAGGTACTGACCCGTAAGTGAGCGAGGCTCGTTCTGGATTTCCTGCGGTGTTCCCTGTGCCACGACCTGGCCGCCGTGCACGCCGGCGCCGGGACCGAGGTCCACAACGTGATCGGCAGAGAGTATCGCCTCTTCGTCGTGCTCCACGACGATGACCGTATTACCGATGTCGCGCAGATGCGTCAGCGTGCCGAGCAGACGCTGGTTGTCGCGCTGATGCAGGCCGATCGAGGGCTCGTCGAGTATGTACATGACACCGACCAACCCGGAACCAATCTGGCTCGCCAATCGAATGCGCTGCGCTTCACCGCCAGACAAGGTCTCCGCGCTGCGGTCGAGCGAGAGGTAATCCAGACCGACGTCAGACAGGAATCCGACGCGCTCACTGATTTCCTTGACGATCTTGTCGGCAACCGTTGCCCGCCAACCCTCCAGCGTTACCTGGTCGAAGAATGTACGCGCGTGGCCCACGGACAGGCGCGTAATATCGGGCAGGGACTGCCCGGCGACGAATACGTGCCTGGCTGCACGGTTCAGTCTCGTGCCGTCGCAGTCCGGGCAATCCTGGCTGTTCAGGAACTTCGACAGTTCTTCGCGAACGGCGCTCGATTCGGTTTCGCGGTAACGGCGCTCGAGGTTCGGCAGCACGCCCTCGAAGCGATGCAGCTTCTTGATCTGCATGCCCCGCGAGTTGGCGTAGAAGAACTCTATCTTGTCCGTGCCGCTACCGTAGAGCACGATGTTCTGTAGTTTCTTCGAGAGCTCACTGAATGGTGTTTCGATGTCAAAGTCGTAATGGGACGCCAGGCTTCGGATCATCTGGTAGTAATAGGTGGTCTTCCGATCCCATCCGCGGATAGCACCGCCGGCGAGAGACAGGTCTGGATTAACGACGACACGATCCGCATCGAAGAATTGCTTGACGCCGAGGCCGTCGCAGCCTGGACAGGCGCCGCTCGGATTGTTGAACGAAAACAGGCGCGGCTCGAGTTCGGTGAGGCTGTAGCCGCAGATATTGCAGGCGAAACGATCGGAGAAAATGATCTCCTCCTGGTCAGGGTCATTCATCCACGCGATTCGCGCGACCCCGTCGGCGAGTCGCAGCGCTGTTTCAAACGATTCGGCGAGGCGCAGCCGAATGTCATCCTTGACCTTGAAGCGATCGACGATCGCATCGATGTCGTGCTTCTTGCGCAGGTCGAGTGCAGGCGGCTGGTCCAGTTCATAGATCTCGCCGTCGATGCGCGCGCGAATGAAACCTTGCGCCTGGAGGTCGGCCATGAGCTGGACATGCTCTCCTTTGCGGTCGGCAACCACGGGCGCCAGCAACATCAGCCGAGAGCCTTCGGGCAGTTCCAGTACGTGATCCACCATCTGGCTGACGGTCTGAGCCTCGAGTGTAATGTCGTGGTCCGGGCAGCGCGGTGTACCGGCGCGCGCGAACAGCAGTCGCAGGTAGTCGTAGACTTCTGTGACGGTTCCGACCGTCGAACGCGGGTTGTGAGACGTCGACTTTTGTTCGATAGAGATCGCCGGCGACAGCCCGTCGATATGATCCACATCGGGCTTTTCCATCATCGACAGGAATTGGCGTGCATACGCGGACAGCGACTCGACGTAACGACGCTGACCCTCGGCATAAATCGTGTCGAACGCCAGTGACGACTTCCCGGAGCCGGACAGCCCGGTGAACACGATCAGTTTCTCTCGAGGCAATCCAAGGTCGATGTCGCGCAGGTTGTGGGTTCTGGCACCACGAATATCGATGAGCTTCATAACAGGGATTCAGGGATTGACGAACAACCTGCTAATATACGCCGCCGCGCATCCGCGGCGCAAAGGAAGTCTACGATTGAGTTCAGAGAAGCCCGATAGCTTTATCGCGATGAACGGGGCCGAGCGCCGTTCGGTCGGCGTCGTTGCGCTAATCTCGATGATCCGTATGTTCGGTTTGTTTGCCCTGCTGCCGGTTTTGTCGCTGTATGCAGCGGGCCTGGAGGAGGCGACGCCGCTCCTGATCGGGTTGGCGGTTGGCGCTTACGGGCTCACCCAGGCCGGCTTACAGATACCGCTGGGCGCACTGTCGGACCGCATCGGCCGCATTCCGGTGATTCTCGGCGGTCTGGCTATATTCGCAGCCGGCAGCGTGCTTGCCGGCCTCAGCGATTCTATCTATGGCGTTATTGCCGGTCGTCTGCTGCAAGGCGCCGGTGCGATATCGGCGACGCTGACCGCGCTCATTACCGATGCCACGCGAGAGGAGGTCCGAACCCGGTCTATGGCGATATTCGGAATCGGTATCGGCCTTTCTTTCATGGTGGCGATGGTTGCGGGCCCCCTGATCGCCGCACAACTCGGCGTCAAATCGTTGTTCTGGATTGCGGGTGCACTGGCTATCGTCGCGGGTTTGCTGCTCAGCTTGCTGCCCGAAATCCCGCGCCCGGTAAAACGTGCAAGCTGGAGCCTGGTGCCGGCGTTTCGGGCGGACCTGCTGCGTCTTGATTTCTACGTGTTCCTGCTGCACACCATTATGACCGCAAGCTTCGTGGCGCTGCCGTTTCTGCTAAATAATCGTCTTGAAATGGCGCTGACCGACCATTGGAAGATGTATGTCGGCGCGTTGCTGCTGTCGCTGGTCATCGCGGTGCCGATGATTGTCAAAGACGAGCGCAGGGGGCGAGGTCAGCTGATCAGCATCGCCGTGACCCTGATAATCGGAGCGGAACTGGCGCTGACCTTCCTGGGCTTCTCCGCGATGCCAGTGTTCCTGGCCCTGGTCGTATTCTTCGGGGGCTTCAATTTCCTCGAGGCCGGCTTGCCGGCGCGACTGTCGGTGCTCGCCGACGAAGAGCTTCGTGGCGCGTCGCTCGGCGTATTCTCGAGCGCCCAGTTTCTCGGCGCCTTCTCCGGCGGGCTGATCGGTGGCCGCTTCCTGCACGAGGGTCGGCCTCACGACGTGTTCTTTGTCTGCGCACTCATGGCCGGTATCTGGCTGGCGACGCAGGGGTTCGGGCAGCTGCAGAGAAAATCGGCATAAAACGGCCATCGCAACCAGAAATCGGGCTGGCTTTTGCCCCCTCAGGCTCTACAATAGGCCCCCCTCGCCGCCTCGGCGGCGGATTACAAAACGAAACTATTTTTTCAGCAGGGGACCGATATGGCCCGCGGAGTAAACAAAGTCATCATCGTTGGTAACCTCGGACAGGATCCCGAGACGCGCTATATGCCAAGCGGCTCGGCCGTTACCAACTTTACCGTCGCGACCAACGAGTCGTGGAAAGACAAACAGACCGGCGAGCAGAAGGACCGCACCGAGTGGCATCGTGTCGCGATGTTCAACCGCCTCGCGGAAATTGCTGCCGAGTACCTGCGCAAGGGCTCACAGGTCTACATCGAGGGCAAACTCAGGACACGCAAGTGGCAGGGCCAGGATGGCAATGACCGCTACACCACCGAGATCATCGCCGACGAGATGCAGATGCTGGGCGGCCGCGGTGGCAGCGGTGGCGGAGGTAGCTTCGGCGGTGGCAGCCAGGGCGGCGGCAAGGGCGGTGGCGGGAGTGCACCACCTCAGCCGGGGCCGGACGACTTCGACGACGATATTCC
>Ga0265303_10001484_pt1 | contig 14451 bp, 11 predicted proteins | sample Helome_2_FD_192494 | JGI IMG/M metagenome (GOLD analysis project Ga0265303, IMG submission 192494) | Marine sediment microbial communities from subtidal zone of North Sea - Hel_20160317 (Illumina Assembly) | ecosystem: Environmental > Aquatic > Marine > Subtidal zone > Sediment ... | reverse complement strand
TGGGGCTAGCCATGGCATACCCATAATCAAAACCTACTACGGCATATTCTGATAAAAGGGAATTGTAAATCTGGAATACTCCTTGTTTATCTGAAATATGATTCAACAACAGCACCTCTTCTTCACTCTCCTCAACCTTCATAACCGCATGTCTATGCGAAAATGTACCTCTTTCAACATCCTGACCAGACATACGAACACCAAAACCTTCCTCCAAAAGCGTACCATAGGCCAATAATTCTCCCATGGCCCAATCTAACTTATTGGTTTCAAAGAACATTTTCCTACGATCATTTACAAGCTTTACCACTTTCCTTAAGAACTTCTGGTCTTCGGGAAGCTCTGTAAGCACTTTGGCAATTTGGGTTAATTTATTCTTGTCATAGCTGGTATCCACGGGATCCATCATGGCCCATTCACGAACTGGTTTAAAACCACTCCATTCATCTGCCATAAAAGGAGTAATAATGGTCTTGTCTTCTTTCCGGGAATCTTCCAACTCTTCTTCCAATGAAGCCTTGTACTCTACCTCCAGTTCTTTGACAAAACCTTCTTCGATAACGCCTTCAGCCAATAATTTTTCTGCATAAATATCCCTAGGGTTCTTATGCTTTGCAATTGCCTTGTATAGTTTAGGTTGGGTAAATCTAGGTTCATCACCTTCATTATGCCCATACTTTCTATAACCCAATAAGTCTATAAATACATCAGAATTAAAACGCATTCTATATTCAAGAGCAAACAATGCGGCATGACAAACTGCTTCGGCATCATCGGCATTTACGTGCAAGACCGGGCTCAATGTCACCTTACCCACATCTGTACAATATGTTGAAGTTCTTGCGTCTAAATAATTTGTTGTAAAACCTATCTGGTTGTTTACCACCATATGAATGGTACCGTTTGTTTTATAACCATCAAGTTTTGCCATTTGCACCAATTCGTAGGCAATACCCTGACCGGCAATGGCCGCATCGCCATGCACAACAATAGGTAATACCTTCGAAAAATCATTATTAAAATGCGCGTCTTGCTTTGCTCTGGCAATACCTTCAACAACAGCACCTACAGTTTCCAAGTGAGATGGATTAGGTGCAATGTTCATTTTGATTTTACTCCCAATATCAGATTTTCTATCTGATGTCCATCCTAAATGATATTTTACATCCCCATCAAAAATCTCCTGTTCATAATCCTTACCATCGAATTCACTAAAAATATCCTTCGCCGATTTGCCAAAAATATTGGTAAGCACATTAAGTCGACCCCTATGGGCCATTCCCATTACAAACTGCTCCACACCCATTTCCGCTGCTCTTTCAACAATAGCATCCAATGCTGGTATCAACGACTCGTTACCTTCTAATGAAAACCTTTTCTGACCTACATATTTCGTATGAAGAAAGCCTTCGAAAGAAACTGCCTGATTTAATTTTTTCAAAATATGTTTCTTACGCTCATTATCAAAATCAGGGTGATTATCATTCACATTTACCCAATTCTGTATCCATTCAACAAGCTCTGGTTTCCGAATGTACATGTACTCTACACCAATAGCATCGCAATAGATTCTTTGTAAGTGCTCTATAATACCGCGCAAGGGTTTTGGGCTAATTCCAATAATCTCACCTGCTGTAAAGATGGTATCCAAATCAGCAGATGATAACCCAAAATTTTCAATTTCCAAAGTTGGCTCATACTTTCTTCGCTCGCGAACTGGATTGGTCTTGGTAAAAAGATGGCCACGACTACGGTAACCATTAATCAATCGAATGACCTGAAATTCCTTATGAAGTTTTTCAGGCACTTCGCCATTTGCACCAATTGCCTCTAAGGGGCCGCCGTTCTGTGATGGCAAATCAAGCTCATCCAAAGAACTCTCAACCCCAAAATCAAAACCCTGAAAGAATGCCCGCCAACTAGGTTCAACACTATCGGGATTCGTTAAATACTTGTCGTATAACGCTGCGAAGAAAGAGGTGTGCGCAGTGTTTAAAAAGGAATACTTATCCATAAGAGGTTCTATATCTTAACCACAAAATTTGCCCAAAAATACAATATTTCCCTTTTCTAGGCGTATCTTAATATGTATTATTGTTAAAATTAAAGTCGCTTGCTTAACTCTCTAAAATTAAAATATGAAACCATATATCTTTCTATTTTTCCTATTCATTGGATTTTCTTCGATGGGTCAAAACCATCAGACCAAGAGCGATTTTTGGAATAGAGTACATTATGGGGGCGGACTTGGGCTTGGATTTACAAATGGAGGTTTCAACGGTTCTGTTTCCCCGAGTGCAATTTACCAAGTCAACGAACAATTCGCCACTGGTATAAGCCTTAACTTTAATTATGCCAAGTACAATGAGGATAAACTTTTGGCATATGGTGGAAGCATATTAACCCTTTTTAATCCCGTCCCTTTTTTACAGCTATCCGGGGAGTTTGAACAACTTCGGATTAACAGAACAATTTCAATTATAGGATTGAATGATATTGAAGATAACTATTGGTCACCTGCCTTATTTCTAGGTTTAGGCTTTAGAACTCAAAATGTAACTTTTGGGGTACGATTTGATGTTTTATATGATGACAACAAAAGTATTTATGCCAATGCCTGGATGCCCTTTGTAAGGGTCTATTTTTAAGAGGAATATTTTTCTTTTAACCACACTTTTTGAAGCTCCCTTCTTAAGACCAAAAACGAAACTTGTTCGGCGACCTCAACAACATCAGTTACTTGAATTTGCTTGAATGCCCTTTCAGGAACATCAATCACATACATTAAATTCAGATAATCCGTAAATTTCTCCAATATCAAATAATAGATTTTCTCATGAAGAAAAGTTTTTAGTTTATTTGGCGTAACATTATCAGCAAGGTCAATCGGAATATTGGCAAGACTAAAATCCTTTTTTAATTGTACAACTAATTTGGTATACAATTGCCCTTCTTGGGCATTTTGTAAAAGGATAGTACTATTTGGGAAATCAATCTTCATACTTTAATTACGGTTCCCAACTTCATTTGGTTCAATTATTTTTATAAACCACCCCATCTTTCATTACAAATGTCACATTCTCCAGCGTAGAAACATTCTCTAAAGGGCTATCCTCAACAGCAATTATATCAGCTAAAAACCCTTCTTTCAGTTGCCCCAATTGATCGGCCATATCCAAGAGTTTGGCGTTGATTATTGTGGCCGCTTTTAGCGATTCTTTCACGGGTATACCAGATTCCAACAGATAACCAAATTCAATAGCATTTGTACCGTGGGGAAATACCCCTGCATCAGTTCCAAAACCCATGGGTACACCTTTTTTATAGGCCTTGGCCATAGTTGCCTGGTGAATTGGCCCTATTTCCAATGCTTTCCGGGCAACAACCGGCGGAAAGAATCCAGGTACTTTTGCCTTATCAGCTACTTGTCGCCCAGCACTTATCGTAGGAATCAAATAGCAATTGTATTTAATCATTAAATCCATGGTTTCTTCACTCATAAAAGATCCGTGTTCAATAGTATTTACACCGCCAAGAACTGCCAACTTCATACCTTCATCACCATGGGCATGGGCAGCGACTGAAAAACCATAGTTTTTCGCAGTACTGGTTACAGCCTTAATCTCTTCGAGTGTAAACTGTGGATTATGGCCACTTTTGGCTACGCTCATCACACCGCCAGTAGCGGTTATTTTTATTACGTCGGCGCCATTTTTATAGCGCTGACGTACTGCCTTTTTTGCATCCTCCGGCGAGTTCACAACACCTTCTTTGGGGCCCGGGTCTCCCATCAAATCTTTCTTCATTCCATTTGTGGGATCCGCATGACCACCTGTAGTGGCCAATGATTTTCCTGAGGTGAATATACGAGGACCATCTACCACACCTCTATTGATTGCATTCCGCAATGAAATATTCACTCCCGAACCGCCTAAATCGCGAACAGTTGTAAACCCTGCCAACAAAGTTTTTTTAGCATTAAGGGCAGATTCAAAAGCAACATCTGCTTCATTATTGGTAAATCTTTTGATGTATGATTGTGGATTGAACTCAGATTCCATATGCACATGCATATCAATAAATCCTGGTAGCACCGTTTTATCTTTTAAATCAATAACAGTGTCAGCATCTAAACCTGTGATATAACCGTTCTGAATGCTTTTTATTTTATTGGCTGAAACAACTATGGTCTTTTCTGAAACTGTCTTTCCCGTTGCCACATCCAAAATAGATCCACATTGCAAATAAGTGTCTTGTGCATTAACAAAGAATATCGAAATAAAAGCAACAAAGAGTAATGATTTTTTCATGGGAAGCATATCTTTAAATATAAATGAGAGGAAATATACATATAAATCCTCTCATCCTATTAAACTTTATTTCTTAAAATCAGCTTCTGATCTTCTGCTCCCAAACCCAGGCCGATTTCATTGCTTCATCTAAAGTATATTGAGATTTCCATCCCAATTCATCATTCGCCAACGTAGTGTCTGCATAGGCTGAAGTTATATCTCCTGGTCTTCTATCTACAATTTTGTAATTCAGTTTTCTGCCAGATACCTTTTCAAAGCTTTGTATCACTTCAAGAACTGTACTTCCTTTTCCGGTGCCAACATTGAATACTTCATAGTTGGCTTTATTTTTATTCGCTAATAATCGCTGCAGTGCTACAACATGCGCCTTTGCCAAATCAACCACGTAAATATAATCTCGGACACAAGTACCGTCTTTGGTTGGGTAATCATCCCCAAACACCGAAAGCTCTTCTCTTAAACCCGCTCCTGTCTGTGTAATAAATGGCACTAAATTCTGGGGGACGCCAATTGGCAATTCCCCAATTTCAGCACTGGGATGTGCACCCATGGGATTAAAATAACGTAATGCAATCGCATTTAAATTTGGTGTTACTTTGCATGTATCCCTAATGATTTCCTCACCCATTTGTTTGGTGTTTCCGTATGGGGATTCAGCCTCCTTTACAGGAGCATCCTCTGTAATGGGCATTTTATCGGCCTGACCATATACCGTACAGCTAGAACTGAAGATAAAACTTGACCTATCTTTCTTCGATAGTTCCTTTAAAAGATATACCAATGTACCAATATTGTTTTCATAATATAACAAAGGCTTCTCAACACTTTCTCCCACTGCTTTTGAAGCAGCAAAATGTATTACGCCTTCAATGTCATGATATCTTTGGAAGAATTCCTCAACCTTGGATTTCTCCTTTAAATCCAATTTTTCGAATATTGGTTTTTTACCAGTAATAGCGGTTATTCCACTAAGGACTTTTTCTGAGGAATTTGAGCAATCATCTATAATGACCACTTCGAAGCCTTCATTCTGTAATTCAACCACTGTGTGGGAGCCAATAAAGCCAAGACCTCCTGTTACTAGTATTTTCATTTATTTTGGTTCTTTTATTTTAAGGTTCTAATCTAAAAAACTATGTATTATGAATTCACAAAAGCGATAACAGTGCCGGTAATATGGGTAATCTGTTCATCATCCAATTCAGTATGCATAGGAAGTGAGATAACTTCTTTCACCAATTGATTGGTCACTGGAAAATCTTCTTCATTATAGCGTGCATCAGCGTATGCCTTCTGTTTATGCAATGGAATCGGGTAATACACACCACACGGAATTTGATTGTCATTCAAGTGCTGCACTAACGCATCGCGTTTGCCATTGGTTATCTTAAGTGTATATTGATGAAAAACATGGCAATCGCAGGTATCACAAATACCTTCACAATTATTCACAGTCACTGGCACCACTATATTATCTTGACCTTTAAAAGCTTTGGAATATTTTCTGGCGGCCACTCTTCTGGCATTGCAATAACCATCCAACAGTGGCAACTTGGCTCTTAGAACAGCGGCCTGTATTGAATCTAATCTAGAATTTACCCCAACAACGTCGTGGTGGTATCTTTCATACATACCATGGTTTACAATTCCCCTTATCGTATGCGCTAAAGCATCATCATTTGTAAAAATGGCTCCACCATCACCATAACACCCTAAGTTTTTTGATGGAAAAAACGAAGTGGAACCTAAATGGCCAATTGTTCCTGCTTTTTGCTTTTTGCCATTTTCTCCTGTATAGTTTGCACCGATAGCTTGGGCATTATCTTCAATCACGTATAAATTGTGCTTTTCGGCCAAAACCATGATGGCATCCATATTCGCACATTGACCAAAAAGGTGTACTGGTACAATGGCCTTCGTTTTTGGTGTAATGGCCTTCTCAATTGCCAAAATATCAATGTTAAATGTATCTTCCTCAACATCGACCAAAACAGGTGTTAACTGCAAAAGCGCAATAACTTCAACTGTTGCCGCAAAAGTAAAATCTGCAGTTATGACCTCATCACCGGGCTGCAATCCCAAACCCATCATAGCAATCTGCAAAGCATCAGTGCCATTGGCACAAGGAATAACGTGCTTCACCCCTAAATACGCTTCCAACTCTTTTTGAAAGGCATGTACTTCCGGCCCATTGATAAAGGCTGAAGTTTCCAGAATATTCGCTATTGATGAATTTACTTGCTCTTTGATAGATTGGTATTGACCGTTTAGGTCTACCATTTGTATTTTACGCATCTGTAAGAATTAGAATAGTATAATTGCAAAAATAAGGAACTATTCTCGAAAGAAACGTATTTTAGCGACAAACGATAACCAAGTGAATTTTATCTATAATCTCATCGTACACATCACATGGTTCCACTTAAAAATAGTGGCTCTTTTTCATCCCAAAATCAAGCTTTTTGTTGAAGGTAGAAGCCAGACTTTTTCAAATTTAAAAACCAAAATCCAAAAAGAAAATAAAACAATCTGGATACACACTGCCTCTTTGGGCGAATTTGAACAGGGCTTGCCGGTAATTGAAAAACTCAAGACCACATATCCTACCAACAAAATATTAGTTACTTTTTTTTCGCCTTCAGGCTACGAGGTCAAGAAAAATACTGCCGTAGCCGATGCTGTGGTTTATCTACCATTGGATACTCGCAGAAATGCAAAACGTTTCATTGAAACAGTTAATCCCGTGTTGGCTATTTTTGTTAAATATGAGATTTGGCCCAACTACTTAAAAGAACTCAAAGAGAAACAGGTCCCAATTCTTTTGATTTCAGCGATTTTCAGAAAAGAACAAGTCTTTTTTAAATGGTACGGAGGATTAATGCGAAAGGCCCTCCAAGCTTTTACCCATTTCTTTGTTCAGGATAATAATTCAGTAGCACTTCTCAAAAGCATAAATCTAAATAATGCTACCCTAAGTGGGGATACAAGATTTGACAGAGTGGCAGAAATTTTGGAAAGGAATAACAAGCTTTCTTTCATGGAGTTATTCCAAGGAAATGAAACCTGTTTTGTAGCAGGAAGTACATGGCCCGAAGATGAGGAAATCATTGTTAAATTCATCAATGAAACACAAAAGCATCTAAAATTCGTACTTGCCCCACACAATATCAAAACCGAGCACATTCAATCCTTGAAAAAATCAATCTCAAAAAAAGTTGTTCTTTATACTGAAATTGAGCACAATGATATTTCATCCTGCGAAGTTCTTGTCATTAATACCGTAGGTCTTTTGACCAAAATATATAGCTATGCTGATATTGCTTACGTAGGTGGGGCCTTCGCAACTGGATTGCACAATACTTTGGAACCAGCTGTTTTCGGAATTCCTATAATTATTGGTCCCGAGTACAAAGGTTTTAATGAAGCTGAAAAGTTGGTAGCTGAAAACGGTATTTTAGTAACTAGAGACTATGATGAATTCACTACTACTTTGGATAATCTTCTTGAAAACCCAGAATATTTAAAAAACACAGGAGTTATAAACGCTAATTTCGTTAAAGAAAATAAAGGTGCAAGCGTCCAAATAATGGCTCACATTCGTAGATTATTATGACACGAATATTAAGCCACTATGAAATTTCCCCAAATTTTTGTGCTATTGGCATTGTTTTGTATGATTATTTTTTCATGCAGGGACACTCAATCGAAGCAAGAAAATTCACCGAATCAAGAAAATAGCATCCCTTCAGCGGAGGAGCACCAAAGACCTAGGCTCACTCCAAAAAAAGGCTATCCCCAACCTATTGACCACTCCCGAGATAGTATTTTAAAAAAACGGAAGAAATCCAAGGATTTAGATTCCCTAAGACCAAAAGTGGCCATGGTGAAAATGTAGGTGTTTTTGGTTAGGTGATTTTTGTTAGCTTTACCAAAACCAAGAAACAAACCTATGAATTCCAAACTTTTTCGAATTTCATTAACCGCTGCACTTTCCGGCTTTTTATTTGGCTTCGACACCGTAGTTATTAGCGGGGCAAACCTGCCCATTAAAGAACTTTGGGACACCTCACCATGGTTTCATGGAACCTTTATTATGTCTATGGCATTATGGGGAACTGTAATAGGCTCACTTTTCGGTGGCATTCCTTGTGACCGTTTTGGAAGAAAGAAAACCTTGTTTTGGATTGGTATTTTATACGCGGCTTCCGCTTTGGGATCCGGAATTGCTTCCGATCCTTATATGTTCTCTTTTTTTAGATTTATTGGTGGTTTGGGTGTAGGGGCATCCTCTGTTGCGGCACCTATTTATATTTCTGAGATATCATCACCGGAAAATAGAGGCAAACTAGGTGGTATGTACCAATTTAATTTGGTATTAGGTATTCTGATTGCATTTATTAGCAATTATCTATTACAAGGATTTGGTGGTGATAACGACTGGAGATGGATGCTTGGGGTAGAAGCTATCCCAGCACTAATATATACCCTTTTGGTTATCAGTATTCCCAATAGCCCAAGGTGGTTGGTCCTTCAAAAAGGGGATAATGAAGGCGCAATGAACACATTAAAACTAATTTATACCGATGAGCAAGCCCACAAAAAACTTGATGATATTATAGCCCATAATCCTGTTGGTGTGGCAAAGGAAAAATTGTTTTCAGGCAATTATAAAACGCCCTTGATATTGGCATTTTTCATCGCTTTTTTCAATCAGCTATCAGGCATCAATTTTGTATTGTACTACGCGCCGGAAATTTTGGAAAGAGCCGGACTTGCAGCACAGGAGTCACTTTTTAGTTCGATTTCGATAGGAATTGTAAATCTCATATTCACTTTTATCGGTGTTTGGCTTCTTGATAGATTAGGAAGAAAACAACTTATGAAAATAGGTTCTATAGGTTATATTATAAGTTTAGGAATGGTAGGCTGGTGCTTTTATACAGGGGCTAGTTCTGTATTATTATTAACCTTTATTCTTGTTTTTATAGCTTCACACGCCATAGGGCAAGGAGCAGTTATATGGGTATTCATTTCTGAGATTTTTCCTAACAAAGTAAGGGCGTTTGGCCAATCTTGGGGTACAGGGACACATTGGATATTTGCAGCAATCATAACTTTGGTTACACCGATTTTCTTGGATTCGGATAAAGGAATATTTAAAGACAATCCTTGGCCTATCTTCATGTTCTTTGCAGGTATGATGGTCTTACAATTGTTGTTTGTGCTGTTTATGATGCCCGAGACCAAAGGTATTTCTTTAGAAGAATTGAGTGATAAACTCAGTGGTCCTAAATCTAAATTCTAATAACAGTCATTTTTCTGTTAAACGATTTATTTTGTCATACAACCGCTGAACATACTAAACAATAGGCATTTAGTCGAAATAATCAGGGAAATGGATGATTTTTTGGCAACAATTTCTTACATTGGAGTATAAATAAATAAAATCATGGAGCAGGAAATTACTTTTGGCACTAAAGTACTCAATGGCTTTTTGGGCATTATGGTAGTGATTTTAGTCGCTATCTTGCTAGCCGTTGTTGGTGGTCTAATATTGGCCGCATTTGGTATTATATAGACCAATTAAATCTAAAATTTCCCCAAATATTATCTCCCTATTTATTTTAAGACTATTTCTTAACGATTCACAGGTCCATTAAAAAATGGGCCTTTTTCGTTGTCCAAACTTCATGATTTAATCATCTCTTACGCAAGTTATCTCTACAAAAGATTCCAAATAAGAGAACCGTGACTACTCACTATTTTAACAAGTTCGGATATAAATACATAAAGGCCAATAGTTTTTTTTACTTCCATTTTTATATGAATCTCAAGCCCAATCCCAGTAAAACTTTTATAGTTTTAAGCTTTATTTTAACTAAAACATTCAACACTGTGTTGTAATTTGGCATCCAATTATTGTATTGATTATGATTCAAAGATTTAATTTCAAGACCACCTTAAATAGTTTCATCCTCTTTTGCTTCGTATTTTTTATGGCATGTAAGGATAACAAAGCCCAAATTGAAAACCATGCCTTTACCAATGAATTGATTAAAGAAACCAGCCCATATTTATTGCAACATGCCCATAATCCCGTAAACTGGAAACCATGGAGCGACAAGGTGTTCGAGGAGGCCATAAAGGATGATAAATTAGTGATCATAAGTATCGGCTATTCTTCATGCCATTGGTGTCATGTTATGGAGGAAGAGACGTTTGAAGATGAAAAAGTGGCTGAAATCATGAACAAGGATTTCATTAGTATAAAGGTAGATCGAGAGGAACGGCCAGATGTTGATCAGGTTTATATGACCGCCGTGCAATTAATGTCTGGTAATGGTGGTTGGCCGCTCAATGTTATTGTACTGCCTAATGGAAAACCTATTTATGGTGGAACCTACCATACCAATGCACAGTGGAGTAAAGTTTTGCAAAAGATAAATAAACTTTACAAGGACGATCCGATTAAAGCCAATGAGTATGCCGATATGGTTGCAGAAGGTATTCAAGAGGTCAACCTTGTAGAAGTAAACGAAGAAAGCGTTGGTATAACCGTAGAAGCACTTAATGAAGGAGTTGACCAATGGAAACTGCATTGGGATTCAAAATGGGGAGGAAATACTGGGGTACAAAAATTCATGTTGCCAGGGAATCTTGATTTTTTAATGGATTATGCTGTATTATCAAATAATAAAGCAGCCCGTTCCCATGTAAAAACAACCTTGGACCAAATGGCCAAAGGCGGCATTTATGATCACATCGCTGGTGGATTTTACCGTTATAGCACAGATTCGCAATGGAATATTCCCCATTTCGAAAAAATGCTTTACGATAATGCGCAGCTTATCAGTCTTTATTCCAAAGCATATACCTTCTTTAAAGATCCCATTTATAAGCGAATTGCTTTAGAAACTATCGCTTTTTTACAAAAGGAAATGAAAAATAGCGATGGTGGTTATTACGCGGCCATTGATGCAGATAGTGAGGGTGAAGAGGGTAAATATTATGTATGGACTGAAGAAGAATTAAAGAATCTTATTGGCAATAATCATGATTTGTTCTCATCATATTACAATACGGTCTCCAGTAAAAAAATGGAAGGTGGTAAAATTGTCCTGCGCAAAAGTAAAGATGATGAAATCTTCGCAAATGAACATCAAATTACAGGAAGTAAATTAGAGGAACTCAAAGAAGATTGGCGGATAAGTTTGTTAGCAGCTAGAAAGGAAAGGGTTAAGCCTAGAATTGATGATAAAATTATTGTTTCTTGGAATGCTTTATTGATCAATGGATACGTTGATGCTTATAATGCTTTTGGAGACCGAAAACTTTTGAATGAGGCCCAATCCATATATACTGCAATCATGGAATCTGCTTATAGCAATAATCAACTTGTACATTCCTATAAAAAGGATAGCAAACGTTCCGAAGGGTTTCTGGAAGATTATGCCTTCTTGGCCAATGCTTCATTAAACTTATATAGTGCATCACTTGATGCCCAGTATTTGGATTTCGCCCAGCATTTGACTGAATCAACCGAAAAAAAGTTCAAAGATAGGACTTCAAACTTTTACAAATTCAATAGCAGTAATACACTCATAGCTAAAATCATCAAAAACGATGATGGCGTAATACCTTCCCCAAATGCTGTAATGTGCGAGAACTTGATTAATTTGGGTCATATTGAATATAATAAGGACTATATGAATAACGGCGAATCCATGCTAGAGTCAATGCAACCACTTTTACAAGAAAGTATAGGGAGTTATACCCAATGGGCGTCTTCATTTTTGAAAAAAGTTTACCCTTTCTACGAAATTGCAGTCGTAGGCACCAATGCAGAAAAACTGACAAGCAATTTGCAAAAAATGCACTTACCCAATACCCTAATTGTTGGGAGTACCAAAGAAAGTGAATTGCCATTGTTCGAAGGAAGATATGTTGCTGAAGGCACCTTTATTTATGTATGCCGTGACAATACATGCAAACTTCCTGTTGAAAGTGTAGAAGGGGCATTAGAACAATTACGAAATTTTTAATCATAAAAAAAAGCCCCTCATTTCTGAAGAGCTTTTTCCTTGTACGGGGCCCCTCGACTGCGCTCGGGATAAACTCCGATACTTGTCTCGATTGAGTTTTTATTAAGGGTAATCGAAATACTCGGGACAGGCTTCTCGTCTCTCCTTGAATAAAACAGGTCAATTATGTCATCAAATGCTAAAATAGTTCTTCGTAAAAAGCTTAATAAAGAAGGCTTGTACCCCCTTGCCATTCGCATTACTAAAAACCGTCAATCCACGTATCAGTATATCGGCCATTATATTGAGTTAGAAGATTGGGATGAAAAGAATATTCGTGTTAAGAAATCACACGGCAACTCAGACAGTTTAAATAGTCTATTATCGCAACAACTTTCAGAAGCTAATAAAGCACTTATTAATCTGCAATATGAGAAAAAGGATGCCTCCGCTAACCAAATAAAAAAGGAGATATTTAGTTCATATAGTCTTTTTACATTTTTTGAGATTGCCCAAGAACATTTAGATGATCTGAAACAAACCGAAAAGTTGAATCGGTTATCCTGCGATAAAGCCTGGATTGGGTTTATTTCTAAATTTCATAAATCAAGTCAACTTACCTTTCAAGAAATCGATGAACGTTTTCTTAAGAAATTAATGATCTATCTAAAATCTAAACATTCATTATCGGAAACTTCGATTATGAATATTCTTGTTTTAGTAAGATTACTTTACAACAGGGCCATAAAACAAAAAATAGTTAGCAAGGAACTTTATCCTTTTGGTTCGGATAAAATTAAAATAAGGTTTCCGGAAACAAAGAAAGTGGGACTCTCGATTTCAGAGGTACGGAATATTGAATCAGCCCAAGACTTAACTTTTCGAGAAAATCACACGAGAAATGTATGGCTTTTCAGCTTCAATTTTGCCGGTATGTGGGTTTCAGATGTTCTTAAAACTCGTTGGTCCGATATCTACGATAATCGCTTTCATTACAGAATGGGCAAAAATTCAAAACTATTGTCCTTAAAAATTCCAGAAAAAATACTGCCAATATTAGAGCAGTATCTAATTGATAAAAAAAATGAAGAAGATTTTATTTTTCCAGAGTTAAAAAAAGCAGATTTAAATAACGCCAAGGATGTTTATAATAAATTGCGCGGTTTTATGCATTGATTTTCAATTCGTCTATAAGATAAATAGGGTGTTTGATAGTATACATTTTATAGCAAATTTAAAACCGCGATCAACCATTAGATGATTGGGTTGTTTTCATTATTTTTGAATTTAATTAAATTGGATTGATGAGTATATTGAAAGGCCTATGTAATTACTTTGTATTATTTATTGTCTTAAATGCGTGCGGTACCGATAAATACGAGAAAGCTTATGTTGCCATTGATCAAAATGATACTTCCAAATATGTTGGGGCAAAAGCCTGTATAAGTTGTCATAGCGAGGAAGTTAACAAATGGCAAGGTTCCCATCATGACCTGGCCATGCAAATCGCAAATGATTCTACTGTACTCGGAGATTTCAATAACGTCAAAACTGAAATTGATGGCGTGTCTTATTTCTTTTTTAAAAAAAATAAAGAGTTCTTCGTTCGTATCAAAGAAATAGACAATTCCGAAAAGGAATATAAAATCACATACACCTTTGGTCTGGTTCCGCTTCAACAATATCTTGTTGATTTTGATCAAGGCCGCAAACAGGTATTAAGAGTTACTTGGGATACCGATAAGAATAGATGGTATCATCAATATAGCGGAGATACTATTGAGCCCACCGATTGGTTACATTGGTCGCGAGGGGCCCAAAACTGGAATACCATGTGCGCCGAATGTCATTCTACCAATTTGCAAAAGAATTATACCGTTGAAAATGATGCTTTTAATACTACCTATAGCGAGATAAATGTTTCCTGTGAGAGTTGTCATGGTCCTGCCTTTGAGCATGTTGAATGGGCTGAAAATGATTCAATAGGGGATAACACTTATATTTTAAAAGGAATTGATCAAAAAGAGCAACTTAATCTTTGTGCTCCCTGCCATGCACGGCGCGTTAAGTTAACCGCTGACCTCGAGCCAGGAATACTTTTTGAGGATCAATATAGG
>Ga0265303_10001482_pt1 | contig 14456 bp, 12 predicted proteins | sample Helome_2_FD_192494 | JGI IMG/M metagenome (GOLD analysis project Ga0265303, IMG submission 192494) | Marine sediment microbial communities from subtidal zone of North Sea - Hel_20160317 (Illumina Assembly) | ecosystem: Environmental > Aquatic > Marine > Subtidal zone > Sediment ... | reverse complement strand
GCCGCGGAAGATCGAGAAGGTCAGCATTGAAGTGGCGGCGGCATGCAACATGGTTGCCACCGACCAAACACCAATGGCGAGCACGAAACCGAGCCGCGTGCCGATCCAGTCGAAGATCTTGCCGAATAAGGTTTGACCGAAGGCATAGGCGAACGTAAAGACGTTAATAATGATGGCGTAGTCGGTCTTGGACAGGCCGAGGTCAGCGGAAATCTCCGGCCAAAGGACGGCGAGCGCGCCCCGATCGATGTAGTTGATGATGGTTGCGAGTGCAACGAGCGATACAATGACCCACCTGAAACCAAATCGTTTCATTTGTTGTACTCGTCGAGAAAGTCTTCACGCACCGGGCTGAAGACGTCGATCAAAACGCCAGGCTCCAAACAGACAGCGCCATGATCGAGGTTGGGTTGTATATAGAAACCGTCACCGGGGCCGAGGTGCTTTTTGACACCGTCGATAAATACTTCGAACTTACCGCTCACGACGTACGCTACTTGCGCGTGCGAGTGCGAGTGCACTTCGCCTACGGCACCTTCGTCAAATTCAACACGTGCCATCAGGATGGATTCGTCGTGGCCCATGATTTGACGAACCAGACCTTCGCCCACTTTCTCTCTGCGTATGCTGTTACCCAGCAGAAAAGGATCGCTAATAGATGACATTTCTCAACTCCCTGTTTGTCGAGAGTCAAGAATGGTAACGCTACGCATGTCGAATCCCCCGATATTGTGTTTGTTATTGGAGGCCAGCCCGGATACAACAACTGGTTCTCTTATTTATCTGTAAGACTAGGCTGGACTAAACACCTTGTCAACCAATAATGTAGACCGGTTGACGAATTATTTGGTCTTATTGGTATTACCAGTAAATCGATGCCGCAACGACACGTCGCTTCGCGGACGGCAGATCATCCGGTCTCGGCGGATTTCAGAAATCGTTGTCGGCTCGCTGTTACCGTTTTCTGTAGCTCCTGCAGCCCTTGTTCTTCAGTGATATCGATCATGGACCCAAGGAGCCGGCGGAAATGGGTTTGCATCGCGTTGCGGGCGCCGTCGGGATCGCGGTTTTTCAGCGCGCTAAGAACTTCGGCATGCTCCGAGCCGCGATCCGTGGCGTCCTCCGTCGAGCAAATGGCGGCGTGAACATCGCGGATCGACGCGATTTCCGTACGCATTTTCCAAAGCGTTTCAATGATGTACTGCACTGCCGCGTTTCCCGAGGCAGCGGCGATGGCCAGGTGAAACTCCTGATCCGCCCGCTGTGAATCCTCTTCATCCGCAGGGTCTGAGCTCGACATTCTCTCGATCAGACCGTCCAAAACCTGCAAATCTGCATCAGAAACTTGTCTTGCCGCCAGAGCCGCAGCCTCCGACTCGAACAGTAATCGCGCTTCTGTGAGCTCAAAGGCACTGATTTCCGGCAGTCCTCCGTTGCTTTTCGCCGACCGGTCCAAAACGTACACGCCCGAACCCGTCTTTATTTTGATGTGTCCGAGCGCCTGGAGGGCAATTTCTGCTTCGCGGATCGTGACCCGGCTGACGTCAAAACGCTCCGCAAGCTCTCTCTCACCCGGAAGCCTGCTGCCGGGCGGAAACGCACCGTTGTTGATCAATTCCAGGATTTGATCGCCAACTGAGTGATAGAGCCGCTTGTCCTTCATCCTGCATTCCTCGTCTAAACTGGTACAGACTAGTGTCATTCCACTTTGACAACCAATGATTTACGCATTCGGGTGAGATTACAAGTGCTGCCGCCCAATTGCACGACTGGCCGCAACTGTCTGTCGAGATTAATTGGTACTACCATTTAAAGTCAATTGGAATGGAAAAAAGGTTGACATATGGAGGATTATTGGTTCATATACCCGCAATAAGAATTATTCGTCAACAAACCTGACTTCCCGGGGGGGAATCGAAATGAACCGTAAACGTACTATTCCAGTACTGCTGCTAGCCGTATCCGCGCTCACCGTAGCGCCACCGATCCTTGCGCAAGATGATGAGCCGATCGAAGAGATCGTCACCACAGGTATTCGCAGCAGTCTTAAAGCTGCAGCGGATCTGAAGCGCAATGATGCTCGTGTCATCGACGCTATTGTGGCAGAAGATATCGGCAAACTGCCGGACAACAATATCGCTGAGGCAATGCAGCGCGTTACGGGTGTTTCCATCAACCGTGAATACGGTGTGGGAAATGAGGTATCAATCCGTGGCTTACCGAGCAACCGTATTGAAATCAACGGACGTTCGACACTTGGCGATGACCGCAACGGCATTAGTCTTGACGATATGCCTTCTTCTTTCCTTGCAGCGGTTGAAGTGATCAAGTCTCCAACACCCGAAATGATCGAAGGGTCTTTGGGCGGTACGGTCAACATGAGAACCATAAGACCTCTGGATCTACGCGAAACAACGATATCGGCAAGCCTGGATGCAGAATATGCTGACAAGACAGAGAACTGGGCGCCCATATTGAATGCCACGTTTGGCGATGTCTGGGACCTTGCCAACGGTGGTTCGTTTGGTGTCACTGCGTCTCTTTCGTATCAAGACAGAGAGTTGCGTCAAGATACGTTCCAGCATGATTTGAGAGTTCAAGAAGGCTTCGACTGGAACAATGACGGAGTTGTCGATGCCCTCGATCCGGTATCTGCAAATACGCCTAGCGGAAATTACATATTTTCGCGTGAGCACAAGTATGAGCCCTTTACGGAAACAAGGGAGCGTACGGCTGCAAACATTAGCTTGCAGTGGGCGCCAAACGACCGGGGCAATCTTTTTGCGGATTTTAACTTCGCGGACCGTAGTGGCGGCGAAGAGGCTTATTCAGTCCTGATGGCCGGCGGTAGTCCTACAAATGCGAACGGTACTGCCGTTGAAGATGCGAGTGGCCAGCTCTCGGGTTATGTTTTGGAAGGCGCTTTTATCCTGCCGAAAACATGGGCGGAGTTCAGGGAAACTGAAACATTTTCACACGCTTTCGGTGGGGACTTTGACGTAACGGACAGACTGACGATTAGTGCCGAATATTCGACAGCTGAATCTGATCAGACTGAACCCAAAGCAGAATTTAACTGGCGTGCGCACGATCAGGCCGCCGAGCTTATTGCCCCGGCGGACCAAAACCTGTTTAACGTCGACGCAATTATCGACGTAAGTAACCACGATAGAGTGCCCGGGGTAACGTTTATCGGTCAACCGGGCATATACCTCGATCAGGAGAAACTCGCACTACGTGAGTTCAGGCAGCGAACTGCGAATGATAAGAATGAAGAGGATGCTTTTCGTGTTGATTTCGAGTACAGCAATCCGGGCGATCTGGAGTGGTTTACTGCATTGAAAGCGGGTGTTCGCCTTTCCGACAGAGAGTCTGAATTCTCTCGAGAGGAGTTTCGTACGGCCAATTTGCACCAGGATTTAACCTCTGCAGATGGTACGGAATACATCGTATGGACGATGGCAGAGTTTGGTGGAATGTTTCCTGGCACCCTTGTAACGCCCTATCAACCTGGCGATTTGTTCGATCAGGCAGGTTATACATCTGCGAACGAGACAGCACCCTTTACACTCTATGACGGCAACCTGCTGACCGGTGATATTGAAGGCAGTTTCGATATTGTCAAACAATTGCTGCAAGGAACAAATAGGGAAGTGTCTGGTACTTTGGCCAGCAATCTGGCGTTTCAGCAATCTGCATATAGAAAGATCGAAGAAGAAACTTCGGCCATCTATTTGCAAGGTAACCTGGATTTTGAAGTTGTCAGAGTTGTATTGGGTGGCCGTCTTATCGAGACAGATATCACTTCATTGGCTTACCAGGATGGTGAATTGGTAGCTGACACCGACTCATACCAAGACTTCTTACCCAGCATCAACATGTCGGTCGATCTGTCTGATAGCACTATCTTGCGTGCGAGTGGCGCCAAGGTTATGCGTCGCGGTGGCTTCTCAGACCTGAGTCCTGCATACGACTTTAACTCTGACCTTATTCTGGCAGATCGCGGTAATCCAGGTTTGCAACCTTTCCGCGCCACGCAGTTTGACTTCGGGGTGGAGCATTACTGGGAAGGTAATATGATATCGGCCACCTTGTTCTACAAGGATGTGTCTGCCTTTACGAAGGAGTCTATTTACTGCGCTTATTTCGCAGATGGTGTTCCAGGTCAGAACCAAGCAGATGGTGCGTTTGACGGAATTTGCATCCTGCCTGCAGGTGTGACGCAAGACTCATTTACATTCACCGATACAGCTGACCGGGCAACGTTCGACGCTTATGTTGCAGAAGGCCGCAATGGCGTGAAGACCACAACCGTTACCAATGGCGCGAATGGTACGATTCAGGGCTTTGAATTGGGTGGTGTTTACAACTTTGATCATCTGCCTGGCATTTGGTCTGGTCTCGGTATCAACGCCAACTACACCTATGCTGACAGCGCAGACCCGAACGGCGTAGCTCTGGAAGATATCTCTGAATCTTCGTACAACATTCAGCTGTACTGGGAGTACGAGGATTGGGCTGCTCGTCTGGCATGGACGTCACGTGACAAATTCCTGGATGCCACTTCAGAAAAGCGTACCGAGCACATCGGCCTGCTTGTGAACAGCAATGACATTGATACGGTAGCTGATCCTACTCAGGGTAATAACTTCCGTGATGGGCTCGATCAGTTAGACGTTTCTGGAAGCTGGAACGTAACTGACCAGTTCACAGTTGTTGGTAGCGTTACGAACCTGACTAATGAGCCATTGATCAATTCAACTGTCAACGGTGTTGCCTGGCAGGTTCAAGAAAGTGATCGTCGATTTAGCCTGGGGGCGCGTTTTACTTTCTAGGTTATTAATCCATGGAATTACTAGCGATTTGGTTTTTAGTATGACCATGAGCTCGATTAAGGCAGCGCTCTAGATTAGAGCGTTGCCTTTTTCTTTTGGCGGCATCTTTTCCATTAGCTATACTAAGCCCGTATGAAACAACTCATTGTCATTCTCGTTTCGGGTTTTTTAGTAGCATGCGCGGGATCTTCCGAGGCGCCGGATGGGCCTGCCGAAGCAGATGACCGTCGCGGCGGGAGTTGCATTTCAGAGCGCATACGGAGTTTTACGGTTCTGGATGAGGTCAACGTGATCGCATTGGGGACACTTCGTCGCAGCTACCATGTGGTGCTGCAGCGACGGGCCTGGGGGCTGAGGTCTTCCACGCCCATGAAACTCGATTCATCGACGAATCGTGTTTGCGCGGGATTCGGCGAACTTGTCTATGTTGGGAATAATAGCGAGACGGAGAGGATTCGAATCCGGCAGATTACGGAACTCAACAATGAGGAGTACGAAGACCTGCTTATCCAGTGGGGATTGTTGGAGCCAAGAATTGAAGCTAAACCTGAGACCAAAGAGGTTGAAGGCGCAGAGATTGAAGAGCTGGAGCCGGTCGACGACGATTCATCCGGAAGCTGAGCCACGTCGGGTCCGGATTCATTTCAAATGATTAATCGTGCGTTACGGTTACTTCTGTTGTTGTGTTGTGTGGCCTGCACCAATAACTCGACAATAAATACGGACGACTCCCAGTCGGCCTGGTTGTTGGTCGACGACTTTGAAACTGGCCGGCATCTCGAGCGGTGGACGAAGATTGACGCTCAGAACGACACCGACCCCTATGTGCCCAAACCACAAGTCGCGGAGGTTCGCAGTGACCCGGATACGGGCAGTCGCTATATGCTGAGAAAACCTGCGCCTGATGGCGTCGTCGGGAATCGCAAAGCGATCGGTTTTACGCCTCTGCCAGTTCCTGTTCAGGTTGGTGAAACCTATACATTCTATTCTCGGGTAAATGTCGAAAAATTTCCGAACAATCATTCATTCGGATTAAGCAATGTTTCAAAGTCCAAAATACCTGATACCCATTATGACTCATTTGAGCCGATGATTCGGATTACAGACAAAAGGGAGTCCAATGGATCGAAAAACGACGGCACGTTAATGGTTTTGAGCGGCAATAATAAGGCCTACAGCAAGATCACGAATCCCGCGACCGGAGAGTCTGCGCAGCCTATGGTTGTCGGAGAATGGTATGAGCTTTGGTATGTCGTAAATAATTCCACGCGCGAAGCAGGCGGACAGCGCTACGATCTTTACGTGCGCGGCGGCGAATTTTCGACACAGCGACTTGCGTTTAAGGACGCAGATTTTCGAATGCGGCGCGCGTTGCCGCTGACCTTATTTATGGCGATCTCCAATACCGGCCCGCGTGAAGCGCCCTATGGTAACGGCGGCGTGCGCTATGACGATATCTACATGTCCGAGGGTCGTAACTTGTCGTCGCCGCTACATTGAAATTTGCTCGAGGATAATCATGCTAAAGAAAATAATAAAAGCGATTTTGAGTTTCGGCCCGGGTATTTTCGCGATTGGCTATACCATCGGTACTGGCAGCGTCACATCCATGATCGTCGCGGGAAGTACGTTCGGCATGGATCTATTGTGGGTTCTGCTGCTGAGTTGCCTGTTTTCCGGGGCGCTTATCTATGCGTATGGCAATTTCGCGCTGGTCACGGGTGAGACGGCGCTACATGCGTTCAAGAAATACCTGCCGTACGGGAAACTGATCGGCATTTTGATCATTGTCGGCGTTACGTTTGGCCAGTGGAATTCGCTGATGGGCATACTCGGCATTTCCTCCAACATTATTTTTGAGCTGCTGGCGCTCTATTTTCCCGCTATCGGCCCGCATAAGTATGGTGTCGTTATCGCCATAGCTACAGTGGTCATCAGCGTTATGTACTCGATATTGTTGATCGGCAAATACTCCCTGTTCGAAAAAGTACTGGTATTTTTTGTGACCATTATGGGGTTCTCGTTCATCATCTCGTTAGTTTTTGTTCACCCCTTGCCGATTGACGTTGTCAGAGGATTGGTTCCCACTATTCCCGAAGTGCCGGGAGGACGGATGATGGTCGCCGCATTCGTAGGAACGACGATGGCGGCAGCCACGTTTCTTTCCAGGCCGCTTTTCATCCAGGGCAAAGGCTGGACCATGGCAAACCAGGATCAGCAGAAAAACGACGCCATCGTCGCCGCGGTTCTCGTGTTCATTGTCAGCGCTTCAGTCATGTCCGTTGCTACCGGCGCTCTGTATCACAAGCAGGAACCGATTACCGACGTATTGGGGATGGTTGGCGCCCTGGAGCCCATTGCGGGCAAGCTGTCTCTCACGCTGTTCTTCTTTGGGACGCTCAGTGCGGGACTATCTTCGGTGTTCCCGTGCTTGCTGATAGCACCGTTGTTGATCGAGGACTATCGATCCGGAAAGCTCGACACTCAGTCCAGGCAGTTTCGAATCATCACGGGGTTTGCGTCTGTTTTGGCGCTCACCATACCGGTCCTGGGGTTCAATCCAATCAAGGGCCAGCTCCTCTCTCAGGTGTTCAACGTGTTCGTCCTGCCCCTGGTGGTGGCCGGAATTATCATTGTCATCAACAAGAAAAACCTGATGGGGTCTCATACAGCCGGCTATCTTCTCAACACGCTGCTGGGGCTGGCATTCATGTTCTCTGTGATTATTTCCTACAATGGGATTCTTGCTATTAAGACGCAATTGGGTTGATCGGGCGTGATACTTGTCGTCTGTGGGGTCTCAGGTACCGGAAAAACTACGACAGGATTGCTGTTGTCTGAAGCGCTGGACGTTCCGTTCTATGATGCGGATGATTTTCATCCCGCGTCGAATATAGAGAAGATGGCGAGTAGCCTTCCCTTGGATGACTCAGATAGGCGACCATGGCTGGAGACGCTCGCGAGCGAATTGTCTGCGTGGGAGAAAGAGGGTGGCGCGGTGCTTGCTTGCTCGGCGCTCAAGGAGTCTTATCGAACGACACTGGGGTCTCGATGTGGCGAAAGTATACGGTGGATTTTCCTTACTGGGTCCAAAACTGTTCTTGCCGAGCGCCTGGCATCGCGCAAGGGGCATTTCTTCGACCAAAATCTCCTGGGTTCCCAGCTCAAAGCATTGGAAATCCCTGATTACGGATGGCAGGTCGACATTGAGTCGTCACCACAGGAAATCGTGAAAACTATTCTTAAGAGGATGCGCGGCGAATGAACTTGAAAAATATTGTGGCAATGTCCTTGACAATGGTTGCGCTGGCAGCCTGTGCAGTTTCGCCAGTATCGCAAGCAGGAGAGCACCCGAAACTGATAATGACCAAAACCGGCATTGAGAAAATAAGGGCCGAACTCGGTACCGTGCCCCTGTTTGATGCCACCGTGAAAAATGTCAAGGCCCAAGTTGACGCGGAGATCGAATCCGGAATCGACACGCCAATCCCGAAAGATTACTCAGGAGGCTATACGCATGAACGGCACAAGCGAAACTTCCTGATCATTCAGAAAGCCGGCGTTCTATACCAAATACTGGAGGATGAAAAATACGCAAGTTACGTCCGCGACATGCTGTTTCAGTACGAGGCGATGTACAAGGATCTGCCCATTCATCCGAAAGAGAGATCTTACGCGAGAGGTAAACTCTTTTGGCAATGCCTAAACGATAGTAATTGGCTCGTGTATGTGAGCCAGGCTTACGACACGATTTACGACTGGTTGTCCGAAGAAGAACGAAAAACGTTGGAAGACAACCTTTTTCGACCGTTTGCCGATCATATATCCGTAAACAACCCACAGTTTTTTAACCGCGTTCACAATCACAGTACGTGGGGCAATGCAGCCGTTGGCATGATCGGTCTGGTCATGGGGGACGATGACCTGGTTGAGCGTGCGCTGTACGGAATTCCGTTTGAGAAAATTGATGTTGAAGCCAAGGATGATGACGGCGGATTTATTTTTGACAGAGAAGGAAGGGCCGGCTTTCTTGCGAACCTCGATAATCCGTTCTCGCCAGATGGTTACTACACTGAAGGCCCTTACTACCAGCGGTATGCGATGTACCCGTTCCTGATCTTCGCGCAGGGCCTCCACAACGCAAGACCCGATCTGCAGATCTTCGAGCACAAGGAAGGAGTGCTGCTGAAGGCAGTCGATGCACTCCTGAACCTTTCGGATGCGGACGGTGAGTTCTTCCCGCTGAATGATGGACAGAAAGGCATGTCCTACCAGGCCCGCGAACTGATTACGGCAGTCGATATCGCCTTCCACGTCGGCGGCCAGGATCCAAGACTCCTGGGCGTTGCCAAAGAGCAAGGCCAGGTACTTTTGGACGATTCGGGGTTCTCCGTTGCGGCAGCTATTCGCGACGGGAAAGCACAAACTTTCGAGAAAAAGTCGATCAACCTATCGGACGGTCCCGACGGCCAACAGGGCGGTGTCGCGGTGTTACGTCACGGTAACGAAGATCTGACGCTGGTATTCAAGTATGCGGCCCAGGGCTTGAGCCATGGCCACTATGACAAACTCTCCTTTTCCCTTTACGAAAAAGGCGACGAAGTCTTGCAGGATTACGGACTGGCACGTTTTGTCAATATCGAGCAGAAAGGTGGCGGCAACTATCTAAAGGAAAACAAAACCTGGGCCAAGCAGACTATCGCTCACAACACGTTGACCCAGAATGAATCCTCGCATTTTCAGGGCAAATATGAACTCGGTAGTCAGCACCATTCAGACCTCCATTTCTTCGACGTTGCCAACAGCGATGTACAAGTAGTCAGTGCAATAGAAACCAATGCGTACCCGGGGACGGAAATGCAGCGGACCATGGCAATAATTAAGAGCGAGAAATTCGAGAAGCCATTCCTGCTGGATATTCTCAAAGCCAGTTCGGGCGACAATAATCAATACGACCTGCCGTTCCATTTCATGGGCCAGGTGATGAAGGCCAATTTTCAATATGACTCGCCAACGACGCTGGTTGCCCTGGGGAATAAGAACGGTTACGAGCACTTGTACCTGGAAGGTGTGGGTAAACCATCTTCCAGCAACACCCAATTTTCGTGGATGGGTAATCGCAAGTTCTACACATTGACGTTGGCGACCAAGACGACGGACGAATTGTTATTAACGAGAATCGGCGCCAATGATCCCGACTTCAACTTGCGCAGGGATGCAGCGTTGATTATTCGCAGAAAGGATGCGAGAGACACGATTTTCGCATCAATCACAGAGCCCCACGGTAACTACAGCCCGGTATCGGAGATTGCGGTTAATTCAAACAGCAGTATCGCAGAGCTAAAGGTTGTTCACGACGATCAAAACTACACAGCGGTGTCGATTGAAGACGTGAACGGAAATACGAGTGTGTTCATATTATCCAATACTAATGCGTCAGAATCCGAACGACACGAATTGAAGATTGATGGACATACCCATCGATGGATTGGGCCTTATAGCTACTCTCAGGTCACGTCCAGTTCTACCCATAATGGGCGATGATCCGATATATGGTGCTTCATATGCCGGTTAAACAATCCGATAGTTTTGCTCTTTGACATTTGGCGCAAAAGCTTTTCCCACAGCGGTTTGAATGCGGCGTTATCAAAATCAAAAACTCCTTGTGCGGTAACTCGGATCATTCGACTGCTGGGCGCAAAGACCATCTGATCATACGTCTTGTCGTTGCCAAGGTTCGAGCCGCCGGTCTTGGTGGTGTATTTGACTGGCTTCCAACCGTATTTTATTAACTCTTTGTACGTACTCTCGGTTTCCAGCATAGCAGGGACGTTCATGTCGCCAATAAGGACGATGTCTTTGTCGTAAGTGGTTGCTTTGTTCTCGCGGCGATCTGCCCATCTAGCTAATGCATGAATTTCCAAAACTCGTCGCGCGTACTTCTTTCTTTCGGCCTTCTTTTTCGAATTCTGAAATTTTCCGAAGTACAGATGAACATTGGCCAATACGAATTCAATCTTTCCGCTCTTGAACGAGCCTATGAATGGATTGCGATCAAAAGGTACAAATTTATGATTGGCAAATTTGTCGACTCTGGCTACGCCGTTGGCATCAGTCCACTTAACTCTCACGGTACGCTTTGGATACTCTCTTGGTCTGAGTGCCAATTCGCCAAATAGACTGGTGGGAGTCACTTTAGTTTTTCGGAAAACATACGCCAGTCGCTCATTATTACCGGCCGTGTCAGTCATTACGAAATCGAATTCGTTTCCCATCAACTTTACGATCTTGGCGAACGTCCGGAACTGATCGTTAACCTCTTGCACCGCAATCAAGTCGAATCGCTTCATGATATGGGCGATTAGCTTCCGTGCGTTTGGCGTTCGGCCCTGGGCACCAAGATTTGCGATATTCCAGGAGGCCAGCAGTAGCCGATTGTTCTTTGATTTTGGAACATCCCGTTTCGTGAAGTGTCGAGTAATTGCCGATTTCTCCTTGCTTGAATTGTAAACGTGCTTGGGGATAGGACTCTTAAACGGAATTGCCATGCTGCGCCCCTATATCTACTTGGTTGCCGGGATAATCTGCTGACGGTTGCATCCTGCACGTCGCGCACCAATAAAAAAAGGCCTAGGGCAGATTTCTGCCCTAGGCCCCTTGTAGTCTTCGTTCGTTAGAGCGTGCTAGCGTACGAAGCGGACAGTTGCGCTACACAGGAGTCAGTGGCATGTGCCGCTGCGGCACGAAGCTTCTCGCCGTTACCGCCAAAGAAATCGTCATAGGGGACCTGCAAAACGTCGCTCTCTTTTGCTTTTACCTGACAGGTTTCTTTCCAAACCACCACCTCGTCTGCGGTGCGGATCAAACGCGCCTGGCCAGAATAATTCAAAAAATAGGTTTTCCAGCTGAGTGGGCCGTAATGAAAAGAACCGTATTGCGAGCGAACCTCGAGCACGTAATCTGTGGGGTACTGGCGCACGTAGGCCGTCTCTTCCTTGGTGCTATAAGGTTGACGCTCGTCGACCGGTGACAACAGCAACGCGGACCTGTTCGAAAGATCTGCGATGAACTTGTCGCGCACGGTCTCGGTGAGATCAGCGACGTCATGCTCCGCGGAGACCTTCTTCCAGGACGGCGCGTCGGCAGGGTCCTTAAATGACCACATGGCGTAGTCGACAACGGCACCCGTGGGTGTGTTGAACATGATTCCCGGCGTAACCTGCATACTAACAGTGACCGGACCCGATGCCTCGAATTGAGCGCGGTCGTCGGTCGTTATCTGAACCGGTTGCATTAACGTGCCGGCACAGCCGGTTAGCGTGATCGCCAGAGCGATGGTGGTGATTAGTAGTTTCATTTGCTTAACCTCTAGAATCCGAATGAGTAGCGCAATCCAATATTGCTTGCGTCAAAATCGACGCCATCAATCGTATAGTCGATGCCGGTATAGGCGAGTGTGAAACCGGCGTAGCCGTACTCCACGATGTAGCCAGTGGAGTCGTCGAACGTGGCAGTGCCAAAGGTCTCAATATCGAGCTCAGGTGAGATGTGATACGTCAGACCGGCGCCTACACGGTGTTGCCCGTTCCGGTAGAAAGGCACTACATCAATTGGAATCGCCGATTTTTGAACATCGAGATTCTCAGCGGCTGACCAACTGCCTTTCCAGCCGATCGCATACTTGATGCCGTACGAATCCGACAAATGTTGCAATAGCCCCCCGGAGAACGTCACTCCATTTCCGGCGTCGATGTCTTGCGAAGAACCGTTCGTGAATTCGAGCGTGGCAAGCGTATCGCCACCTATCGCTACGGATACTTCCGCAATCCAGGTGTAAGCTCTGGAGGGGCTTTGATCTGCGAGAGCAGGGCCCGACGAAACCACAGAAATTAGAACTATGGCGGTGAGTAAATTCCTCATGACTATCTCCACTCGACTTGGTCGCCAAGGAGCATGGCGTATACCGTGGGAAATTTGGCACTACGGGTTCTCAATTCTCCCGACAAGCACGAGGCAATAGCCGAATTGACACCGAAACGTGATCCAGGTCACATCGGAAGGCGAATGGACAAGCAATTTCCTCCAACGGCAAGCGCTTCGAGAATGGTGCGCTCGATCTGGTAACATTGCGAAATCGGGTCGAGAGTCTTTTCAAAATGGGCACGAGAACCAGCAGCAACCACACGCTATACACCATTGTCATCAGTTGCGTTGCCACCATAGGCGGCTTTTTGTTTGGCTTTGACAGCGGCGTTATCAACGGTACCGTTGATGGCCTGCAAGGTGCCTTCAACTCCGACAGCGTCGGCACCGGCTTCAACGTTGCCTCGATGCTTCTCGGTTGTGCAGCAGGTGCCTATTTTGCAGGGCGTTTGGCCGACCGATTTGGCCGGCGGGCCATCATGCGTGTTGCTGCAGCATTTTTTATTCTCAGCGCCTGGGGATCCGGTGTGGCGGCGGGGTCGCTCGAGTTCGTAATCTATCGGGTCATTGGAGGTCTCGCGGTTGGAGCCGCGAGCATCCTCGCACCGGCCTACATCAGTGAAGTCGCGCCGGCACGTTTTCGTGGCGCGCTCGCGACGGTGCAACAAATTGCGATTATCAGCGGATTGTTCATTGCGTTTATCAGCAACTATTTGTTGGCAGGTTTTGCCGGCGCATCAACGGCGCCGCTCTGGCTGGGTTTTGAAGCCTGGCGCTGGATGTTCTGGGTTGAGATGTTGCCTGCGACAGCGTTCCTTGTGGCACTGTTCTTTATACCGGAGAGTCCGCGTTACCTTGTACTCAATCGCCAACGCGATGACGCTTTGGACGTCTTGACGAAGCTTAGCGGTGCTGAGGCGGCGCGGCGCAAAGTGGATGAGATCGATGCGTCGCTAGCGGCGGATCATCACAAACCCAGTTTAAAAGACTTGCTGGACCCACGCACCAACAGGATTCGACGGCTCGTCTGGGTCGGTATTGGGCTCGCCACGTTTCAACAGTTGGTTGGCATCAACGTTGTGTTTTACTACGGCGCGGTTTTGTGGCAATCGGTTGGATTTACCGAAAGCGATGCGCTCTTGATTAATGTTTTGAGTGGCGCGCTGAGTATTGGTGCGGTTACGGTCGCTTTATTGCTCGTCGACAGGGTAGGCAGGAAACCGCTGTTGCTTGCGGGATCAATCGGAATGGCAGTGTCACTTGGCGTCCTGGTGGTCGCCTTTGTGAATGCAACGACAGCTGCGGATGGATCCCTGACGCTGGAAGGCATTTACGGACCGATGGCGCTCGTGGCGGCGAATGTCTACGTCGTCTTTTTCAATGGATCCTGGGGACCCGTCATGTGGGTCATGCTCGGTGAAATGTTCCCCAACCAGATTCGGGGTACGGGCCTGGCTGTCAGCGGTTTGGCGCAGTGGGGTTCTAATTTCGGCATCACGATTACGTTTCCGATATTGCTGGCGACGGTCGGTCTCGCTGGAGCGTACGGCTTGTACACACTGGGCGCGATACTTTCAATCGTATTCGTGATTCGCATGGTCCATGAAACACGCGGAATAGAGCTTGAGAACATGCAAGGATAACTGATGAAACTACGCAACAAGATATTGGTAGGAATCTTAAGTCTGTTGAGTCTCG
>Ga0265303_10001480_pt1 | contig 14458 bp, 12 predicted proteins | sample Helome_2_FD_192494 | JGI IMG/M metagenome (GOLD analysis project Ga0265303, IMG submission 192494) | Marine sediment microbial communities from subtidal zone of North Sea - Hel_20160317 (Illumina Assembly) | ecosystem: Environmental > Aquatic > Marine > Subtidal zone > Sediment ... | reverse complement strand
CCTCAAGCCGGATGCAAGGCCCCTGGCCGAGGGCAAGGTGGTTTCCCCGGCTGACGGCAGGGTCAGTCAGATCGGGCCCATCGAAGGCGAGGCCCTGCTCCAGGCCAAGGGGCATAATTTCGACCTTCTGGCCCTGCTCGGCGGCGACAAACAGAAGACCGCAGCGTTTCGCGACGGCCTGTTCGCCACCATTTATCTGTCACCCAAGGACTACCATCGCGTGCACATACCGTTTTCCGGGGCGCTGCAATCGATGACCTTCGTGCCCGGTGATCTTTTCAGCGTGAGCGAGGCCACCACCCAGCTGGTACCCGGTCTGTTTGCACGCAACGAACGCGTCATCTGCCACTTTGACACCGCCATGGGGCCGATGGCCGTGATCCTGGTCGGGGCGATCTTCGTCGGCAGCATGGACACCGTCTGGCATGGCGAGGTGCGGGGGCAGCGCGGACAGCCCAGGAAATGGGTCTATCACGGGGACGACCGCCGGCAGTTTCTGACCGGTGATGAGATCGGCCGCTTCAACATGGGCTCGACCGTGATCGTACTGCTTTCCGAGGGTGCGGCAAGCTGGGAGCCCGAGATCGGACCCGGGGACACGGTCATGCTGGGACAGGCGCTCGGCCAACCCCAGCGGCAGTAGATCTGCCCGCGCCCGGGGAGACGCAAGGGCGGGCGAAGCCCGACCCAACCGGCCGTAGCCCGCTGGGGGTCGTTCCCCACCGTCCAGGCTCAATCGATAGACGGGCCTAACAACGCTGCAGCGAGAAACTCAGCACCCGGTCGATGTCGCTCTCGCCCAGGCGCAGCATCAGCAGGCGGTCGAGACCGACCGCGACCCCGCTGCAGTCGGGCAGGCCGTGCTGCATGGCCCCCAGAAGCAGACGATCCACCTTGATCGGTGGCAGTCCATGGCCACGCCGCCGACAGTTGTCCGCCTCGAAACGCTGTGCCTGCTCGTCGGGCTCGACCAGTTCATGATACCCGTTGGCGAGCTCGATCCCGGAGAAGAACAGCTCGAAACGCGCAGCCGTACGACCGTCCGGATTCAGGCGCGCCAGCGCTGCCTGACTGGACGGGTAGTCAGTGACAAAACACAAGCGGTCCGGACCGAGCTTGGGCTGGATCAGGTGGCTCATCAACAGGTCCAGCCAGCCGTCGCGTTCCAGTTCCATACCCTCGGCGCCAAGCACATGGTGCCGAACGGCCAACGCCTGCAGCTGTTCCGCCGAGCTGTCGAAGACATCGATTCCAAGCACGGAGCGGAACAGCCCGGCATAGGATTCATACACCGACTCCAGCTCCGGCTGATCGAGGGCAAGGCGCGCGATTGCGCCGACCTCGTCCATCATTTCGGCCAGCCCGAATCCGGGCCGATACCATTCGAGAATAGAGAATTCCGGATTGTGCAGACGCCCGGCCTCGCCGTTCCGGAATGCCTTGCAGATCTGATAGATCGACCCGGCACCGGCCGCCAACAGCCGCTTCATGCCGAATTCAGGGGAGGTCTGCAGGTAAAGGTCCGTACCCTGGGGAAAGACCGGGCCGGCATAGCGTGCACGCAGAGGCTGCAAGGCCGGATCGGTACCTGCGCTGCTGCATGCCAGCGGAGTTTCCACTTCGAGCACGCCGGCAGCGGCAAAATAACGACGTAGGTCGGCCAGCATGGCAGCTCGGGCGTGCAGTGCCTCCAGACGGGCCCCCGGCCGCCATTCCTCGATCCGCAAACCGCTACTCGTCCTTGACCCGACTGACATAGGCACCGGTACGGGTATCGACCTTGATCTTCTCGCCGCTCTGGATGAACAGCGGGACACGCACCACGGCCCCTGTCTCGAGTGTGGCCGGTTTGCCGCCGCCGCCGGAGGTGTCGCCCTTCAGCCCGGGGTCGGTCTCGGTGATCTCCAGGGTCACGAAGTTCGGTGCCTCGACCGCTATGGGTGCGCCGTTCCACAACACCACCATGCAGCTGTCCTCCTCCTTGATCCACTTCACCGCATCGCCCATCGCGGTGGCATCGGCCTGACACTGTTCGAAGGAGTCGTTATCCATGAAGTGCCAGAATTCACCGTCGCTGTACAGGAACTGCAGATCACGGTCGATAACGTCCGCGGCTTCGACCGATTCGCCGGAGCGGAAGGTTTTTTCGAGGACACGCCCGGTCTTGAGATTGCGTATCTTCACGCGGTTGAACGCCTGGCCTTTGCCCGGCTTGACGAATTCGTTTTCAATGATGGTGCACGGGTCACCGTCGAGCAGCAGCTTGAGGCCACCCCTGAATTCGTTTGTGCTGTATGTTGCCATTCAATCCTCACCAAAACCTAAAGCGATCACAGCCAGCAATGATAACCTGTTCCCCTCCGCGCTTGGAATCAGAATCCTGGCAACGTGAACTGGCCAATGCCGTCACCGACCCGGCCGAGTTGCTGCGTCTGCTCGACCTCGATCCGGCCCGCCTGCCCCAGGTCCAGATGAACGGGGCACGTTTTCCGCTCAGGGTTCCACGCTACTTCGTCAATCTGATGCGCCCCGGTGACCCCCTTGATCCGCTGCTGGCACAGGTGCTGCCGCTAAAGCAAGAAGAATGGTCGGTTGCGGGCTACCTGCAGGACCCGGTGGATGACATGGCGGCATCGCAGCAACACGGGATTCTCAAGAAGTATCACGGGCGGGCACTGATGATCACCACGGGCGCCTGCGCGGTCCACTGCCGGTACTGTTTCCGCCGCCATTTCCCTTATTCCGATCACTCGGTATTGCGCCACTGGCGAGATGCCCTGCAGACGCTGCGCCGGCTGCCGGACACCCATGAGCTCATCCTGAGCGGCGGCGACCCCTTGAGTCTCTCGGACGCGCGGATTCGGCAGTTGCTCGATGAGGCGCATAAGCTGGCGCAGCTACAACGCCTGCGTATCCACACCCGCCTGCCGGTTGTATTGCCGGGGAGAGTGACCACTGAATTGGCCGAACTGCTGTCCGAAAGCCGCCTGCAGCCGGTGGTGGTGATTCATGCCAATCATCCGCGCGAAATCACCCCGGCGCTTGAGCGTGGGATGCGCCGACTGGCCTCGAGCGGCGCAATGCTGATGAACCAATCCGTATTGCTCAAGTCTGTCAACGATGATGCCGATACCCTTGCAGAGCTAAGTGAGGCGCTGTTCGGGATCGGGGTCCTGCCGTACTACCTGCATCTCCTCGACCCGGTGGCAGGTGCGGCCCGCTTCGAGGTGCCGCTGACACGGGCCGAGAAGCTGTTGGAGGCATTGCGTTCACGTTTGCCCGGTTACCTCGTGCCGCGGGTGGTGCAGGAACTCCCAGGCGAGCCGTACAAGACACCGATTTCGCGTTTGTGAAGCCGGCCGCCTCAGAGACTGCACTTCGGCAAGGTGTGCAGCTAATATTGAACAGTGGCTGTGAGTTGGCTCGCTGTATCATGATGTGACAAAAATCCGTCGCAAGGACGCCACGGACTCGAAAAACGACTATGAGTGCTGGCGATTAAATTGACTCAATCAACCGACAACCCAGGTACCCAGGAATCGGCCAAATCGGCCGGGGCCGGCCAACGCCCGCTGCTCGGGCTTCAGATTCCACAACTGACGGCCCCCAAGGCCGGCAGTATGTTGCTCGACATGAAGGAGACAGAGGCGTGGTTTGAGGCACTGCCGATGGCCAATGTCGGAGAAACGGCGCGTCAGGTATTCAGTACCCTGGTCGAATTCAACCGTATCGAGATTCCTGACCTGCTGCGGGCCAAGACGGTCGAAAAGTTCCGTCCACCGGTCGAGTACATCACCACCAATCTGCAGAAGTATTACGTCGAGGTGGGCCTGCCCTTCTCGACCAAGGGTTGGAAGACAGCCTCGCTGGCGCGCGAATTACAGAAGGAGCTGGCGATTTCCTACAAGCTGATCGTCGAAAACATGATCTCGGGCGACAGCGCCAACTTCGATCGCCGCCTGCTGGTGATCGCGCTGCACCGGGCGCTCTATTACCTGGGACAGTGCCTACTGCAAAACTCGCTCGTGTATACCCCCTGGCCGGACGGGATCTGGCGGGAGATCAACAGCATCTATGCCTATGCCTCGCAAAACAATGTTCACCAGGTTCAGGTCAAACCCGACGATGGCAAGGCAACGCGCGAAAGCAGCAGCATAGAAGATCTGTTCAAGTCACTGATGTTGTTTGCCAGCGCCACGCCGCACCGTCTGCGGCAGAGCCACGCACGCCTGCTGTTCTCACGGCTGAACGAGTGGTCGCAGTTCACAAGCCTGTTGACCAAGGATGACGGAGGCACCAGCCTCGGACGGTTCAATGTCGATCTCTGGACCGACTCGGCACCGCTGCACAACTCGCTGCGCACACCCATGCCGGGCAAACGCATGGCCATACTCGACGTGCGCGATCTTCTGAAGAGACTTCGCAGCGAATTCGAACAGGCACCGTGGGACAACCGGACCGGATTACAATCGGGCAAGTCGATCGTCACCAGGCCTTTGCTGCGGTTGCTGATCATGGCCTGGAGCCGACCACCGGATCGACGCTATGTGCGCACCAGGCTGAATTTCGACCTCAACGTGGTCGCCGGCCTGCATGCCGTCCATGCCAACCAGCAGTCGGATGAATCACCCCCTTACGAGACCACCCCCGCGGCATTGTTTGCGTTGCAGGAGGCCGACCCCCGCACGGCGAAATCCCACGCGAAGATCAAGTGGACGCCGGGCAGCCTCGAAAACGTCTCCCTTGCACCGCTGGACAGTGAGTTCGTCAGCGACTCTCTGTTCAACGACAGCTACCTGCTCACCAATCACGGGCTCGGACCAACCTCGAAGCTGACCGGATTCATTGAAGAACCAAAGACGGTTGAAAAAGAGACCGAACCAGGCCATCACACTGTCACAACGATCAACGAAAGCGCCGGCGGGTATTGCATCCGTTGGCAGGGTGAGGGCATTCCACGGGTCAAGATCGGTGAGCTGATCGGTGTTGAGTCTCCTTCGGATCGCCGGACCTACGGTCTCGGCGTAATCCGCTGGATGAAGCAGCTTGGCGACCAGCAACTCGACCTCGGCCTGGAGATCCTATCGACACGCTGTGAATCGGCCGATGTGCGTGAGGCAGAGAATACGTCGACGCGCATGCGCTCACCCTCGTACAAGTGCCTGGTGATCAACGACACCGATCCCTCCGCCAATGCCACGGCAAGCCTGGTAATGAGTACCATAAGCCTGCAGACAGGCGTAGAACTGTTGTTGTCGATCGGCGACAAAGAGCAGCTGATTCGACTCACCAAGCTGGTGGAGTTCAGTAGCGCCTTTGCGCGCTATCATTTTGAGTTCGTGAAAACTGAAAAAGATGAACAGGCCGACGAAGCCCGCCCCGGTGACGACTTCGATGACCTCTGGAGCAGTCTTTAACATGCCGGGGTCTGGATACAGGTTCGCGAAGCGAATTCGGCCGAGAACAATGAATGGCAAGGATAGGTCGACCTATGGCTGCTAACGCCGAGTTTGCACTGCAAAGCTCCGAACTGACCGGAAACCCGGTTGAAATGTTCGTCGTGGGCTGCTCGCTAGGGGTCGCCGACGGCTTCGCCAATGCACTACGCAACCAGGGCCAGGCCGCACATCTCAAGGTCGCAGAAAGTCTCGATGCCCTGAACGAGCAACTGTCGACCGACCCCTGCAGTCTCGTGATATTGAACGTGGATGCAGATTCGATTCCCACCCTGGAAGCGGTACACAGAATCCGTGCCGTTACCCCGACCGCAAGCATACTGCTGGTCGGCAAAAATATCGGCGCTCAGAAATCACTGGCAATCGAACAGGGCTTGCAGGACCTGATCGACATCAAGGACCCGGACCATCTGGCACTCGCGGTCAAACGGGAGCACCAGACGCTCATGCTGCGCCAGGAGCTTGGCCGCCTCCGGGAATACATGGACGAAGCAGGTGCTCTCAGCGACCAGCTGGTGCAAAGCTCACGTGATGCCATCGCGTATATCCACGAAGGGATGTATCTGAACGCCAACCAGGCCTACCTCGACATGTTCGGGCACGAATCCCCCGACGAGATCGACGGCCTGCCGATCATGGATATGATCGACGCCGAATCGCGCGCAAGTTTCAAAATGGCGCTGCGTAAGGTCGAACGCAATGGCAAACATACGGAGGAACTTCGCTGCGTCACCAATGACGGACAATCTTTCAATGCACGCATGGAGTTCTCACCGGCCAGCATCGAGGGTGAATACTGCACCCAGGTAATCATCCGCGACCAGGAACAAAATCTTGCCCTGGAACAGAGGATCGAGGAACTCACCAGCAAAGACACCCAGACCGGTTTCTTTAACCGCCAGGCATTCATGGAGCGCCTCGACGCCCTGATCGGCGGTGAAGACGAAGGCCATACCCTGGTTCAGCTTTCGATCAGCAACTACTCGGACATGCGTGAAAGCTGCGGCTTTGGCTGCGCCGAACAGATGCTGACGGAGGTCGCCAGTGTGCTCGCCACCACCGCGGCCGATGCGCATACCATCGCACGTTTTGGCGATCACGACTTCATGATTCTTTGCAACAGTGAGGAACCGGCGCGGGAAATCGCCGAACGCTGTCTGCACAACCTGCGCAGCCATGCCTTCAAGAGCATACGTGATTCCCTGGCCAAGCCGGTCTATTCAATCGGTGTGACACGCACGGATAATGACCAGCAAATCAGCGCCCATGAACTCGTCAACCGCTCTTGCCGGGCTACCGGACTCGCGCGCAGTGAGGGCGAGAACCACGTCGTGTTCTACAACGAGCAGGTCCCTGGTGACACCAGCGATCTGCCGGAGGCCGATGCCTCTGTCATCAAACAGATTGACGATGCCCTGGCCAATGACGGCTTCCGTCTGAAGTACCAGCCGATCGTCAGCCTGCAGGGTGACACACGCGAAAACTACTCGGTCTACCTGCGGCTTGTTGATGAGGACGGTACGGAACTGGTTCCGGACGTGTTTCTGTCGCCAGCGCGCGACCCGGGCCGCCTGGCCGAAATCGACCGCTGGGTGGTGCGCAATGCGATCCGCGAACTGGCCAACCACCGGCGCAACGGTCAGAAGATCATATTCCACCTGATACTGTCGCGTGCCGGTATCGAAGACGACTCGATGCTGTTGTGGATCTGTGACTGCCTGCGTGAGTTCCGCGCCAAAGGTGCCTGGCTGGTATTCCAGTTCCGCGAAAACGACCTGCGAAATGCGCTGCAACCGGCTCGCGAACTGATCGAGGGCCTGAAAAAGATCAACTGCCGTATCGCAGTCAGCAATTACACCGAGACCGACTCCAGGGAAGGTCTGCTGAAGCATTTCACCATCGACATCGTGAAGCTCTCACCGGAATTCATGCGTGACCTCGCTACAGACACCTCACAACAGGGGAAAATGAGCGCCGTCAACAAGCGACTGCAGGCGGATGGTTACAAAACCATCGCCAGCAACGTCGAGGATGCCGGCAGTCTTGCGATCCTGTGGAATATCGGTGTGAATTACATTCAAGGGTATTTCCTGCAGGAACCATCAAACACAATCACGTTCGAAGAAGAACCGTGAGTAACGCTGCCCGGGGAATTGCCCAGGCCTCGTTGAACTTCTCTGCTCAGGACCCCACCCCCTTTTCCAGCAAACAAACTTTACACGCGTTCGGCAAGTTGCTTGTCCGGCACGGGCCGCTGTTTCAGCTGTGACCGACGCTGGCGCGCAGGCCGGTGATGGCCTCCCACCCGGGCGCGATCGAACATCTGCTGCGCTCGGATAGAGGCAATGAGGACAAGGGGTCGGTCTACGACGGCGCCTGTCTTGCGTTCAGACAAGGACGGCTTAAAAGCACAACCGGGACGGCCGAAACTACGCGAGGTGTCGTCCAGCGCCCTCAGGCTCACCAGGGCATGAAGGTATTCATGAACGACATCGGGCGCCCAATGTTGGAATTCATGCGTGACAGATCGGTCTGCATGTAATGCGTTGAACGGCCCATGCTGTGGGTCGCATGGGTCATGGATTGGATCGCTCCGTCCATTGAGTCCAGATTGGCCAGCATCGGTTCCAGGGTAGCAACCTTGTTGTCGATCGAGTCCATGGAGACCGTCATGGCGCGGATATTTACCGTCAACTGGCTCATATTCTCGGAAACATTCTGCATGTTGCCTGCCAGCGTGGTCATATTGGTGTCGACGCTGATCGCCAGGTAATGCACGTCTTTGGCCAGGTTGTAGATCAGGTAGAAACCGTAGGCCGCGAGGATAATGAAGGCAAAGAGCGAAGGATAAACGATTAATTCCCAACGCTTGGCGCTGGATTCGAAGACTTCTGAAAGTCTTGCATAGCCCGCATTCGCGTCGGCAACAATCTCAGTGGATTGATTAGCATTGCTCACAGCACATCCTCAGCATATTTCGTTCATCGGTAATTAATGATTTTATCATAAAGGACCGATTGAAGGGTATAGATACTGACTATTAGCGGCCGACCGACCACCACCCTGAGCGGAGATTCCGGCAGATCTTCAGCCCCGATCAGCGGGAAAGCTGTTTTACTCTTTCATCTCCCTCCCTCATCAATACGTCATTGATTTCTTTGAGTTTTTCAGTCTCCCCAGCGGCCTTCAGGCGAACCGCCGCCTCGAAATATGCGTCCATGGCCCGATCGGGTTTTCCCATGGACTGGTAGAGGTTTCCAAGCTCACCGAAGGCATCTGCATCGGCTGGAAACCTCGATATAAGCACCATATAAGCGGCCTCGGCCGTCTCGAATTCCCCGTTCCAGAACGCGCGACGGGCCCGTTGCAGGTAGTCATCACGGGTCATGCCAACCGGGTCCTGCTTTTCAGTCTCACCCGGCGGCCGGAACCCGCCGAGGTCCCCGTCTGGCATGGAATGCGCTGTTGAACGCGACCCGTCCGCCTGCCCGTGAAGCGGCAGGCTACCGCCAATCAGCCTGGGCTCCGGTCGCTCGGACTTTCCCAGCCCGGTCTCTCTGCCGCCATCGCCGGCTTTTTCTGGCCCTACCTCCGCCGGGCCGCGCCCGGACTGCATGCCCGCAGGCGGGTCAACGACAGGAGGCACCCCTGCGCCGGGACGCGACTTGGCGCTGGCAGGAGGCGTTTTCAGATCGCCTGTGGGCACGCTACCCGGCGCCTCGATCAGCCCAAAGACCCGAATCCCGGCGAATAGGAATCCAAGCAGACTGAACACCACCAGATGGGTGGCAAACCAGTTCAGAACAACCGAGATAAGATTAGCGGGCATCCGTCGCGCTCAGGTCAGTAATTCCGCGTACAGGACCGCGGCCAGGGCATTGCATTCGGCCGCGCCCTTGCCACGGGGTTCCTGTTCAAAAACGGCCAGGCCTTCGCTGAAGGATCGCCTGTAGACAGTGCGTTGTGAAAGCCGCGGTTTCAGGTATCGGATCCCGGGCAGCGAGACAAGGGCGGCGGCGGCCTCATCGGATTCACGAATTGCGCGATGGGTATCGCCACGATTGATAAAACCGAACACCTCGGGTTTGCGCCTGCCGGCGATCGAATCGATAAAACGCAAAAAACGCTGGGTGGACCAGATGTCGGCCTGGCTGGGAGGTACGGGGACAACCAGGCGGTCCGAAATTGCGATGGCACTCTTGAAATTGTCCATCGACGCGGTACCTACGTCGATCAGCACTTCATCAAGCTGCCCCAGGCCATCACGGTCCTTCAGCCGCCCGGTATCCAGGCGCTCGACCATGGGCCTGTAGCCCTCTTCGCGGCGCACCTCGAGGACATCGCTCAGGGTGGCCTGCGGGTCTGCATCGATCACCGCCACATCACACTCGGCCATGGCCAGCCAGATCGCGAGATTGAAAGTGACGGTACTCTTTCCCGAACCGCCCTTGAGACTTCCAATGACCGTGATCATGCAGCTCCCCGCCGGCGGCTCAGCTGCCGCTGCACCAACTGCAGGCGTCTTCGTGCCCGCTGTCCTGGTAAGTCGTCACCCAGCCTGGCAGATTGTCCCGGGTAAAATCAGACCTCTCTCTACGGGATGCCACATCCACTTTTTCAGCCACACTGCGACCATAGGCCTGGGGCCGGAAAGACCTCTTCGTATGCCATGCGGCAGCTGGCATACCAGCCTGTGGCCGCCAATGTCCCACCCAGCCAGTCTGCAGCGGAACAGGATCTGCACCGGCGATACGACGTGCACCCGGTACCGAGTAATTCCTGCTGTGCGCCGCCCTGAAACCCGGCTGTAGACCGGTAGCCATGACCTGGGGCCGTGACCCGTATCGCTGATATGCATACTGAGGACGAACGGCCGGACGCCAACTGCCCGCTACCGGCACATATGCCGGGTTGCCGGTGCGGAAACCGACCTGCTGCGGTACCGCCGCCCTCACACGATACTGTGGCTGAGCATACCGTGGCATGACATTGCGCGTGCGCCATGGCTGATCCGCCGGGCGCCAGGCAAACTGGCGCGTGAACATCGGCATCTGGAGACCCCAAGGCTGCATCATGCCCGCAAAGGGCGCCGACCAGCCCGGAGCCCGATACCCGACTGCCTGGGCATGCGGCAGCTGTGGGTAGAAACCGCCACCAACCGGCGCTGCACCGCCACGGTACGCCGGGTATCGCTGTGCGGCATAGAACGGCGGCTGGTGTGGCCACGGCTGATAAGAATGTTGCCGATATGGGCGCTGCTGCACCCGGTTGAACGACCGCTGGATTGTCGGCCGCGCTGCGCTGTGCGGTCGAAAGCTGGGCGTATTGGCAACCCGGTCGTGAGACCCGATCCGCGCTGCACCGAACCCGGGGGCCGGGCGCCACTGTTGCCCAAATGCCAATGCCTCCCCGGTCGGAAGCAAGGCTCCGCAAAAGAAAACAATCCCCCCAAGAGCAATCAACTGCTTCCCAAACGTCATCCTACATCCCTCTCGTGATTTTTGTATGGCACCCGAAAACCAGTCGCCATCATCAGACTGCCATCGGGCAGTCGAACCACACCGGTGGTGCAATCACCAACCCGGCCAATGCCCTGCATATCCGAACGCCCCCCGGGCCGACACCACTGGATAGGTGCTCCTCTGCGCCAGGGCCCGCCGGGTGGTGGTTTTCCCGGACTGCAATTCCTCATAGCTCGATCTGCGTTGGGTTCGCGTGGGCCGAAACTGCGATTGCAGCCTGGCCGAATGCCCGCTCATTTGCGTGCCAGTGTGCACAGCCGGCGATTCTGTACCGGTCGAGCCGCGACGCTGCGGCCGAAACCGCGCGCCAAAACCCGTGTCCGGCGTGGACCGCACCAAATGGCGCGAGCCGTAAGGGTCGAGCATGAACGGTGTCTGGCGCACGTAGCCCGTTGATGACCCGGCGGTACGCGTCGCTGTCGTGGGGTTCACGTTTCGCGGTGCTGCCGCCGCATGAGGCCGCCAGCGCGAAGAAACGGACTTGCGACCGGTCCGATTCAAGGGTCGAAACTGCGGGCGTTTGGGTTGTGCAGCGTAAGCAGCCCAAACGGAGTGGGCGGCGTGGGCCGTCGACAGGGGTAAAAGACCCAGGCCGACCAGCGAGGACAGCCCTATTGCCACACCAAGGGAAACCAATCGCGCGACTAAAATCTCAACCTCCCGGCTGCAATCAAGCGTTCCACAGACCGCATCCCGCCTATTTGCAACACAATATATACGCCGCTGCTCAGGTGTCAACCACAATATCTTGTGTAAAACGACTGTGTAAAACCGTGTAAAAGCTGTGAGTGAAATGTTGAAATCTTGGGAAATTAAATATTTTTCTTCTTTATTCATAGGCTTATCCATCCGTACGCATCCTTGGGCACAACGCTGGATTGGAACGGCCGGATTGGGCCGCGCAAGGCAGACAGCACATTGAGCCAAGGCCAAAGACCGCCCTGAGTTCAGAGTCTGTGCCATGGAAGGGGAACCTAAAGGGAAAAAACCTGAAAAACCGCCGCCCTCATGGCCATCACCAACTCGGCCATGACCGGTGGTACCCCGGCATTGGTGGCGTGGGCATCATCGGATATGGCATCGCAGGCACCGACCGTAACGAAGAGGCATCGCCGGCCTGCATCTCCTCGTAGGTCCGCTTGCGCTTGGGCTGGGTGGGACGAAACTGCGAATGCAATTCCGAAGAGAATGCATCGTATCCGCCCGCATTCGGTGGTGTTGCCGACTGGCCATAGGATGAATCGCGTTCGTCGGGGCGGAATCTGAGGCCCAGATTCTGTCCCCGGGTGATAGGCACGGCCTTGCGCGCGCCCGCACGAGGTACTGAGAAAATCGGCTGCTGACCTTTGCGGTGTGACGGCCTCGCCGGTGGGCGCCTGCGCTCGCCCCCGGATGTTGCACGCGGCACCGATGCACGCGACTGCGACTGACGGTGAACCGAAAGCGACTTGGAATCTACGCGGGACCAAGGCCTGAACTGTGGGTTCTTTTGCGGCGAAGCGTAGCCCGACCAGTACGGAAACGCCGCCTGGGCGGCCGACATCGGCGAAATACCCAGGGAGGCAAGAGCCGCCAGGCCCAGCAGCAACCCCATGGAATACATCCGCGCGACCAAGATACTGACCTCCGGGCAATCGGGCTTTCTACAGCGACGGCAACCTGCACACAGGTCCGCCCAGAAAAGCACCAGATTCTTACACCTAGCCTTAGTTTAGACCGTCTCCGTCAGGTTTTCCAAGACTTTTCAACTGGATACCCCGCCTACCTGAAGTTCTTTTTGAACTGGGGGCAACACCCGGCTTCACGGCACCTGTGACGCGGGTCGTCGGCTGCTTGGCTGCCGGCTTGGTCGGGGAAACCGAGACGCTGTCCTTGGCCCGCGGCATTGGCGCTGCCTTGGGGGTTTCGGCCTTCTTCACGACCACACGTTCGCTGGCCGTGGACCGCTTTGGCACCGCGGCGGAGGGCTTCTTGGCCACAACCTTCTTCGCCGCAGCCTTTTTGGCAACGGCTTTCTTGCGAGCCGGCTTTTTCACTTTCCCGGGATGTGGTTTGTCTTTTTTCGCTTTGCCCGTCTGTGACGGCTTTGCCGCTTTCGGCTCGGGCGCTTCGGCGGTATCCGGTACCGACGGCGCAACAGTGACCGCCGCAACTTTTTGCGACTCGGCCGCGTACGGCGACTCAACCGGTGGTCTCCCGACCCTGGCAGGCGCTTTTTCAGATCGCCGCTTGCGTTTGAATAACCCGGCGAAGACACCAATGATGGCAGCGACAGCACCGATCACGGTGAACAGTACGCCGGCAAAACCGCTCCAGGCACGCACCCAGAGAGGATCACCCACGCGCGGTCCGGGCTGGGGCCCGTCCGGTCCACCATCCGGATCGTTGCCGCCCGAAAACTTCCGGCACTTGCCACTGCCGGCCACCGCACAAAGCGAATCCGCCGCAGCCACGCAACCCAGTGGAATTACCACCAGGGTGAGAATGGTCGACACCAGCACCCCGGAGGCCAGAGAGATCGCCATGCCCTGGAATATCGGATCGAAAAAAATCACCGAGGAGCCGGCAACCAGTGCCAGTGCGGTAATCAGTATCGGCCGGGTTCGGGTCTTACAGGCAGTAATCACCGCATCGACGACCGAATCACCCTCCTGGATCCGGTGAACTGAGAAATCCACCAGCAGGATCGAGTTGCGCACGATGATGCCGGCCAGCGCTATCCAGCCGATCATCGAGGTCGCGGTAAATTCGCCGCCCCATCCGAACTGGAAGAACATCATGTGCGCAGGAATGATACCCAGCAGGGTCAATGGGATCGGCGCCATGATCAATGCCGGGATACGGAAATTGCCGAATTCCCAGACCACCAGGATATAGATCAGGACCAGCGCGGCACCGAATGCGATTCCCATATCGCGGAAGGTCTCGTAGGTGACCGTCCATTCGCCCGCCCACTCGATCGATGACTTGCTGTCGTCGTGGGGCGGCCCTGTGTAATACATTTCGTCGCACAGGTACACACCATCAGGTGTCTCACAGCCCAACTCCATGAGCTTGTCCTCCACCTGCAGCATGCCGTAAATAGGGGCCGCGAGATCTCCGCCCACATCGGCTACAACGTACTCAACCGGGCGCAGATCCTTGTGGTAAATGATGTCCGCTTCGGTGCGTCGTTCAAAAGCGCCCAGCTCCCGCAACGGCACTGTAGTGCCGCTATCGGGTGACTGCACCAGGATGTCGCCGAGTCGATTCACCTGCGAACGCTCGGCAAGCGGCACCTGGATGACAATATTGATCGGTTCGTGCCCGGCGCGCTGCTTGACGTCACCCAACACCGCCCCACCCAGGGCCATCGCCAGTTCGTCGTTGATCGCCGCCACCGAGATGCCGCGACGCTGGGCCTTTTCCTGATCGACCTCGAAATGCCAGTAGTCATGGGGTTCGCGCATATAGTTGTCGACATCCCGCAGACTCTCGGTC
>Ga0265303_10001478_pt1 | contig 14476 bp, 12 predicted proteins | sample Helome_2_FD_192494 | JGI IMG/M metagenome (GOLD analysis project Ga0265303, IMG submission 192494) | Marine sediment microbial communities from subtidal zone of North Sea - Hel_20160317 (Illumina Assembly) | ecosystem: Environmental > Aquatic > Marine > Subtidal zone > Sediment ... | reverse complement strand
CCAGCAGCGCGTCGCTACTCATCGCCCCTGTTGTGTTCCCGCGATGTTCGGGTTTATCCGCCAAGGCCTGACTCCTGCGCTGCTGTCTGGACCACGTGCCGCCTCAAGCCAGGCAAGAGGTGTGGAGGCATGGCCACTGGTACTATTCTAGGATCTGCCGGCCCTGTCGGGGCAATGCGGAGATGGTGTGGCGAACGACGTTTAGCCGGCGTAGACCACGGACTTGTTGCGCCCGCCACGCTTGGCCTCATAGAGGGCCTTGTCCACGCACTCGATCCAGTGTCTGTGGTTTTCCGTCTCCTCGGAGACCTGAGCAATTCCGAGGCTGATGGTGTAACGGATCTCCTGCCCGTCGAAATGCACGGTCAGGGCCTCGATCTTGTTGCGCAGGCGCTCAGCCAGAATCATCGCGCCGTCCGATGACGTTTCCGTTAGCACCACGCCGAATTCTTCGCCACCGTAGCGACCGGCCAGGTCGGTGGTGCGGATGCTGTCGAGCAGAACCTTTGCCGTGGCCCGGATGACCTCGTCACCTGCCGGGTGTCCATAGGTGTCATTGACCTGCTTGAAGTGATCGATATCGAACAGGATCAGCGAGCGGGGTGCTGAACGCGCGCGCTGAAAACGTCTGAACTCCTCACCAAGCCGCTCCTCCCAATAACCCCGGTTGTTGAGCCCGGTGAGCTGATCGGTACGGCTCAGCGATTCGAGCTGCAGATTTACCGCCTCCAGGTCCGCCCGGTTGACCGCGGTGTCGGTTACGTCATAAACGATTGCCCCGACATGCTGGGTCGTCCCGTCCGCTGATATCAGCGGCATCAACGTGACGTTCTGATACATGAATGCCGCCGTGCCGGTGATCGGTCGGTAGTTCTTGAAGCGAAAAAGAAAGGGGCGCTGCTCCCAGTTGGTGAAAGCCGGGCTCCTGAGCATGAACACTGAGTCGACCTTGCGTTGGAACCATTCCTCCTGAATATCCGGGAAAGCCTCAAACAGGTTTTTGCCTATCACTGCCTTGGACGAGCAACCGCTGTGATTCTGCATGAAGCTGTTCCACACCTGCACCCGGTATTCACGGTCGACGACCACCAGTCCCACGTCGATGGTCTGGATCATGTCCATCAACCAGTGGAACTCGCGAATGTTGGAGTTGCTGTTGTTCATGTTTCAACCAAAGGCGTAGGGTAAGCGCCGCTCCAGGCTGGCTATCGAGTCCTCGGTGAACAGAAGCAGCAAATCGCAGCTAATGTTGCGGTTCTCGATTTCGAAGCCCATCTCGATCGAGAGGATGTTGGTCCAACGCGCAGCGTTTCGCTGCACCAGATTGGAGATCTTGGTGTGCCGGCCAAGCTCAAGCGGGTGACCCTGACTGAAACTGATGTCGAGCTGGTCGGCTACGCCCTTGAGGCAGGCGCCGATCAGGATACAGGCCGTGTCCACCAGGATTTCCGGTTCGACCGACTCGTCCAGCGTGCCCTCGTACTTCAGCAGTTTGGCCAGATCGGAATAGCTCGACTTGTGAAATATCAGCAGGGCCTCACCTGCGATGCCCCCCCCAATGAAACCCTGGCATACGCCGGCCACCGACTCGCTGTCGGCGATATTTTCGAGTGCCATCCGCAGGTCGCCACCTTCGAGCATGGCCACCCGAGGCACCGGCAACACGACGAAGACGCCGAGTAGCCGCGCCAGCAGGTCCGCTGCCCGGCCCATGGCGACGTTGGCGATTTCACGGCAGGCGTCGTGGAGGTCGAAGTCCGCGGGTTCGAGTCGGGTGCTTGTCGCGGCGCCACGCCATAGCCCCAGGCTGGCGAGGGTGTCGAGCAGTTCATCCCGAACTACCGGTTTCTTTATGAATGCCCGGGCGCCGAGTTCCGTCACGCGATGATGCGCCTCGGGCTGAATGTCCCCCGAGACGACAATGACTTTTCCGGCAAGCCCTTCGTGATACATCGCCTGCAGGACGCCGTAGCCGTCGAGTTCCGGCATATTCAGGTCCAGGAAGACTGCGTCAATGCCGCCGTCGCGGATCGATTGCAGGCCCTCGACACCGTTCTCGGCAAAGCTGAGTTCGACATCCCATTCTGTCGGCAGGGCGCGCGCCATCTGTTTGCGCGCGAAGCTGGAATCGTCGCAAATCAGGACCTTAGTCGGCATGCCGAACCGTCCGACCGGTTCGTACATCTTGGCCGTGGGAGTCTGATGGGTCTTCGAGTACGTTCATGAAGGTTCGCAGCTGACGAGTTGCGTGCAAGCCTAACGTATCCGGGCAGCCACGAAAACAGAGCAGGGACTGCGCATTGGCCGGTGTCGAGGTGTCTGCGTGGCAGGGACTGGCTGCGCCGAAAGGTGATGAAAACGCGATATCCGGTCATAATGCACCCAACCGGGGCGCACATGCCCCCGCAATTTTGTCAGCAAGGGCGGGTCTGTAAAGCCCTGGTGGAGCGTTCAGCTCCGACCCCCGTTCGACCCTGCATGGATAGGATCATGATCGTTGGCCATCGGCATCAGTTTTCTTGCGGGCAGTTCGGCAGCCGCGTCCGCGCCGTCTGCGGGATCGTTCCGGCAAGTTGTGCGCTGCGTTCGGATCTATCAGAACTATGAGGTCGGCGCTGCGTGGTTTTGTCCTGACCGTCCTGTGGCTGTTGATCGTCGCGGTCTGCCTCGAGGTTGGGCTCCGACTGTTGCCACAGGCGGTGCCGCTGGCCTTCCTGTCCCGCTTCGATCCCGGAATCCGTTCTGAAATCGCCGCGCGGCGTGACCTTACACGCAGCGCTGATACCGTCCTGCTGGCGCGCAATGACGGCGGCCCGCCCGGGCGGATGTGGCTCTACAAGCCGGGCTTCGTGGTCACGACGCATGACCAGGAGGAGGGTGTGGTGGACCAGGTTCGGATGGACCGGAACGGCCTCTGTAACAGCCCGGCCGATCTTTACGAGGCGCCCCGCTTCGACGTGATCGCCCTGGGCGACTCCTTTACCTGGTGTACGGCGGTGAAGGCCGAGGAGGCTTGGCCTGCCCGGTTCCAGGCGATGTCCGGGCTCAGCACCTACAACACCGGCATGTCGGGTCGCGGGCTCTACGAGTACCTGCAGATCCTGGAGCACTTCGGCCTGCCGAAGCGGCCGGATATCGTCGTGATGGCCGTCTACGAGGGCAACGATTTCCGCGATGCACATCGTTTTCACCGCGCCCGCGCCGGTGACGTCGAAGGTGGTGAGCAGTTCGTCTGCGTCTTCTCCTGGAAGCCTCTGTGTCGTCTCCACGAGGCCCTCGACGCGACTTTCCTGCGGCGCAGCAGCTACGCCTACAATCTGTTGTCCGGAGCGGTCCATGCGCTGAGTTACTCTGCCACCAAGGATGAGATCGACTTCCGCTACGAAGTCCGCTTCAGCGATGGCGTGACGTTGGAATTCAATTCGGAGAACGGCGATCGGGATGAAGTGCAGTATGCCCGCTGGCTGGTCGAAGGCCAGCTCGATACCGGGCTGTTCGACGAGGCCCTGCAGAAACTGATGGCCATGTCGGCGCAGTATGACTTCCTGCCGGTGGTGGTTTACCTGCCGTCGGCCTACACGGCCTATGAAGACCAGAGCCACTTTGAGGACCCGGCGGTCGAGGTGGCGCTGCGGGCCTACAGTCGCACCCTGCGCGGTTATTTCGCCGGACAGGCGGGACATCTTGGTTACGTCTACGTCGATGCCACCCCCGCCATTCAGCGCGAGAGCCGTGCCCTGCCATCGCCGGACAGGTTGTACTTCCGCTCCAATGTGCACCTGACCCAGAAGGGGCACGAGGTGGTCGCAGGGGCTGTGTTCGACGCGCTCTCGCAGCGGGACAATGGCCGGGCGTCGGATCGGGTTCCTTGAGCCGGTGCCGCCGACGCCGGTAAAAGGCCGTCTATTGTCGCAGCCCCTTTTTAATTCGGATGAATTCTTTCAGACTTAGCAGATCCGACCAATTCCCTCCAACTCACTCGGGAGCGTGACCTCAGGTGTCCATCCACATCCTTGGCATTTCTGCCTTCTACCATGACAGCGCCGCGGCGCTCGTGAAGGATGGCCAGATTATTGCTGCAGCCCAGGAAGAACGGTTTACCCGCAAGAAACACGATGCCGCCTTTCCCGCCAATGCCATCGCCTATTGCCTGGACGAGGCGGGTATCGCGCTGACGGACCTGGATCACGTGGTCTTCTACGACAAGCCTCTGATCAAGTTCGAGCGGCTGCTGGAAACCTATCTTGCCTATGCGCCGCGGGGATTTCGTTCTTTCGTGGCCGCCATGCCGATCTGGTTGAAAGACAAACTGTTCCTGAAGACCACCCTGAAGAAGGAGCTCGGCGCCCTGGGCGGGGTCAAAGAGAGTGAACTGCCGTCGCTGCTGTTTACCGCGCATCACGAATCGCACGCCGCTTCCGCTTTCTACCCCAGCCCTTTCGAGAAGGCGGCGGTGCTTTGCCTGGACGGCGTGGGCGAGTGGGCCACCAGTTCCGTCTGGCTGGGCGAGGGCGGCAGCCTGACGCCGCAGTGGGAGATCGATTTCCCGCACAGCCTGGGCCTGCTCTATTCCGCCTTTACCTACTACACCGGCTTCAAGGTCAACTCCGGTGAATACAAGCTGATGGGCTTGGCCCCCTATGGCGAGCCGAAATATGTCGACCTGATCCTCGATAATCTGCTGGATCTCAAGGAGGACGGCACCTTCCGGCTGGATATGAGTTATTTCAACTATGCCACCGGACTCACCATGACCGGCAGCAAGCTGCACCGGCTGTTCGGCGGACCACCGCGCAAATCCGAGTCCGATATCGGCCAGAAGGAGATGGACATCGCGCGTTCGATCCAGGCGGTGACGGAAGAGATCGTGTTGCGCCTGGCAAGGACCGTACACAAGGAACTGGGCGTGGATTACCTGTGCATGGCGGGTGGGGTGGCGCTCAACTGTGTGGCCAATGGCCGTATCCTGCGTGAAGGCCCGTTCAAAGACATCTGGATCCAGCCGGCGGCTGGCGATGCGGGCGGTGCGCTGGGCGCCGCGATGAGTATCTGGCATGGCTACCTCGGTAACCCCCGCAGCGCCAATGCGGCCGATGACACCATGTGTGGTTCGTATCTCGGCAAGCGATTCAGCAACCAGGAGGTCACCTCCTACCTGGACAGCGTAGACGCAAAATACATCCAGCTGGAGGATGCGCAGCTGATGCCCCGTCTTGCCGAACTGCTGGACCGGGAACAGGTGATCGGCTGGTTCAACGGTCGCATGGAGTTTGGCCCGCGTGCGCTGGGCGGCCGTTCCATCATCGGTGACCCCCGCAGCGAAAAGATGCAGTCGGTGATGAACCTCAAGATCAAGTATCGGGAGTCGTTCCGGCCTTTTGCCCCGGCGGTGAAGGCGGATCGGGTGTCGGAATGGTTCGAAATCGACCGCAGGAGCCCCTACATGCTGCTGGTCGCCCCGGTACGCGAGGACAGGCGCCTGCCCATGACCGAGGAGCAGAAGCAGTTGTTCGGTGTGGACAAGCTGCATATCCCCCGTTCCCAGATCCCGGCGATCACCCATGTGGACTATTCAGCGAGGGTGCAGACCATCCATCCGGAGACCAATCCGCGTTTTTACGACCTGATAAGCAATTTCGAGGAACGTACCGGCTGTCCGGTACTCATCAATACCTCTTTCAATGTCAGGGGAGAGCCGATTGTCTACACACCGGAGGACGCCTACCGTTGCTTCATGCGCACCGAGATGGACTACCTGGTGATGGAGAATATCCTGCTGGCCAAGACCGACCAGCCGGTACGCGAACAGGATGAGTCCTGGAAACAGGAGTTCGAACTGGACTGATGAATACCGTGAACCAACAAACCACACCACCGGGAAAGAAAGAACTGCGCGAGTTCGGCCTCGTTACCGGCGCTATCGTGGCGGCCCTTTTCGGCCTGCTGCTGCCCTGGCTGTTCGACCATCAGCTGCCGACCTGGCCGTGGATTATTACCGGCGTGCTCTGGGCCTGGGCCCTGTTGCTGCCTGCCAGCCTGCTGCCTGTCTATCGGGGCTGGATGGCGATCGGCCATGTGTTGGGCTGGATCAATACACGAATCATCCTGGGTGTCATGTTCTATCTCCTGTTCCTGCCAGTCGGGCTGGGTCTGCGCCTGCTGGGCAAGGACCCCATGGCCCGCAGCATAGATAAATCGCTAGCAACCTATCGGGTGCGCCACGAGCCCCCGAAAAAGGATCACGTAGAGAGACCTTACTGATGTTGGATTTGCTCAAAGACCTCTGGGGCTTCATGAAGGAGCGCAAAAAATTCTGGTTGGCCCCGATCATTATCGTCATGTTGTTGCTCGGCGCGTTGATCGTGCTTACCCAGGGATCTGCCGTCGCGCCCTTCATCTACACGCTGTTCTGATCGTGATCTATGCGCTTGCGGGGGGCGTGCGGCCGCTGCAAGACCTCGGTGACGGCAAAGTCGGCCCCCTAAGTCAGGGGGGCTGGGGCATGATGTCGCTTATGCGGCTTTTTTGAAGCGTCGCCGCAGCCGGGCCGCCAGGGTGTTGGTGTTGACCACGACGATAAACACCTTGCGCAGCTTCCCTTCCGGGCAGTTGATCTCGCGTACGCCGTGCCAGGACTGATCGCTGCGCCCGAAAAACAGGCTGCGGTTTCCCAGGGCCATCGCCGGGGTGGCTCGACTGAACGCGTCGAATGCCGGTGCCGACTTGCGGTCAAGCTGCCCGGTGTCGTCTTCCAGGATCAGGGTTTCTCCGCCCCATTCAGGGCTCCAGTCGTCTTCGGTATTGAAATAGTAAATCTGTGAGCCGAGTTTGCGTTTGGCGTCGCAATGCGGTGACACCGAGCAGCCGCTGGGTGTGTAGTGCCAATGAAAGTTGAGGTATACCGAACGCACACCGAACAAGCGGCAGAGAAACTTGTGGTAACGCTTGCCCCTGAGCTCGGCCATGAAATCCTTCCATGGCTCGGGCAGATCCAGGCCTTCCTCGTATTCCAGCGCGTACCGGTCGTGGCTGTATTGTCCGTGCGAGCGTTCGACGCCGAACTTCTGATCGAACATCGAGACGTCCGGCAGTGTCTCCAGCAGGCGCTGATAGCCATCCGCGGTCAACGCACCCTCGGGGTTCCACCAGGGGTAGGGTTTCTGGTTTTGAAACTCTTTGGGGTCGAAACGCTCAAGAAAATCGAAATCGATATAATTCATGCTCACCACCTTGCCACTTGGCAGGCGAACCCGAGAAACCTGTCAACCAGATCGGAATCGAGGCCCGGTTTATTCGCCTGCGTTTGCGATTATCGGAAAGGCGCTCCACATTGTCCACCGGCGTCAGGCGTGCTTTTCGCCGCCGGGGGGTTCCCGGAGACCCCTAAACCACGACGATTTTTTCCGCTGTAGCGGTCTCCCCGTGACGGCTGCTTTGTTGTCTGCGAAAATAGATGCCGTTCATCCGCGGCTCCGGTCCGCGAAACCCGGCCACCGGCCGGCGGATCTGCAAGCCCCGATAGCGAGTATCCTAAGCCAATGCCTATTTTTAGCGATCGAATGAAGCGCCGGGCGATATTGCGCTTGACGGCGCTGTTGCCGACGCCTGTTCGCCTGTCGACCCGTTACAGACTGTTGGCGAATCTCGAGCGTGGCAAGGCGAGGCGTGGAAGTTCCATCATTATCGGACATCCAAAGAGTGGGAACACCTGGCTGCGGACGATGATTGCCCGTGCGTACCAGATCAAGTACGGCCTGCCGCCGACGGTCGCTTTGAAGACCGATGAGCTGAACCGTATGAACCCCCGAGTTCCGCGATTCTGCGTCTCCAACGGGTACTACTCTTACGAGGGTGCGCTGGCTGAATTGCTGGATGGTGACGGGTTGGAGCCGGCAGTCGCGGAAAAACCGGTGGTTTTGCTGTTGCGCCATCCCGCGGATATCGCGGTTTCCTGGTATATCCAGTTCACCAAGCGGGTATCGCCGTCGAAACGCGAACTGATCAACGCCTCGCTAGAGCATCCGGTCGACATCGACAGCATCAGTCGCTGGGATTTCGTGATGAACAGCGAGCTTGGGTTGTCCAATATCATCGATTTTCTCAACCAATGGGAACGCATTGTCAGGGGTTTGAACCATAGGTTGATCATCCGCTACGAGGAACTGCGTTCCTCGCCCTATGAGACCCTCAAAAAGGTGACCGATTTCATTGGCGATCCGTTTACCGAACAAGAGCTCCGGGAGGCCGTCGAGTTCGGTTCGTTTGATAATCTGCGCAAGCTTGAAGCCTCGGGTTTCTTCAAATATGGCGGGATGTCGCAACGCAAGCACGCGGGGCCCGGAACCATGAAAGTCCGAAGGGGGAAGGCCGGCGGGTACCGTGAGGATTTTTCGCCCGAGCAGGTGGCTGAGATCGACAGGCTGGTAAGCAGTCGACTCTCGGCCTCGCTGGGCTATGGTCCCGCAGAAACTGTGAACCCGGCGCAGAGCGACCCCCGCAGTGCGGCGATCCCGGCACAAGCGCCGGCCGACTGAGTAATCTTCGGCCGCTTATCGGCGTGACATAAAATGACGGCTATCGAGCAGGATGTGGCGATTCCACCCAAGGTCTGGGTGCTGCTGGGCAAGGGCAAGGGCGGAAATGTCCAGATGCTCAACCTCGCCGGGGCCCTCGGCTGGCCGTTCGAGACCCGGCAGCTCTATCACAATGCCCTGAACCGGATCCCCAATATTTTGCTCGGCGCGTCCCGTGCCAGCGTGGATGCCGACCGCTCCGATCCCCTCGAGCCACCCTGGCCGGACCTGGTGATCGCGGCATCCCGTCGCAGTGCACCGGTAGCCAAGTGGATCCGTCGGCAGTCCGGAGGACGTACCCGGCTGGTCCATCTGTTTCATACCCAGGCGCCGCTGGCGGCCTATGACCTGGTCATCACCCTGCCGCAATATCGCTTGCCGCAACGGTCGAACGTGCTGCATCTGTCGAGTGCCCTCAACCGGATACCAGCGTCGGAGCTGTCCACCGCCGCAACGCGATGGCGTACCGAATTCGAAGCGCTGCCTCGCCCGCATATCGCGCTGATTGTCGGCGGCACAAGTTCGTCCTACATTTTGGACGCGGACACCGCGGCCCGGCTTGGCCGCGAGGCCGCTGTCATGGCGCGTTCGGCCGGCGGTTCACTGTTGATCAGCACCACGCCCCGGACTCCCGATGCAGCTGCCGAGGCCCTGTTCGCAGCGATTGATGTACCGGCGTACCGCTATCGCTGGCGCCGGGACGACCCAGACAATCCCTATTTCGCCTTCCTCGCCCTGGCAGATCAATTCATCGTCACTGTCGACAGCGCCTCGGTGCCAGTGGAAGCATGCGCCACCGGCAAACCCGTGGCCCTGTTCGAATGGTCGCGTCGACATCCGCCGACCGCATGGGACAGGATGCTGCGCCACGCACCGCTGTGCCAGCTGCATGCGGCGCTGCTCTATCTCGGGCTGTTCAAGCCTGCCCGCGACTTCGACGCGTACCACGCTTTCCTACGACAGCGCGGCCTGGTCACGCCGCTCGGCGAGCCGCCCTCCACGTCGCGCAACGAACTGGAGGACGGTCTCGGTCTGGCCGTTGATCGCATCCGGAAACTGATAAAATCACCCACGAACCGGTCCTCGTCCTTTGGGCCGTCCGCCGTATCCTGAAGCAGCCCGGAGGCAGCATCCATGCCGGCAACAGAAAGTTCTACAGCGAGCCCTTCGCGCGCCATTTTCGTGGTCGGTGCCGGTCGCAGTGGTACCAGTGCGATCACGCGTGGCCTGCAGGCCCTCGGCGTTGAACTTGGTGACCGACTGAAAGCGCCGACAGAGAAAAACCCGACCGGCTTCTTCGAGGACCGCGATCTGTTGCGCATCGCCAAGCGCATGCGCAGCGAACTGGGGCTGCGCGCCGAGAGCGTCTCCCTGGTCGATGAGCCGGGTTGGTCAAAGCCGGAGGTTGACGCCCTGGCCGACGAGGCGGTGGCCACAATCCGAGAACGTTTCGTGCGCTACCCGATATGGGGATTCAAATATGCCCAGACGCTACGCATGCTGCCTTTCTGGGAAACGGTGACTGCGCGTGCAGGCATCGACCTGAGCTTTGTGGTGGCCGCGCGCAACCCCCTCAGCGTTGCCCAGTCACGTACCAAGCTGGACCCCCTGCGAGGCCTGCAGGAGAAGACGGACCTGGAGTGGCTGGTCAACGTGGTGCCCTATTTCCGCCGCATGGCAGAGCACCGTTTCGTGGTGGTGGAATACGATCTGTTGATGGAGGACCCGCGGGCCCAGCTCGCACGGGTGGCCGAGCGCTTGTCGATTCCGCAGGATGATGCCACGCAAACCAGCACCGAGGCATTCGCCAGCGAATTCCTCAAGCCCGGCATGCGCCATACACGCTTCATGGATGACGACCTCGCGCAGGATCCCCGGCTCAACCCGCTGGTGCGGGATGCCTACCGTTGGCTGCGGCGCCTGGCGACCGATGAGATCCTGCCCGACGATCAGGGTCTGTGGCAGGACTGGGCGCGCATCGAGACCCAAGTGGATGCCCACGCGCCGGCACTGCGCCACGTGGATTTTCTCGAAGCCGAGTTGCGACGTCGTCAGGGCGGTGGCCTGGAGCGTCTGAAGTCGAAACTGCTCCGGCGTTAGGGGGCGTTGCCCCCGGTCGGTGTCAGGCGACTCTCAGGACGTGACGCAGAAAATGCCGGTGGATGCGGCCGGTGGATACCGCCTTGAGAATGTCTGTGCGCCCGACGTAACCGGCGCCCATGGCCTCCTGCAGCCACTTCTCCCAGAGTGCCGTCATCGGGTGTTCCGGGCGTTTCCAGGGTTGTTCGCGAACGTGGCTGAAATGAATCAGCTTGGTATCTGCGCGGACCATGTTGTAGTGGTTCCAGCGCGGATCGATTGACTGGATCAGGTCCTGATCCACCCAGCCGAGGCGGATAAAATCCTTGTAGCGGATCTGGCCGGGGCCTGGCTCCTCGCTGTTGGGTACCACCTGATCGAATATTTTCTCCGGATCCCAGTCGCTGAGACGCGCGCAATCCAGCACCATGACGCTGGTCTCGTTGCGCGGCTCCACTGGCTTGCCACCGAAAGTCCCCTCGATATTGCGCACGATACCGATGGCGTGGGGGGGCTCCAGGGTTGCGGCCAGATCCGCGACATCAGCCAGAATCAGCTGGTCCGCATCCATATAGATGCCTGTACCCTGATAGTCACACAGGCTTGGTACCAGGAAGCGCACGAAACCGAACTTGGTCCCGCCGAGCCGTTTCTGCGTCTGGAGGCCGGGGATAATCTTGATCTCCGCATCCGTGTGCTTGTGGATGGTGTATTCAAGCACGCGCTGAGCGACATACTGGGTGGGATCGGTTCCGATTACGATGGTGATCATATGCTCTCCGTCTGCCCGTTTTTCAGGGTGCCTTCATGGAACTCGCGCGTTCGGTCAGGATATCCATCGCGCGTTGGGTCAGGCGCTTGACGCGCCCGGCCGGATCGAGGGATTTCTGCCACAGTACGTTCAGATTGCTGTCGAGGCCGTAGGCCATGGGCGCGCCGGTTTTTATGAACAGCTCGGAGATAGCCTCATCGGAGATGCCCTCCAGTTGCTTGCGCAGGACCCGCACCGTCGTCTTGTGGGCCACGACCAGCACCCGCTTGCCGGCCCTGAGTGCCGGCTTGATATCCTCTTCCCAACAGGGCATCACCCGTTGCAGGGTGTCCTGCATGCTCTCGGCCGTTGGCAGCACCGATGCCGGCAGTTCGGCGTAGCGTGGATCATTGCCCGGATAGCGTGAGTCGTCTTCGGGTACCGCGGGTGGACGGTCGGCATAGCCAAGCTGCCAGGTGTTGAACTGCTCGAGACCGAATACCTGTTTGGCCTCGTCGCGGCTCATGCCCTGCATGGCGCCATAGTGACGCTCATTCAGTCGCCAGGTTCGCTGCACGGGGAGGTCTTTCTGAGCCAGCTCCGCCAGCACGATCGCCAGGGTCTCCTCGGCCCGTTGCAACCAGGATGTGAAGGCCAGATCGAAGGTGTAACCCTCTGCACGCAAGATCCCGCCTACCGCCTGGGCCTCCTTGCGCCCACGCTCGTTGAGCCTGACATCGCTCCAGCCAGTCATGCGCCGATCATTATTCCATTCGCTGCGGCCGTGACGGACGATTACGAGGTTGGCTTTATCCATTGGCAGAACCCGTCAACAGGCGCACGCGCGCGGCGACGGCTGCCGCTTCGCGCAGCTCGGGACACTCACCCGGCCTGAACGTGTCTCCAAACATCTGCGCCACCCCGGCCTCTACCAGTGCCTGATGCAGCATCGTCAAATCCCTGCGCGGACGCACCCACCCCCGGTCGATCAGCCGCGCGCAAAGGTATTGAAGGCCTTTTTGAGGCCGAATGGTTCCGCGCTTGTTGATACGGGGTTTGACCGAGCGATGCATCACCGCCTCGGCGACCCGGGCGCGCAGACGCGGTTGCACCTCGGGCAGCGGATAGATCAGCACCGGCTTTCCGGTTGCGACCGCCTCGCTGAGCATGGATTCGCTCTCGCCGGTCACGATGATGATATCGGCCAGCGCCAGGTAGCCCCTGTAGGGATTGTCCTGTTCCTCGGCACGCCAGCGGTGAACATCGTTTTCCGCGCCCAGCGCATCAGCCAGTGCATCCGTCGCGCTGCTTCCGGTGCGCGGACTGGTAATGGCGAAAACCGGGGCGCCCAGGGGTTCGGCAAATGCGCGCACCGCCTGTCCGAGGGTGCGCGCAGTAGTCTCATCCAGTCGATGCAGGGCCGAGTTGCCACCGACGATCAACGCAATACGTGGCTGCGGAGCTTCGCCGAACAGGTTCTGCCAGTGCTCGGCCGCGGCATTCAGGGCGTTGTCGTCCAGTGGATTCAGCGGTGCAATCGTTTGCATGCGACGCGGGTGGTCGAGCTGGCGGAAATGGGAACATGCGACCGTCAGGTCGAAATCGTCGGCCACTTCACCGCCTTTGCGGCCCAGGTGAACCAGACGGGTACCACCGGCGCTCTGTTCGCCGATCCAGCGCGCCACCGGCGCACTGCGTCCACCCACAGAGATGACCAGATCCGGCCAGGGTGCCGTCAGGGCGGCGGAATGCTCGAGGTCCAGGTGGCGCAGGGTGGCACCAAGCAGTTTATTGCTGAGGCGTTGCCAGCGATTGAACCGCAGCTGCTTGATCTCGACGGGCCAGCCCAGTGCCTCGGCCAGTGCCCGGGACTGGATGGCATGACCCACCTTGTCGTCGTCCAGGATCCAGACCTTCGGTGGCTGGTTCATGCAGTGACCGCCACCCTGGTGGGTCCAGGGTGTCCGACCGCTGGTACGCAGGGCCATCCGCCAATGCACACCCGGGTGGCGCCTGGCGGCCCCTTCGAGCTGTGTCAGCCACCAGGCCCGGTGGCGTGTTCTGCGTACCGGCCCCGTCTCGACGGATTTGCTCCGGTCGTCGACCACCAGGAAAAAGAAACGGCCGGCTGCCCCGAACATCTCGTCGAGCATCCAGGGCACGTCTTCGTCGGGTAGATATTCCAACAGCTGGCTGCACAGGACGCCGGCTGTTGTGGGCCGTCCCTCGCGCAGGGTGTCTGTCAATGGGTTGTGGCTTGGTGCCTCTATGCCCGGCGTCGTATCGGCCAGGGTGTAGTGGAGGAGGCCGGTGATGTCCGGCCGGTCCAGGATGTCGGACAGCCCGCGCCAGGCTTCTGTATCCGGTGTCTGTCGGAGTTTGGCGGTCGTGGCCTTTGCCCTCAGGGCAACGAATTTTGCGCTTGGCCGCCGCTCATTGATCGGGTGAAATCCTGCGGCGTCTGCCGCCTGTTCCAGGTCTTCCCAAACCGGCGCCACCGGATTCGCCTGGTAGACGAAACGGTACGGAAGTGGCCGCCAGGGCTGGGTCTGCAACACCGTAAAATGGATCAGGTGCGACTGGCCGGCGCGATATTCGTCGTCGCGGGCGTTCCAGCCGTGCTCCATCGGGCCCCACAGATCGCTGACCTGCCGTGCCCGCTCCTCAAGGTCCTTGCGCCGCTCCTTCTGCACGTCCGCCAGGGGCCATATCGTGGCCATGCGTGCGCAGTCGATCAACATCACCGACGTATCGCGGTCGGATATCGACATGAAGCCATGCTCGCCCATCGGCAGGTCGAACAGCTCTGCGGGATCGGTGAGATAGATCTGGTCCACATCGTTGTAGATCGCCCGGCCGGTGCAGCCGGCCAGCTCGGGGATGGCGAAGCGGTAGTTGGTAAAACCGGTCAGCCAGCGCCGCGGGTCGAAGCCCGGCATCTCCTTCATCAGTGTGATTTCGTAGACCCGTGAGGGATCACGCACCTGCTCGATGGACCAGACGAAGATGCGCTCGGCCCTGTGCTGGGCGGTTTCGGTACCCAGAAAGATCCTTACCGGCGGCAACGCGCTGG
>Ga0265303_10001475_pt1 | contig 14482 bp, 15 predicted proteins | sample Helome_2_FD_192494 | JGI IMG/M metagenome (GOLD analysis project Ga0265303, IMG submission 192494) | Marine sediment microbial communities from subtidal zone of North Sea - Hel_20160317 (Illumina Assembly) | ecosystem: Environmental > Aquatic > Marine > Subtidal zone > Sediment ... | reverse complement strand
ATTCTTGACTATTTCTTCGCATTTTTCAGCTTCTTTTTCACCTTTCCCGGAAAGTAAAACAACTTTTTTAATGCCCAATTTTACTGCTTGCTTTGTCAATGCTTCAATGGCCTCGCCTGCTCCTGGCACTGCCAAATCTGGTTGAAAAGTAATATATACGCTTTCCATTCCTTCCAGGGCGCCCGCCCAGGTACTTGGATTCTCCCAGTCAAAAGAGGGTTCTTCACTCCGGGATCCGATACGTACCGTATGCCCTTTTTCAAGTAACCGACTTGCTACTCGACGACCTGTTTTTCCTTTGCCGCCTAATACTAAAATGTTTTGTTTTTTTCTCATGATATTAATTTTTAAGATTTAAAGATTATGTATTTATGGTATTCGTTCTGTTAAGACATATAAAAAGTAGGATTAAGAATGATAGTGTTGCAGTAATTGTTCTGATAAGGTGTAATCTATTCCATTTTACTTCGAACTTGTCTCTTAAGTGTTGTAATTCTTCCAGACTGGCATGAGCCAAATTTGTTTTATCCAATAGCTCGTTCAAGGGTATATTTCCGAAAATAGTGACCAATACAACCCCAATAATATAAAGTGCGGATGATACAAGTACCATCCATATAATTGTGCTTGTCGAGGTCCTGAATAAAAGGATATTTGCGATGTGTAAGAAAACCGGACCAAAGAATACGAGTATAAACGTCGGATTAATAATGCTCCTGTTCATCTCCTGAAAAGACCGCAAATATCCTATATCAACTAATTGTCCGATACCTGGCGTAACCGCATTGTTCCATGTAAAGCAAAGACCTGCCGTAAGTCCGGTTAAAAGTGTTGCCAGTAATACTATTATGGTTTGTGCGTCAAAATTCAGAGTTGTCATTATTGCATTGATTTAAGATTACAATGCAAATTTGTAACTATACCCTAAGACCTATTTGTTTGAAAAGGATTGTAATTTGTTCGAAAAGGATTATAACTTTACCTCACTGGGGCGAAAGCCATATTTTTTTATAAACGCGTTAGAAAAAGAACTCAAACTTTCATAACCAACAGACCATGCTGCTTCCTGTATGCTGACATCCTGCGAGCTCAAGAGATCATGGGCTTTTATCAGACGTTCATTCTGCAGGTATTTGTACACAGGAAAACCAAACAGCTCTTTAAAATTCTTTTTAAGCTTAAAATCATTAAGTCCAATGAGTCTTGATAGTTCGGCAATAGATGGGGGGGTCTCCATGTTTTTAGAGAGAATTTCCCGGGCCTGATACAACTTTTCGCGCTCGGTATCTTTTATAGAAGTGTTATTATCCTTTTCTATAGTAGAAACTTTTGCAAAGAAATGAGACAGTAATTCTGTAACCTGACTTTTTAAAAAAAGTGATCTTGCCGTCCCTTCGTAGGTATTGGTGAAAATTTTATCGACCGCATTTTGCATGTTATGGTCCATAAAAAAAGTAGGGCCCTCTACATAATCACTGGTGGGGTTAATAAGTTCATTTACGCATTCTGCATAGATTTCGCGTTCTTCTTCGGGTAATTGTTTTAAATTCTTTAAACTGTAAAGGATGACTACACAATGTAATTTTTTAGATTCTGAAATGGTGTGGATAAAATCTACATTCTTATTCGCAAAGAAGGACATGGCCAGCCCCATTGTATTGTTGTAGCTTTTTTGATGGGTACCGTATCTTACATTTAATTCAACGTTACCAGATCCATAGAATGCAAAGGCAATAGCATCTTCATCAAAACCGCAGGTATCAATAGTCTCTTCATTAGAATCTGCATATTCCAAAAGAACTAAAAAGTCGTTTATATTCAGGAAATCTCTGGTCATATTAAATACTAAGATACTTAATTAAGCGATTTAAAACATCCTAAAACCAATCCTCACTCTGGAGGGTTTGTTGCATAATTAGCTCTGAAGCTATACTGTGCAAACCCTGGTAGCTAAACAGTAGGGTACTTAGGATTTATTCTCATCCAGGCGCTCCATATAGTTTTCATAGGCCGATTTCCCTTCTTCCTGCCAGAATTTATCATAGTGTTGCCATTTAGATATTCCTTTTTCTCTGCACCTTTCTTTAAAGCGTGACTTCATCTTTCCGGATCTGCCCCTGAATTTGTTTGAGCCGAAACCACCGAAGAGTATTTTGGCCAGGACTAGGATACCAACTGCTTGCCAAAAGCCTATGGTACCCAATCCAAAAAGGGCAGGCATCAGCCAATTCCACAGGAGCATTACTACATATCCGAATACCAGTGCGAAAGCTGCCATGGCTAAGGCTCCAAAAATCACCCAAAACACCACAGTGACTACTTTTTTTATTTTTTTCCTTTGTGTGTGCGAATTTGTCATTTCTTTTTTATTTAATTGTTCTTCTTTTTTTTTCAAGTTCTTTATATAATAAGGAGAGCGCTCTGTGCCGCCTGGACATCAGCGTTCCCTGAGGAATTCCTGTTTCCAGAGACAGTTGGACATAGCTCAGATTCTCAAAGTCGATGGCCAGAATAACCTCCTTATAATTGGGCTTCAGGTTTAGGATGGCTTCTTTTAATTGTGTTTTTAGCTGATCTGCATCTGCAAAAGAGGCATCCGAGTAAAACAATTCAGCCAATTCTTTGAGCTGACCTTCCAGGGTTTCATCTAAATCCAGTCTTACCTTTTTAGTTCGCATGGTATCTATAATCTTATTTCGTATGGAACGGTATACAAAACCTGCGATATTATTTATCGGCGTAAGATGATCTTCCCTCGAAAATAGATTTAAAGCCACATCCTGCAGGATATCCTCCGCATCCCTGTCTGCTGTATCATCTATTCTTGATCTCACATAGTTTTTAAGTGCATGATACTCCGCATTAAAAAATAGTTTCAGATTCGTTTTATTTTCTGTGCTTTTAGCCATACAAGAGCGCCATTATAAAAGCTCCTCACTTATAGAGACGAAGCAATTAAAATCTATTGCATTTTAAATGTATGATTTCGAAAATAAAATGGCGGGTAATAAAGTGATAATTACATTTTAATAAGGATAAACCAGTTTGCCAAGCTCGGTGCAAAAGCTCTTTTGGGCCTCACTGGATTGATATAGTAAAGGATTCTTTCTTGAAAAAGCTATTGCGAATAGATTATACTGCACCCTCTCCAGCATTCTTTGAAATTCAATACCACTATCGGCGTATTTGTCATTAAGTTGGGTTATTTTTTTCTCCCACCATTGCATATCAATTTTGTCCGGCTGGTTATAGTCTGTTGTAAAACGCTCATAAAAAGTGCTGGTCCAATGCTTTTCTTTTTCCAATGCTAAAGTTCTGTCCTTAAGAGCTCTTTTATAAGAACTCCCTTTTTTAATAACTTTTAAGCGTGCCGAAACGGTATCTAATGTATACATGGAACCATAAGTGGATAAGACACGCTCGTAATTTTCTACAGCTTTCAAAATATGGCCATTGGCCTCGGCTTTTTCTGCTATTTCATAATTGTGTCTATAACTTCTAAATAGTTCATTGTCTGTTTTTACTTTTATTCCTTTTTTATGAGCCTCAATATCCAGCCAATCAAAGGCCTTTGCAATCTCTTCAGCAGGGGGCCAATTATGACCACCTTCGAACGTAATCAGCGTATGATCCTGGTTTATTTGTTCCTGATAGGCCTTAATGTCAAGCATTTCACGATAATTCATATCCCTGTTCCCGCATATGCCCACATACGAGAATTCCTGTTTTGGGAGAATTGCCGATGGTGCTTTCCACCGCCCGGCTCCACAAGCAATTACACCGGCAATATTCCCGGCCGCAAAGGCTAAAGCCCATGCCAAGCGCGATCCTCCGGAAAAACCTGCAAAATACATTTGATCTTCATTGATTTTAAAAACGGAAAAAACATGGTCGAAAAGGTTGGCCGCAATATTTAAATTCCGTTCATAGGGACCATTTCTGGAATTATTGGAACATACGAGGATATGACCGTAAGTATCAGCAGCTTGTATAAAAGTTTCCACGCCGAGCCTTCCCCGGCCGGCAGGTTCGAAAATAAAAAGTATAGGGGACGCCTGGGAGGCTACAAAAGATGTGGGCAGGTAAAGTGCAAAAGTCTCGTTGATGGTATTGGATACAGCGATGGAATCAATTACTTTACCCGGTTCAAAAGTCTGTTGGGCACTTAACTGGCCAATGAATCCCAATATAAAGATGTAATACGTAATCCTCATAATTTAAACGGGGATACTTGTTTTCTGTCCCTCTACAAAATACATTTTTAGACTCCCCCTGTTCTTAACTTTAATTTCTCCCCTAAAGGCACAGTTATAACTGTCTTTTATCAAATCATAGGTATTTTCACTGATATTGATCTTCCCTGCTTCTGAATTTGATTCCATCCGGGCGGCAACATTTACCGTATCGCCCCAAATATCATAGGCAAATTTCCTGGTACCCACTACCCCGGCAACTACGGGCCCCGTATTAATACCGATACGGATATCAAAAGTTAATTCACTTGCGGCCATATCATTTTTGGTGTCCTCCACAAAGGCAGCTATTTCCATGGCAGCCAAAACCATTCTGCTGGCATGATCTTTCTCATTATCATGCAAGCCTCCGGCGCACATATAGGCATCTCCTATGGTTTTAATTTTTTCCAGGCCGTGTTTTTCTATAATGGCATCAAACTTTGAGAAGTAAAAATCCACGGTTTCTACCAAGGCCTCAGGCGACAGCTTTTCCGAATAACTTGTAAAGTCCTTAAAATCTGAAAATAAAACGGTTACCGCATCGTATTTTTTGGCCTTTACCTTTCCTTTTTCCTTTAGTTCCAGGGCCGTTTCTTCCGGCAAAATATTAAGTAATAGGCTATCTGAACGTTCTTTTTCTTGCTCGATGATCTGTTTTGTTTTTCTGATAAATTTATTGCGCCTGTATAATCCAACGGCCATCAGTACAATTAAAAACAAGGCAACAGCGGTAGCAATAGATATATTCCGCTGGTTCTTTCTTCTTTGGTCTGCCAGATCTACTTCTATTTGTTTTTGCGCGACTTCATAATTGGTACGCTGATTGGCCATTTGCTGTACGGCTTCTATGTTTTTTACGCTGTCGCGATATATAATATGTTCCTTATAATGTTTATAGGAAGTTGCCAGGTCACCGGATTGTTCATAAAGTTCTGAAAGCTTTAGGTTGGCCTCACTTATTTGATCCTTAAGACCATGATTAGTTGCTAATTCAAGACTTTTTTCTGCATATGTAAGAGCTTTTTTTAGATCATTTTTTCCCGAATAGATATCGGACATATAGGTGAGGTAGACCGAAATAGGGTAATAATCTTCAATTTCTTCTAAGATAGTGATTGCTTCATTGATGTTGGTCTCTGCAAGAACGTCTTTTCCCTGTTCGGCATAAACCATACCGACATTTCCTAAGTTATAGGCGGTGCCATTAAAATAATTTATTTTTTCAAAAATGATTCCAGCCTCTTCAAAATAAGCCATTGCTGAATCATAGTTTGATGAATTGAAATACTCATCTCCAGCATTCGTCAAGGCGGATGCCAAAGGAACGGAATCTTTAATTCGTCGAAATAATGCTATACTCTTTCCATAATAATTCATGGAGTTATCAGAGTTATCCATTATAGAATATACATCTGCGATAGCAGCAAATATCGCTCCTTGAGTAGCTAGATTTTTAGCCTTTTTTGCTATTTCAGCACCTCTAAAAAATGACTTTAATGCCTGTTCCAAGTTACCAAGAAGTCTGTGAGCATTTCCCTGTCGGAGATAGCCTGAAGAAAGAAATTCATCATTTTCATGTAATGCAGCTAATGAAATTAATTCTTCTGCATACTTTAGCGATAATTCAACATCATTAACCTCATTGAATGATAAATCTCTTAGGAGTTGTAACTTTTCAGTGCCTTCAAGTACGCCTTTGTGATAAACATTCGTAAGGCTATCAGACATATTCTGATTCTGTCCGTGTATGTCACAAATGTATAAACAAAAGAAGCCTATTATAATATAATAGGCTGTTCCTTTTAGACGCATGGCACGTGATTAGCGATTAATACTAATTTTAGGATCGTGAAACTGGGTGCGTTGTCCACTTTTTAGCGTAGTACCTACACTATAATTTTCTTCATCACCAGGGAAATTTCCAACCGTTCCACGCCATTGCGTATAAGGTTCAGTTGTGCCAACAGGATATGGAGCTGGAGGACTACTCCAAATACCTGGCGTAGTCGGTATTTCAATGTCAATAGCACTAAGGGTATTCTGTGTTATCTGCCATTTAACAACAGTATTGATATCAACACTGGCATTTCCATTGTCTGAAATAATAGGATTTCCACTTGCATCAACTCCGCTAACATTAAAAGTTTTCATAATATATAATATTTACTGGTTTACAAAATTTTGGTTTTGAGTAATTAAATTTACAATTCTATAATCATTTAATCAAAATGTACTACCCCGATTAGCGTCAAAAGGAATTGTGGGCCCTTTTATCATGTCTGGTTTTGCTGTTTCCTACATTCATATTTGTATTAGTGGAATAAAAAATTATCAATCAGCTATATTAATTCAGAAATTTAAGAAAACGAAGTTATTAATAACAGATTATGGGACGAAACCCTTCATCTTTTGTCCGAATCCTCCTATTTTATTACCGAAGGATTTTCTGAAAGACACATTACCATTTTTTAAATTGGGAGTAAAGCATTATCTTCTTTTTGGTTTTTTGGTATTAATAAAGTAAACACCGGTAAGCAAAATACAGGCAGCTAGTATGGATTGCAGTGTAATGGGTTCATTTAAAAAATAGCTACCCAGGAACATAGCAACAATGGGGTTTACATAGGTATTTGTGGCCACCTTTTCCGGCGATACCGTTTTAAGCAGGTAATTAAAGGAGGTAAAGGCCACAATACTACCAAAGATGATAAGTAAGAGCATAGACCAGTTGGTTTCTGCGCTCCAGGTATTTGGAAGGCTCCAGGCTTCTCCAAAAGCCAGGCTCATTATTCCCAGCATAATTCCCCCGGTAAACATCTGATAGCCGGTATTCACAAAAAAGTTCTTTGGAAAATTGGCCCGGCCCACAAAAAGACTGCCATAAGCCCAGGCCAGCATGGCCGAAAAGATCATGCAAATGCCTAAAAAGGCATTTTCCTGCTGGAGTACCGTTTTCTGGTTGATAAGCAGATACATTCCAACGATGCCTAGAAATATTCCTATTAAGGAAGTGGATTGTATTTTCTTCCCCTGCAGGATCCACATCATCAAAAGGACTATAAGGGGTTGTGCAGAGATCTCCAAAGCCGCAAAATTGCTATCTACATATTTCAGGGCCCACACCACTACCCCATTTCCAAAACTCAAAAACAGGAATCCCACAAGAATGGTATTGCCCAGCTGCTTCCTGGTGATGCGCAGGCTTTTACCAAGTAGTGCGGCTATTCCAAAAATTAAAAGTCCGGCTGTGGTAAAACGCACCCCTGCCAACATAAAAGGTGGTAGTTCTGCTACCGCAATCTTATTTAACAGGTAGGTAGAACCCCAAATCACATAAATGGCGAAAAAAGCGCTTATAATTAAGGGGACATTCCGTTTAGATTCCATATGCAGCACAATAGGAAGCAATATTAGCTTTTTGGAACTACATCATAAAGGATTTTATTTAAATAGTTAGAGCATCAAACAAAAAAGAGATCGCTGATTTGAACTATTAATTTCTTTTTTTCCTGCTAGCTTTGGCCAGAGGGTTAAATGCCAGTGTAAGTTTTATCCAATACTCCAAATCCTCATCCAGGTCCCAGCCATCCGGGGTTACATAAATATATCCCTTCATTGGCCTCCCTGTAAAGTCCATGGGCAGGCATTCTGCTTTTTCAATTTCTTTTGTATAAGCCTCCTCGCCTATTCTGGCCATAAGCAAGCTATCCCCATATTTTTTATCGATATGAATACCACAAAGCATTTTGTCATGTACGGAGAATAAAAGCCCACCCATCATTTTTTTTGAATTGTATTCCACACCAAGACTTTTCAGGATTTGTTTTATTCTATCTGCTAAATATTTATCGTAAGCCATAGCGCTTCCAATTTTTGCTTCTCTAAATTACCGAATAATATACAATTGGCTAGCCAATTGTATCCCACCATCTATGCCTTATGTTTTCCTGATACGAATGCATCCCTCCCAGGGTGGGGTGACTAACTGAAATATTTTGTTTCCCCGCTTCCCGTACAAATCGATCAATCGGGTCTTTCCATGTGTGCTGCGCCAAAGTAAAACCTGCCCAATGAACAGGCATAATTTTAGTAACCCCCGCATCTAAGGCGGCCTGTACACTTTCCTCCGGATACATGTGTATTTGGTGCCAGTTTTCATTGTACTGCCCACATTCCATAAAAGCAAAGTCAAACGGACCTAATTGTGCCCCAATGTCTTTAAAATGTTTGCCATAACCACTATCTCCACTAAACCAGATATTTTCCGTAGACGTTTTAAAAGCCCACCCTCCCCAAAGCGATTTAGCCCGGTCTGTAAGGCCCCTTCCGGAAAAATGCCGTGTTGGGGTAAAGCTTATGTCGATATCCTCAAAACGTTGATTAGCCCACCAATCAAATTCTGTAATATCATTTTTAGGGATACCCCACTTTATTAAATGACGTGCAACGCCCAGCGCCACAAAATAGTGTTTCACTTTGGGTTTTAATTTTTGAATACTCTTAAAATCTAAATGGTCATAATGATCATGAGAAAGCAAGAGGAGGTCAATTTCAGGAAATCCATCAATCAAATTCAGGGTGTTATCACTAAAGCGTTTTACTGGAAACGGGGCAATTGGCGCTGCATTAGGACCCAACATGGGATCTATGAATATTGTGAGACCATTCATTCTTAGTAATACAGCCGAATGACCATACCAAATAAACCTCGTTTGTTCGGATGGTTTTAAAAAAACATCTTTATCAAATCCTGTGATGGGTAATTTACTTAGGGGTGCCCTCCCCTCCTTTTCGCAAAACTGTTTATAAAGTAATTTGGGTAAGGTTTGAAAATTTAAATCCATTTTGGTTATTTCCAAATTGTCAAATTTTGTACCGTCCCAGTGTTTAGACGAAGCATATTTTTGTAAATCTACTTTGGAGGCTCTTGCACCAAATTGTTTTCTCATGCTTAAATTAATTAAGGAATATTAATTTCTGTTTTGCTTTACTGAATGTGAAATTATAAAAACAAATTTTAGGGCAGTTAGATGGCAACATTGAATTTTTTAATATATTTGTTAACCATATGGTTTAACTAATTAGTTGAAAATGGCAAATACAAAAGACACTAACACGGAGCATATCATATTAGATGCCGCCAAAAGGGTGTTTCAAAATAAAGGTATGGACGGAGCACGAATGCAGGAAATAGCAGACGAAGCAAAGATCAATAAGGCCATGCTTCATTATTACTACCGAAGTAAACAACTGCTTTTTGAAGCGGTTTTTAATAATGCTTTCGCACTCCTGGCCCCTCAACTAAACGCCATATTAAATGACGAATCATCTGTTGAGGAGAAGATTAGAAACTTTACGGCAAATTATATTTCATTTATAAGCAAACACCCTTATCTACCAACTTTTATTATTCAGGAACTCAATAGGAATCCGGACTTTATCTTAAAAATGAAAAGCAATAAGGGCTTTCCCAATATTGAAAAATTTAAAAAACAAATCACTGTTGAAGTTGAAAAAGGTATACTCAAGCCCATAAAAGGAGAACAATTATTTATAAATATCATGGCTTTAAATATATTTCCATTTATAGCTTCCCCTTTAATAAAGGCCTTTGTAAATATAGATGACACGGATTTTAAACAACTTGTAGAAGACAGAAAAACAGAAGTCGCCGACTTCATTATTAATTCCATTAAAGCTTAGCTAATGAAACAATTAAGTAACTATCTGATAGTACTAATGTCGTTGGGTGCTTTTTCGCAACAACAACACCAACTGACATTAAATGATTGTTATGATTTGGTGGATCTCAACTATCCATTAGTACAACAAACTGACCTATTGGAAAAGCAAAATGCAATAGACATAGAAACTATTGAAACAGAAAAACTACCACAATTAAGTTTAAAGGCTCTGGCTACCTACCAGTCAGAAGTTATTGAAATCCCTCTGCCGGATACAGGGATCGTACCACCCAATAAAGATCAATACCTCGCTACACTTACTGTCAACCAATTAATTTATGGCGGTGGATTGATTAATTCGTCAATTGAGGCGCAATCTGCAGACTCAAGGACAAAACTAAAGCAGGTTGAAGTTAATTTATATCAATTAAAAAAACAGCTTAATCAATTGTATTTTTCCATCTTATTGCTACAGGAAAACAGGGCGCTGTTAGAAATAAAAAGGGAACAACTTGAAGCAAAGCTAAAAGAGGTGCAGTCTGGTATTAATAATGGCACACTCCTTCCCTCATCGGATAAAGTACTGGAAGCAGAACTATTAAAAAATAATCAGGGTTTTATAGAATTAAATTTAAACAGGGCTAGTTTGCTTCAAACTTTGGCTTCATTAATAGGTAAAGAAATCAGCAGCACTACCCTACTGCAAAACCCGGAAATATCAACTAATTTGAAGCTTGAAATCTATCGTCCTGAATTGGAATTATTTCAACTTAAAAAAGAGCAGATAGAAACTTCGGAACAATTATTATCCAGGCAAAACGTACCCAAATTATATGGTTTTGCGGATGGTGGTTTTGGGAATCCGGGAATAAACCCTCTCAATAATTCGTTTCAGGCTTTTTATATAGCCGGTTTAAAATTGAATTGGAATGTATTTGATTGGAATGCCAATAAAAAAAAGCGCGAGTCCTTATCTATAAATAAAGACATTATTGATACGGAAACTAATGTTTTTAACCTAAACACCAGCATAGAACTCCAGCAACAACAATCAGAGATTGATAAAATTTCAAGCTTTATTACTACAGATATTGAGATCATTAAATTACGTAAAGAAGTGCTCGATGCAGCAGATTCACAACTAAGAAACGGGGTGATTACCTCTTCGGCTTATATCACAGAACTAACAAATCTATATACAGACGAAAACACTCTAATCAAGCATAAGATTCAATTAGAACTTGCAAAGGCAAACTATAATATAATTCAGGGACAAAAATGAAAAATAAATCAGCTTATATTTTAGGATTAGTCGTGCTTTCATTAAGTCTGTTATCATGCAGCAATGACAATGGGAAAGCCGATGGTTATGGCAATTTTGAAGCCACTGAAATCACCATTTCTGCAGAAAATAGCGGAAAATTGATGCAGTTTAATGTAAAAGAAGGAGACCTTCTTGATAAAGGGACTTTTTTGGGATATATTGATACCATTCCACTAGCCTTAAAACTAGAGCAATTATTGGTATCCAAAGCGGTAGTTTCATCTAAATCAAAAGGCGTATTATCTCAAATTTCAGTTTTAAATGCAAGACTTAAAACAGCCAACGCAAACAAAGTACGTGCTGAAAATCTAATTGCGGATAATGCAGGAACGCAAAAGCAATTAGATGATATTAATGGTGAAATAGATGTAATTAAACAGCAAATAATCAGTATTGAAATCCAGAACGCTCCTGTGGTTAACGAACTGAAAAGTATTGATGTGCAACTAAAGCAGATTGATGATCAGATTGAAAAAAGCAAAATAATTAACCCGGTTAATGGAACCGTTTTAACTAAATACGCGGAGCCTTATGAGATTACGGCTTTTGGTAAACCGCTTTACAAAATTGCAGATTTGAGTACCATGAAATTACGGGTCTATATTAGTGAGACCCAATTGGCCGGGATCAAAATAGGACAGGAAGTAACGGTTAAAATTGATGATGCAGATGCTATGCAATCTCATATTGGAAAAATTAGCTGGGTAGCTTCGGAAGCAGAGTTTACTCCAAAAATCATTCAAACCAAAGAGGAACGCGTGGCCCTGGTCTATGCGGTAAAGGTAGATGTGCATAACGATGGTAGCTTAAAAATCGGAATGCCTGCGGAATTATGGATCAATACTAAAAGCAACCAATGAGTATTGTTGTTGATGCCATATCTAAATCCTACAAAAGTCTAAAAGCTTTAAACAACATCTCATTTGATGTAAAAGAAAGTGAACTCTTTGGTTTAATTGGTCCGGATGGAGCCGGCAAAACTACTTTGTTCAGAGTATTGGTTACACTTTTATTTGCTGATGAAGGCAAAGCCACTGTTGCCGGTTTTGACCTGGTAAAGGATTATAAAACCATAAGAGAGAGTGTGGGTTATATGCCCGGGAAATTCTCTTTATATCAAGATTTAACGGTTGAAGAGAATCTGAAGTTCTTCGCCACAATTTTTGGGACAACCATAGAGGAAAACTACGAGTTAATCGAGGATATTTATGTGCAGATTGAACCCTTTAAGAACCGAAGAGCCGGCAAACTTTCCGGGGGAATGAAACAAAAATTGGCTTTGTGTTGTGCACTCATTCATAAACCAACAGTACTTTTTTTAGATGAGCCAACCACTGGAGTAGATCCTGTGTCCAGAAAGGAATTCTGGGATATGATTAAACGCTTACAACTAAAAGGGATAACTATTTTAGTGTCCACACCATATATGGATGAGGCGGCCTTATGTGATCGGATTGCTTTGATTCAGGATGGGAATATACTGCAAATAGATACCCCCGCAGCGATTATAAAACAGTATCCAAAATTAATTTATAACGTGCGCGCGGATAATATGTATCAATTAATTCAAAGTTTAAAGTTATACGAACATAGCCATAGCGTTTATCCTTTTGGCGAATTTGTGCATTATACAGATAAAAGAACCAACTTTAATCCGGACCATTTGAAGCTTTATTTAACGGAAAAATTGTTGTCCAATATCACAGTGGAAATCACAGAACCAACCATAGAAGATGCTTTTATGGAATTAGCCAAATAATGGAAGATAATAAGGTTATAGAAGTTAAAGGTTTGACCAAAATGTTTGGAGATTTTACAGCTGTAAATGCCATTACTTTTGATGTAAAAAAAGGTGAAATATTCGGTTTTCTTGGGGCCAATGGTGCGGGCAAAACCACTGCTATGAAGATGTTGATTGGAATTTCCAAACCAACAGCAGGTGAGGCAAAAGTTGCAGGGTTTGATGTGGCATCAGAAGCAGAAGACATTAAGAAGAACATTGGCTATATGAGTCAGAAGTTTGCCTTATACGACGATTTAACGGTTAAAGAAAACATTACGTTTTTTGGGGGTATTTATGGTCTTACGAGAGCAAGAATCAAAGAAAAGACCAATGAACTTATTGAAGAATTAGGATTACAGCATCATACCGATAAATTAGTGGGTTCACTACCATTGGGTTGGAAACAAAAAATAGCCTTTTCTGTATCTCTGTTACACGAACCAAAGATCGTATTCTTAGACGAGCCAACGGGTGGAGTAGATCCCATTACCAGAAGGCAGTTTTGGGAAATGATCTACAAATCAGCAAATAAGGGAACGACCATTTTTGTGACAACACATTATATGGACGAAGCTGAGTATTGCGATAGGGTTTCAATTATGGTAAATGGTAAAGTTGAGGCTTTAGACACGCCAAAAAGGCTTAAAGAACAGTTCAATGCCGAAACAATGAATGATGTGTTTTTAAAATTAGCAAGAGGATAAGAACGGCAATGATATGAAACGATTCAGAGGATTCATCATTAAAGAGTTTTATCACATTTTTAGGGATAAGCGATCACTGTTTATTCTCTTTGGAATGCCTATAGCCCAGATTTTGTTGTTTGGTTTCGCCATTACCAATGAGATAAATAACGTGGATATTGCTGTTTTAGACCATTCAAAGGATGCTACCTCGGAAGAGATAATTAATAAAATTTCGGCATCCTCATATTTTAGTATTGATCAGTTTATTGAGAGAGAATTTGATATCGAAACAGTTTTTAAACAAGGAAAAATTAAGGCTGTTTTAAACATTGAAAAGGATTTCAGCAAAAAATTAATCAAAGAAAGTAAAGCAGAGTTACTAATTATTACTGACGCAACCGACCCTAATACAGCAAATACGATCTATAATTATGTGACAGCAATTCTTCAAAATTATCAACAGAGTAAAAATAGAAATATTACAACTCCCTATCAGATTACTCCTCAAACACGAATGGTTTACAACCCTGAACTGAAAAGCGTTTTTATGTTTGTTCCCGGGGTTATGACCATTATTTTAATGCTCGTCTCTGCAATGATGACCTCAATTTCAATAACCAGGGAAAAAGAATTAGGTACCATGGAAATTCTTTTAGTTTCTCCTTTAAAACCTTTCCAGGTAATTGTGGGCAAGGTGGTGCCCTATATTTTTCTATCGGTAATAAATGCCATTGTCATTGTTGTTTTAAGCATTTTTATTTTCAATATGC
>Ga0265303_10001474_pt1 | contig 14486 bp, 13 predicted proteins | sample Helome_2_FD_192494 | JGI IMG/M metagenome (GOLD analysis project Ga0265303, IMG submission 192494) | Marine sediment microbial communities from subtidal zone of North Sea - Hel_20160317 (Illumina Assembly) | ecosystem: Environmental > Aquatic > Marine > Subtidal zone > Sediment ... | reverse complement strand
TTATTACTGGGGCAAATATTTCTGGACCGCACGCCGTCTGCTGAAGGAATAACCCCTTGATGAATCCGTATCCAGCGGGCTCTAATTGAAGATTTTCTTAACCCTGCCCACCTGCCCGTCGATCAACCGAACCTTTATGCCGTGGGGATGATTGGCCGATTTTGTTAAAATATCCCTGACAACTCCCTGGGTCAGCCTTCCGGTGCCCTGGTCCTTTTTCAGAGCAATATCAACAGTCAATCCGGGGCGTATATCTCTGCGCTCCCTGCCGTCCATCAGTCACTCTCCTTGGCGCATAAAGTGCTAAAGTTCATCGATTAAATGCCGATATTAATTAACACCGCTTTTAAAAAAAATTCCGAAAACAACCGGTGACGCAGAAGGGCTCACCGCTTATTGGTATAAAGGTGGAAATTTGACACTGGTCGATGAAATAATTAGAGAACTTGTCATTTCCTGTTCTTTCTGGCTATTTGTCATCCTATTTTTGACATTCCTGACTTAGTTGGAGGACCTTGTTCAGGTATTCTTTCCCGGGCAAAACCGGACAGCGTGCCTGCATATTTGTGAATTTCCCGTTGTTCCCATTGATTGGATAACCACCGTCAATTCCGGCACCCGGTGCCGTCCACGCTCCTGACGCTACCTGAAAAAATACGATCTCAAACTTGATTTTGATATAGTTTCATGATATTTTATTAAAGCTAATAATATTAATCGCTTATAAACAATACCGGTCTGCTGCCAGGTTGTTCCGGCCGCGATGACGAAACTGTGTTTCAGAATTTCATTCTTGCAAATCGGCTTTTTTAGAATTTTCAATCAGAAAAGGATTCATTTTGGATAAATTTTTGGTCTATCTTCCGGTGATTATAATTTGCGGGATCCTTTTCATTATGCTGGCTGCGCTGAATGTATTCCGAAGACGTATCCGTTTGAAATCTCTGCGTCCGTCATTTAAACAAAATTTGCTCCGAATACCCGGTGGTTCGCTGCTGAGGCGCCTGGACAATTTAAATGAACAAATCAATTTATATCTGGTTTATGTCATTATCCTGCCGTTCATAATTTATTCGACCCTTATCTCGTATTCTTATTTTCAGGCAGAGCAGCCCTCGCTGACAGCGATCTGGATTTCTACGATCATATGCCTTGCGTTAATCGCCTATCTGATCTTTAACCTGGTTCAGTTGTTATCCCAACGCAAACGCATCCGCTTGGGCTATGAAGGCGAACTGGCTGTCGGGCAGGAGCTCAACCAGCTCATGCTCCACGGATATCGGGTGTACCATGATTTTCCCGCCGATACCTTTAACATCGATCATATTATTGTGGGATCAAAGGGGGTCTTTGCAGTTGAAACCAGGACCCGTTCAAAAGGCGCTGCCAGCAAAAGCAGCCAAGAGGCCACTGTGACCTATGACGGACGGATGTTAACCTACGCTGATGCAACCGATTTCGAGACAATTGAACAGGCCGAACAGCAAGCTGCCTGGCTGTCCAAATGGCTTGCCGATGGTACCGGAGAGCCGATAGCGGTCAGGGCCATCGTTACCCTGCCCGGCTGGGTGGTAAAAAGAACATCTGCCGACGGGATACCGGTGGTCAACCCCGGGCAATTTGCCTCCCTGTTCGAGCATATAAAGCCAAGACCCCTGTCGGAAACAATGTTTAATTGTATCAAGGAACAACTCGAACAAAAATTCCGCAACGTGGCACCGGATTGATACTGCTTTCCATAATGATGTTCCGAAATACGAAATTGCGGTATAAATGGTTGTAGAAATTCCGAAACGTTAAATTGTCGTCAGAACTGAATTCCGATACCGCTGCCCCCCGAACCGATCCCAATGCCGATCCCCGGCCCGTGAACCCTGTCATCATCTCGCAACCATGGAGTATCGGTATTGATAGAAACCTGCCGGGTCTCGTTGTCAACTTGAATGCTCATCATCCGCAGCTTGGAGTACCAGTATCCGATTTCAATGCCCTGAGCGTCATTGAGGTATGATCCATAGGTATAAGAGGAAACCCCCGAAAAATCTTTGACGAGGCCGACGATTTTTTCCAGCTTACCCGATTGCGGATCAAACTCCAGCCACATGACACTGTCGATCCGGTAACTGGCTTTGATGGCAACGACCGCATAAGGTTTGTTTTCCTGATTCAGATAATAATAGCGATGACCCTGAAAAACATGATGGGTTTCAAAGGCCTGGGCCACATCTCTACTGCGCTTCAAACTGCCACTGTTTTTCGTTGAACATCCAGCCAAATAGAGGACTCCACAAAACACAAATACGGAGATAGTCATTGTTGTATTTCGTTTAAAGCTGTTTCTGGATTGCTGGCTTAAGGGTGTCATTGGCCTCAACCTTCACTCCCTATAGATATAATACTTTCCATTCCCGGATGGCGTTGTTTAAGCTTATAATCAGGTTTTCAATCTCCTCGATGGTATGCAAAGCCGCGATTTTTAAATTTACCCGGAGTTCATTTTCGTAGTGTCTTTTTTGCTTTTCCAGTTCATCCATCACCAGATCATTGTTCCACGTCGGGTGCGATCGCTTAATTTTTTGAGTGGTTAGGTAGTCATCAAAGGAATGATCAAAATTATCTTCAAGAAAATGCTTCATCTCCTCCAGGGAGGGGACCTGGTAAGTACCGGCCAGAATCTGGTTCAAGTACTCTTTAACAATCTGCCGAGCGCATCTTTTTATATCGGAGGAATACATTTTCTTTTTAGCCTTCAGACTCTGATTTTTGAGGCTATGATAAGATCTAAGAGCAAAAAATGCAATCATTTAAAAAATTACAAGGCGCCCGGGCATATAGACCATATATCATTGAGATTTAGTGCCTGTTCATATAAGTAATTGCAAAGCATGGGGGGGGCGCCCCCTTTTTATTTGACACTGCCGGCCGAAATCTTTATATTGCCCCGAAAAAATCATGAATTTGACCTAATTCGAAATGATCTATAAACCTTCGCATTCGTCTAAATGGCAAAAATATCAGGCATCCCTCAAAAAAGCCGCCCGGCGTAAACATTTTCTAAAAAAAACGCCGTCCTTTTTAATGATCGCGGGTCTGACATCCGCGGTTGTCGTCATGCTTGTTTTTTCAGTCGTCTGGCTGTCGGACCATTTAAGACAGTCTCGCCCGGAGCCGCCAACGGTCAAAATACAAGGCAATCTGCGCCCAGAACCATCAACCAGAATAGATCTGAAAGCATCTATTAACGGTCTGGCCAAGGATTCCGCTAAACTTTCAAAACCTATAATTCTGCATGCAGGCGGCCGGCGGTATTTTATCAGTACGGGAATTTACACCAAGCTTCAAAAGTATATCCTCAAAACGCTAAATCGTTCCCGAACGCAGCAGTCGGCGGTTGTCGTGATGGATCCCCATGACGGACGTTTGCTGGCCATGGTCAACTACGACGCTAACGGCCATTCAGATAACCTGTGTCTTCAAGCAGATTTTCCGGCTGCCAGTCTATTCAAAATCGTCACCGCCGCTGCCGCCCTTGAGGGCGCCGATTTGAGCATAGACCAGAGCCTTTATTACCGGGGCAGCAAGCACACCCTTTACAAATCCCAATTGAAAACGAAAAAGGACCGCTGGACCACCCAAACCAAATTCAGAAAAGCCTTTGCGCTGTCGAATAATGCAGTTTTCGGTAAAATCGGCATTTATGATATCGGGCAAAGCAAATTGATCCGGTATGCGGATAAATTCTTTTTCAACCGCCCCATTGCCTTTGATCTGCCGGTGGCTGTCAGTCGGGTGGAGGTTCCGACGGATGACTTCGGTCTGGCCGAAATCGCCTCTGGATTTAACAAGGATACGCTGATTTCACCCCTGCATGCAGCCCTGCTCGCGACGGTAGCCGTCAACAAAGGATACATGCCGACGCCGAGGCTGGTGGACTCGATTCGAAACGAATCGAATAAGGTCATCTATCAGGCACCCCGGCCAGCTATGACGGCTTCAGTAAACCGGCAAACGGCACAGGATTTAAAAATTCTTATGCAGGATACCGCCAGATATGGGACCGTTCGCACGGCATTTCGCAAACTACGGCGCAAAAAGAGATTCAAAAACTTTGATCTGGGTGCCAAAACAGGTACGATTAACGACCGTATGGATCGATTCAAATATGACTGGGTAACTGCATTTGCCATATCGCCAGACGGGGCCGGCAGCATATGTGTCAGTGTACTGGGAGTTCATGGAAAGATACTTGGCACGCGCTCTACAGAAATGGTCCGTGCGATCGTCGATTACTACTTCTCAACGGTGGAAACGAAAAACTCAAAATGAAGTCCTGATCCAAGTTGCAGGACACCCATCCATTTTAAAAAATTCTTGACGTCAATTCAAAATACCTGATAGACATCTGTTGGATCTACCATCCACCCCCCCAAACACAGAGGTTGCCATGAAACTTGCAGCTATCGCTACCATCCTCCTTCTGCCTATTTTGGCATTGAGTTCAACTTTCGCACAAACCATACAGTTGGCGTTGCCCGCCGGCGATATTTACGAACTGAGGGTCCACTGTGGGGCCGGATCCCTGTATGTAACCAACGCCGAGTGGCAGGACAGCATCAGGGTGTTTGCCGAAATCGAAGTCGAAGATAAACATAAAATTGATTTCCAGGAGTTTGCTGAAAAATATGTTGATTTAAGGCTTGATCGCAAGGGCACCCGTGCCATTTTAAAAAGTGACCTGAAACGATCCTTTCTTAATCCGGTTGATGCTCAGATTGATCTGACCATCGAAGTCCCCAGGGGAGTCGACCTTTTTATTGATGACGGCTCGGGTCCGATCCACATTCAATATTTCTCAGGCCATCTGGATATCAAGGACGACTCAGGCCGAATTACGATTGAAGATGTCATCGGCAACGTTAAAGTAGCAGATGGTTCCGGTAAAATCATCATGGAAGATATTCAGGGAAATATCGAAGTAAAAGACGGCTCCGGGAGTATCGACATCATTAAAATCAGTGGCGAAGCAAGAGTGACAGACAGCTCCGGAACGATTTCAATTCAGTACGTTAACGGCAACGTAACCGTGACAGACGAATCCGGCGAAATCAACATAAATGACATATCTGGCAATGTATTAATTCGCGGACAGGGAACCGGTGAATTGAATGTAGAGCGGGTAAAAGGCGAGGTTGTGACCCAAAACTAAAAGCTGCCTCAAAATAGAATTTTTCGCCCAATGGCCGCGTTGTCCTGCAGAGCTGGATTCCGCATCGATTCTATTGTATTAAGGTGCATCGCGATTGAGTTTAAAATGTGCGGCTCATCCCGCCGTCGGCGGGACTCCGCTTTTAAACCGAATCTACGCCTTGATGCATACCTTAATCTTTTCAGATTCGACATGTAATTCCGCTTTGCGGAGCCCTATAAATCCCTTTCAGCGCCGGGTTTCGACTTTATTCGCCAGATAATTTTTGACATCACCGATGGGAATTTCCCGGCGGTGAAAAATACCGGCGGCCAGGGCGGATTCCGCCTCGGTGGCCGTGAAGACTTCATGGAAGTGTTCGACCTTACCGGCTCCACTGGAGGCAATAACCGGAATGGTAACTGCCGCCGCCACGGCATTAATCAGCTCAAGGTCAAAGCCCAGATTGGTTCCGTCACGATCGATACAATTGAGTAAGATCTCCCCGGCACCCAGTTTTTCGCAGACCTGAGCCTGGGTAACCGCGTCCAGTTCCCGTCCTTCCCGGCCGCCATTTATGGTGCACTGGTACCAGCAGTAGCGCTCACCGCCGGGGCCCGGCAGGTCCGTTTCTATGACGGTATGTTTGACCTCTTCGGGCGCCTCGACATATACTCGGCGCGGATCGATCGAGACAACCACGGCCTGGTTGCCGTAGACCCGGGCTATTTCTTCGATGGCGCTGCGGCCGGTAGGGCGGCCGGTTTTAAGGTAGTCTTCTGCAATTAATACGGCATCGCTGCCGATGGAAACTTTATCAGCCCCGGATCGAAAATATTCGGCGGCCACTTCCAGAGCACTGTATTGACGGCCGTCTTTATCGGTGTAATCGCGGATTCCGCCGCCAATGGTCAGCGGCACAAATACATTGCAGGAAGTCTGCCGCAATATCTCAAGCATCGGCATGTCTTCCAGGGGAAAGTCTCTGAAGCCCGTAATGTTAAGAAAGGTAATCTCATCGGCGCCTTCCTGATAGTATCGTCGTGCCAGTTCAACCGGTTGGCCCAGGTTTCTGACATTGCCGTCTTCCCTGACATCGTACTGATCCCCCTTGGTGACCACCAGGTCACCCTGATCGTTTGAACGCACATCGAGACAGGCGATGATCCGCTTGGCCAGCTTCGTTTCCCGGGCCGATTGTACGAGGCTGACCGGCTCAGTTGGGGGCTGAAGAAAATTTTGCAGAAGGTGTAAACCGGCCCGGCCGCTTTTTTCCGGATGAAACTGGGTTGCAACAATGTTGCCCTTCTGAATACTGCTGACAAATTCGCAATCATAATCGGTGGTTGTCAAAATAACTTCCGGATCATCCGCCACCACATGGTAAGAATGGACAAAATAAAATTTTTCACCGCCCTGCAATCCGGTAAAAATCCGGGAGGGCTGCTTGTAATTCAGCCCGTTCCATCCAATGTGGGGTACCGAAAGACCAATCGCAAAACGCTTGACCGCTCCCGGGATGAACCCCAGTCCTTTAATATCCGAAGCCTCCTCGCTGTATTCAAAAAGGGCCTGTAAGCCCAGACAAATTCCCAGAAACGGCCGGTCGGAGCGCAGGTAGGTCAACATGGGCTCAACATACTTTTTTTCACGCAGGATACGCATCATATTACCGAATGCGCCCACCCCGGGAAAAACAAGCTTTGCGGCAGACAAAATATCCTCGCCCCCCGTGACGACTTTGACAGTTTCTCCCAGACTTTCGATGGCATTAATGACGCTTCGGACATTTCCAGCGCCGTAATCCAATAGTGTAATCATTTTTTAAATTGCATGGCTTAATAAAGTTTGATCTCAGAGGGCCTGCGACGAGTCGTTCGACCCAGAGCTCACGACCGAAAGCCTAAGCCAAGTCGAAAACCGTCCCAAGCATCCAAATTCCGATTGCCTTTGTGCAAAGCCGCTTTTTACACCACAATGGGTCATAAAACAAGCCCTGAATTGAAACCTAAAAGCAAGGGAGTAATGGAGTGATGGAGTAGTGAGAAAGTAAAAGATTGAGCGCGGGTGATCAATGAGCCGAAGGCACCAATGCATCTTTTAGAAACTGCCCGGAGGAATGTTGAGGGCCGTATACGCTTTTCAAAAAATAGATGCATTCATCACAAAAATTTCTTCCCCGGCCGTCAACAATAACTTTAACATAGCCCCGATAACCGAATTTATTAAAGTCTCCCCGGCTCATCGGGCATAATAATCCATTGGGAGCCGGCTGGTAGGAGGCATGATCGGTTAAACCAAAATTATGTCCCACTTCATGCAGGGATACTTTCAGCGTCCGGTCGACAAACAGGTCATACTCCCGGTCGGAATCTATTTTCTCCGGCGTCAGTTTATTGGTGGATACCACGGCAACATCGTTTTTGGGGTTCTTCCCACCCAGAATGGAATTATAAAACTCATCCTCATCTTCCGTTTTTAAATCGGCGTCGGTGATCCCCAGTGTGTGTCCGGCATATTCTTCATCCAGTATCATGGTCAAGAGCCGGGCATCGATGCTTTCGACAACGGGTGAGTCATGGTGTGAAAAGTTAACTTTCTTTATGATACCGAAAAAAGACCCCAGAATGCCGCTGCCGATTTTTTTCAGGCTGCTGTAAGTGATATCGCTGCCGATCCTAACAATATTTAATTCGGAAATGTTTTTTATCATATATATCGACCTGTCATTTTTCCTGCCATGATCGGTTAGGAATTAAACGAGTTTCATTAAAAGTTTAACAATTTTTTCGGAATTGTGCAATTTTCTAATTATTACTGATAGAAAATTTCGATAAAGTGGTTATAGTTTAGCTGTTAGAACTTTATAATGAGTATAGAAGGAAGGCTATCATGGCGGTTAAAATTGTAATCAAAAGGCATTTTAAGAAAAATGCCGCCCAAAAGGCTTTTGAACTCCTTAACCATTTTCGTCGTGAGGCCATGGGACGGCAGGGATACATTACAGGGGAAACCTGGGTAAACCATTACGACCCTTGCCGCATAGCGGTGGTCTCCACCTGGCAAACTGTGGAAGACTGGATCCACTGGGAGGAGAGTGACCAGCGGGCGGCGAACGAAGCCAAACTTGAAGGCCTGCTGAAAACACCGGTCAAATTTGAATTATACGACCTGGGGTAGGAAAGGTGTTGATGTATGTGCAGATTGCTGGGGATCTATGGTCAAACTGATATCTGGCGGGAGATCGCCGTGGCGTTCAGCAAACAGGCGGAATTCGGCCATATGCCGCCCGGGGAGACTCAGAACCCCGGCCACAAAGACGGCTGGGGAATAACAATGACCAATCAGGATAAAACAGCGATGATCCCGGTAATACGTCAGCTGGGCTCGGCCCACGAGGCCTCATGTTATCGGGATACGATCTTCGCAACGTCCGCAGCGCCCGACATCCTATTGTGCCATTTGCGCAGGGCCAGCGACATCATCCCCATTACCCTTTCCAACGCCCATCCATTCATCCATAACGGCTGGGCGATTATCCACAACGGCACCGTCTTCAATTCTGAATCCCTCCCCCGCGATCCAGGGTATAAAACCAGTTCGGATGGATCAGACACCGAACTTTTTTTTCACTATCTACTAACAAAAATAGAGAACAGGCCGTCGGGCCAAGCGCCGGCCCGAACCATAGCCAAGGCCGTGGCTGCCATTAATACTGATTACAGTGCCTTGAATTGCATATTAAGCAACGGCAGGGAGCTGTATGCCATCAGGCAATACAGACAATGGAATGATTATTACACGCTGTATACTTATACATTACCCGGCAGCATCGTCATAAGCTCCCAGCCGGTTGAATTGCCGCAATTAAAGCCGGACAACTGGAGACCACTCTCCAATAGCCTGCTATTAAGGATTTACGACACCCCGCTGCAAATTGACCGACTTCACATACCCCATTCCAACTGATTGCAGGTTTTAGAGAGACAATGCCGGCGGCGGAAAATAAAGCGAAAATGTAGTGGCCACCGCCTGGTGACAGCCGCGGTCTGTTTGGCAACGGGGGCACTGGCTTATTCTGCCGGGGCAGGTGTCGGCGTCCACGGGAATCAGAGGGCAGCGCGATGATGTCAGCTCAATTATAAAGCCGTAACGTTCGGAAAATATCTTCATCCGCAGCAGGTCCGCCCCTTTGCCTCCGGCATTGAAATCAAAAGGGTTTTTACTGGAATAATCCATGGTTTCCTGGGTGGTAAAAAAGCCCTCAAATATTCTGGTTTGATTTTCCCGGGTAATCCCGACACCATAGTCGCGCACTTCCAGGACGGTCCCTTGCCCTTCGGGCTTTACCAAAAGTTCTATTCTGCCTTCATCAGGCGTATTTTCAATGGCGTTTTTCAGCAGACCGTCAAATATTTTTTGCAACACATCCGGGGGCAAGTAAACCGGCGGACTGGCTTTCAGGTGACAGCTGATGTCGACCTGCCGATGGGTAAACGACGGTTTCAGAAACTCAAGCCTTTGCTGCACAAAGACCTCCAGCGGTATATTTTCAGAAACCAGCTGCCGCACACCGTAGGCCTCCTTGATGCGTTCTCTGAATTTCTCAACGACCGGGCCTTCTCCAAAGGCCTCGGCCGCAATGGCTTCCAACTCGTCGGTACAGCGGTCTACTATCTGGGAGAGGACCGGCGGGGCCTTGTAGGTTTTGCCCTGCATGATGTCATTGATCTGATACTGCATCTCCAGCAAGCGGTCGACATTGCGGCGGGCTCTTTCAACGGTGGGCTGCCAGCTTGCGGTCGGAAGATTGGCGAGTCTTTTTTCCATGGTCACCAGTGAGGTGCGCAAAACCGCAATCGGGGTCTTGAGCTCGTGGGACAGGTGGTTGATGACTTTGTCCTTAGCCCGGTTCAGGCTCGAAACTTCCAGGTAGGCTTTTTTAATCTCCGCTGAAAATCTGGCATTTTCAATGGACAGGGCCACGGTTCCGGCCAGCATGCTCAAGAGCTCGACATCGGACTGATCAAAACCGCCTTCTTTTTTGTTGATTGCGCTCAGCGTTCCAATGACCCGCTCATGACTTCTCAGGGGCACCAGCAGAAGATTACGTGTCTGGTAACCCAACTTTTTGTCGCGCTCGATATGGATTTCCGAATCACCTGATATGTTATTCATGATAATCGGTTGGCCGGTTTTGATGACTTTGCCCGCTACCAGTTCGTCCACGAAAAAACGAACCTCTTTCACTCTGCGCTGGGTGGCGGTGTCATCGTAGGCCGCGCCGCGCAGAAAAAGCTCCTGCCGCTGTTCGTCGAGCAGGATGACCACCCCGCCTTCGGTACCCATCAACTCCTTAATAACGCTGCTTACGTAATCAAGCCTTTCGTACAGTTCCATATACTCGGGCAACGCCATACTGATACGCAGCATGGCTTCGTTGCTTCTGGCGATCTGTTTGACCCGGGTGATATCTCTCAGAATCACGAGCACACCGGCCTGCCGGCCTTCGTCATCCGAAAAAACCGAGGCTCGCCAGGCTACGTCCAGAATTGAACCGTCCTTAGTCAGCCGCCGGGTTTCATAGCGATGAATGACCTTGCCCTCGAGCAGCTTGCGGCGTTGTGTGCGAGTTTCTGCTTCAAGCTCCTCGGGTACGTAGGGAACCTGCTTGCCCCGCAGCTCCTCCAGGGTCCAGCCGAATGTTTCCGTAAAAGCCGGATTCAGATAAGTAACCAGACCGTCGATGGTATAAACGAGAATGGAGTAAGGCGCAAAGTCCAGCAAGGTGCGAAAACGCCGTTCGGTTTTTAAGCGGGATTGTACGGCCTGTCTGCGTTCGGTGGTGTCCTGAAGGGTTTCCAGAGCACCAAATACGTGGCCCTCCGAATCAGCCAGGAGGGCGGCCGAAAAAAACAGCCACTTGCCGTCTTCACCGATATCCGGGAAGAAATCCTCCGCCTCGTAAGCCCCTGCTTTAACAGGCGATTTACGAAATTTACCCTGATAATACCTGGTGAGCTCCTCCTCCGGGGCACCGTCAAGGATAAAATCGGCCATGGTGGGGCGTGCGGCGGAATAAAGCGCTTTCCACGGCTCACGGGTGCCGACCATTTCACCGGCGTCAAGGCCGGTTAGATTCTCCATGGCCTGATTATAGTGGGTAACGATGTGGTCATTATCGATGACAAAAATGGGAATGGGAATACTTTCGATAATCTGGCCCAGCCGCTCCTGAATCCGCCAGAAAGCTTCTTCGCGTTTGCGGTGACGGATTACTTCTCTCTGCAAAGATTCGATTATTTTTTGCAGATCTTTATATTCGGGCTTGCCGGGCATTAAGGAGAAACCTCCAAATGCTAAAGGTTTTTTTTTAATAGAAACACTTATATACCATCGCCGAAACGAAATCTATCCCGGCGGCAAAATTAACTAACTACCGAGCCTTTCCAGCATCATGCAATAAGCTTCCAGACTGCGCTTAAAGCTGCCGATGCGGTAAAACTCATCGGGTGCATGGATATTTTCATCATTTAAGCCAAAGGCGAAATTCACCATGTGGGCATTCAGAAATTGTAAAAAAATTCCGCTCACCGGTATGGTGCCTCCCATCCTTGTGATATAAGGTTCTTTGCCGTACAATTCCTTCAAGGTTTCGCGGGCGGCCTGATTGCCGGGATGGTCAAAAGGAATCACATAAGGATCAGCTGTGCCGGCCAGTTTTTTAACTGAAGCCTGTGTCCCGGCCGGTAGATATTTTTCAACATGGGCGGTAATCAATTCGACTATTTTATCGGGTTTCTGGTCCGGTACCAGACGACAGGTGATTTTTGCATGGGCCTCACTGGGAATGACGGTTTTGATGCCCTCTCCTTGAAAGCCGCCCCAGATGCCGTTCACATCCAGGGTGGGCCGTATCCAGGCCCGCTCATAAGTTGAGTAACCGGGTTCACCGCACAGCTGTTTGAGGCCCAGCTCCCGCATATACTCTTTCTCATCGTAGGGGACTTGGGCAATTTGATCCCTTTCGGCATCGGACAGTGCCATCACATCATCATAAAACCCTTCAACTATAATCATCAGCCCATCGGGACTGCGCATCGAATCAATCAGGCGCGCCAGGGCGTGGATCGGGTTAAGAAAAGTTCCGCCATAGGTGCCGGAATGAACATCGCCAGCCGCACTTTTCAAATCCATCTGCAGGGCGCATAGTCCCCGGCGCCCGATCACCAAAGCAGGCTGATCTTTTTCCCACTGACCGCCATCTGCACTCAGTATTAAATCACAGGCCAGCAATTCCCGCTGGGAGGATATAAAATCGGGCAAGTCGGGGCTGCCAATCTCTTCCTGGCCTTCAAAAAAGAATTTGACATTGACCGGCAGCTTGCCCCGGGATTTGAGCATGGCTTCGACGGCCAGAATCGGCGCCAGCATGTTGCCTTTATCATCCGACGCCCCCCGGGCATATATACGATCATCTTTAATCACTGGTTCAAATGGCGGATGACTCCAGAGATCGATCGGATCCACCGGCTGGGTGTCAAAGTGACCGTAGATTAGGATCGTAGGGCTTCCGGACGCGTGCAGCCACTGCCCGTATACGACCGGATGACCGTCGGTGGGCAATACCTGAACCGCTTCGATCCCGGCAACTTTAAGGCGGTCGGCGACCCAGTCAGCGGCCCGGCAGACATCATCGGCATGTTCCGGTAAGCTGGAGATGCTGGGTATGCGAAGAAAATCGGATAGTTCGTCCAGATATTCGGATCCATTGTCTTCTAAATAATCTTTCCACGTAGCCATGAACAAAACCTCCTTATAGAATCTCAAAATTTATTGAATTGGATTACAAAAGTCAACTCAACGATTGAACAGAATCATACCGCTGCAAATCAAGGCCATGCCGATAATGTGGAAAGCCTGCAGAGTTTCACCGAGAAAGGCAATCGCCAGAATGGAGGCAAAAACAGGAATCAGATTAATAAATAAACCGGCACGATTGGCCCCTATAACCTCTACGCCCCGGTTCCAGCAGAAATACGCCACAATCGATGGAAACACAGCGACGTAAAGGATACTCAATATCACCTGGAGTGTCAGGGTCATCGTTGTATTGCCGGCAAGCTCCCAAATATAGAGCGGCAGCAAAAATATGATGCCGAGGCCAAAGGTATAGATGAGAAAACTGAGCGGATGAATTGCCGGCCGTTGGCGCAGGAGCGCTGAGTAGAGGGCATAGAGGATGACAGCGCCCATCATTAGGATATCTCCCGGCGCAAACGACATCCCCAGCAAAGTATTCCATCTGCCGCGCAGGATGACAATAAAAGCGCCGATAATGCAAATGGCGACGCCCAATATCTGCAGTCTGGTAACCTTTTCCTTAAATATCAACAAAGTAGCAAGGATTATGACGGCCGGCATCGTCGTCTGTATCATAGCCCCGTTAATGGCGGTGGTGGTATGAACTGCGGTGTAGAGCATGGTGTTGAAAAAGGAAATCCCCAAAATCGACAGAAGACTCATTATCTTCCAGGATTTAACAACTCGAGACCAGTCTTGCCTGGCAGTGCGCCAGGTGAAAGGCAACAGTATCACAAAGGCAATCGTCCAGCGCCAGAAAGCAAAGCTGACGGGGGGAATGATGTCCGCCACGCCACGGGCCAGAACGATGTTGCCGCCCCAGCACAGTGGTGCCGCGGCTGTTAGCAGATATGGCCAAGCGGCCCGATACCAGACGCTAGTATGATTCGAATTTTGAGACATAAACTGTGAAAAAGATGTCACCCAGATTGGATTAACGATGAAAACATCGTTAATAGATTATCGTGGCTATCCCGTCAAGCACCTAAATGAATAACCGGTGTAACTCAATCAGGGAAAGGTAAAAATAGTTCTCTGCCTGGGGAAAAAAAAGGGCAGAGCCTTCTCGGCTCTGCCCGGATATACCGCTTTTCAAAAATAAGTTCCGCAATACGGAAAGGGGGAATAAATGATTGTAGAAAAAACGTTCGCATAACGCAACGGTTTTTTGACAACCGCTTAGGTTAATTTTTAACCATTTCAGGTCTGAATCATCATATCAGACAATGGCTCGCCCTTTAATGTCTTGAGCATTTGCTAAACTTTAATCCTCTTTTAGAAAAGAAACGTATGATTTTTTTCATAAGATACATTCGATAAGAACTTATTTTCCTCTCCTTCTTATACGCATTAATGATTCCGGCGCCTGAAAAGTCTATATAGGGAGCATTTGATGAGATCAGACCAACATTTGACGAGATCAGACCGGTGACGGTTA
>Ga0265303_10001471_pt1 | contig 14501 bp, 8 predicted proteins | sample Helome_2_FD_192494 | JGI IMG/M metagenome (GOLD analysis project Ga0265303, IMG submission 192494) | Marine sediment microbial communities from subtidal zone of North Sea - Hel_20160317 (Illumina Assembly) | ecosystem: Environmental > Aquatic > Marine > Subtidal zone > Sediment ... | reverse complement strand
GAGCTGGCGCTCGCCGGCTACAACGCGGGCGAAAACGCGGTCGAAAAATTCGGTAACCGAATTCCGCCGTTCGATGAAACGCAGAATTACGTGCGCAAAGTTCTGAAACTCTATTCGCAGCATTCCACCGGATTATCCGGCGACGTCTGATTAATATTGCTTCCTGTCAATTGTAAGGCCTGACCCCGCATACAATGTGCCGATGAACGCATCGTGGCTTGCATTATCGGAATTGCATAAAAGCAAAACAAGGGCATTCCGCGATTTTACTACCTATCAGGTTAGCCGTTCCATGGGGCTTCAATTAAGTTAACTGTCACCTTAATTGCAAATTTAAATTGATCGACTGAAGCAACAAACAATAACTATTTAATTGGATTCCATTGGCATCATTTGGTTGGTCGATTCCCATACTGTCGATCAAACTCGGCTTCCAGTTCGGCCCAATCACCCCGCAATCCGTCAATAACATCCTTGGCCCAGTCAAAATACTGCTGTCGTCTTTCCAATGGCCAGCTTTCAGGGGGATTGGCGATCACGTCGCGCAGGTTACTGATCTTATCTGCCAGCTTCACTGCCCTGGCCTGCTTCGACAGGTGCGTCGCATGATCAATCTGCGCCTGCTTTCTCGCTTCTTTGCTCAGCGATTTATCATCGGTAACTTCCATGACGATATCGCTGATCTCGGCGCCAAAAGCCTCGGTAAGCTCTTCCGCAGTGGTTTCGGTGTCTTCAACCGTGTCGTGCAGTAACGCTGCACAGAGGGTTTGGATATCAGTAATACCACCAACATTCACGAGCACCTCGCCGAGCGCAATCGGGTGATTAATATAGGGCGATGCAGCCGTGTCTTTGCGACGTTGATCTTTATGTTTATGCGCTGCGAAGGAAAGCGCTTTAATGAGTAAATTTAATTCTGTTTCCCGGTCCATACCTACCTCTTTCATTCAGCAATTATAGGAATGCCTGTTCCCGTTAATAACCGCTTTCCCATTCAAACACATGAACTTTAAAATGTGCGTATAAATCTGAATTCTGGTAAAGCGCTTCATCCAGTTCTTTGAGAATAGGCTGAATTCGCTCCTGCCAGGCGTCATATTCGTAAACCCCCTCGGTTGCAACGGGCTTGAAGTGCTCGTGCATCTTCCTTACTTCGTCAACCGATAATTCGGCAATATAATCGTAGTAACTTTGGTTCAAATCTACTTCCTTAAACCGTTCGTCTTTGCGCAACCAGGCCGCATTCCACCAAACGGGCTCCAGTTTAAATAGGACTTCTCCATCGACTTTGGATATTCCTGAAACTATTACATCAAATGGCAACCCGGACTCCTTTTGTTAGATTGAATGCTTCGCGGACGCGGCTCGACAGGCATCAAGTAGTTCATTTAACCTGGGACCACCCGCCGCACCCGAACTTGCTGCCTCATGAGGATTTCTGCCCATAGCCATCACAGCTTTTATCGCTTCCTCGTTCGTCATACCGCGACCATAAACCAGCCAGGCAGCCAGCACATGCCCCGTGCGGCCGAAACCGGCTGAGCAATGCACGACGACCGGGGCGCTACTGCGGACGGAATCCGCGAGAAATGGAAGAATGGTTTCAGTCAGCAATTCATCATCTGCGTAAAAAAAATCCTTAATCGGCGCCGAGCACAGCGCCGCTTCGCCAAATCGGCGCCGGTAGAGTGCCAGCAAATCAGACTCGTATTTGGAAAGCTGACTCTCCAGTAGGCAGCACACCCGCTTGATACCCTGGCTTTGCATGAACTCTGCCCATTTATCTACTTCGGCATCCGCAATTGGTTCTGCTGCAAAATAGCCAGGCCGTTGTGCTCCATAAACGTAATTCTCATCATGAGATGCTGCAGCGAAATTGAAGTGGCTCATCTTGGTCAAGTGCCCTGTTGCTAGTTAGCTTCCATTTTAACGAACGAAATCTGCCCGTCTCTCACCCAGTTGATGCCAACCCCGAGCACCGGTTTGTCTCGACAGCCATCGATGATAGATGCATAGGACAACAATTGGGGCAAATGCGTGCTAAACGCCGCATTGACATCGTCTACCTGGTCGGACTTGTGATCGATAATCCAATAACCCCTGTCTTCATCGATGAGCAGATCGACAACACCCGAGACGATCGCGCCTGCTTCATTCTTGCCGTTAACGGGTGTTTCATAGAGCAAGTTGGAGGCGGGGTAATTTTCATCTATAAACTGACGAAAGTTAGTCAACTCTGCATGGATCACCTGTTGGTCACCCTCCTCTACCGCAAGACTTTCCACAGAATCGAGATCTAGTTTTTCATCGGGCTGATACATAAAACGTTCAATGCAGCGATGCACAAAAGACCCATAATCCTTGGCTGATAAACCAAGATCAATATTGATACCGGACCCATATTTAACCGACTCAATATCCTCTGCCACCGCACTAGTTTCCAGTTCGAGATCAGAGGGCGTGATAAACACAGGTGTCCTGGTTCCGGCGTAAGCGCCTTTTTCTAACGCGGCTCGTCCGTATCCCTTTAGCGTGATTTCAAGCTTGTCTTCACCTGGTTGATAGCTCTCAGGATAAAACCCATCGGTCCGCCTAATGCGACAGGCAAAACTATTGCCATTGACGTTAATAGCGTCCTCCTCGAGTTCGATAGCACTCGCTTCGGCCAAAACTTTCCAATACTGCGGCGTTTTAGCCGTCGAACTTTTCAATCGGGATGGCCACTCCAGGATCAGCTTTTCCCTGGCGCGGGTTAAGGCAACATACAGAACCCGTTTCGCATCGATAGTGGCCTGTGCTAACAGCGGGCCTTTAAAGGCATCACGCGTTTGCGGGTCGTCAAAATTTGGCGAGAATTGAATCTGGGTCTCAGCGAGCACCCGCGACAAATCATCAAAAGAATGATAACCAATTGAAAAATCCGGCAGCCCCGATATTAGCGGTTCAAATAGCCCGGCGACCACCACCACCGGCCATTCCAGCCCCTTCGAGGAATGCCAGGTTTTCAACACCACGGCATCTTCATCGACGACTGCCGCGGAGGGTTGCTTGTCATCTTCTTCGACCCGGCTCTTCAACCAGGCCAGGAAGGTTTGGGTGCCGGAACCGTAGTAACCGCCACTGGCCAGGGTTTCCTTATGAATCACCACAAATTGATATGATTCCTGTTGAAACCGCAGCAGGTTAGCGCGTTCCTGGTCCGCATTGGACCAACTTAATATGCGGTCGTATAAATTCAGTTCCTGGATTACGCGTCCCACGATGTCGGGGATAGACAAATCGTCAATACCCGCACGACAGGCATCTAATTTTTCCAGCAATGGATCATCAGGAAGCCTGTTCTCGATGAAACACTTCAACGCATTCTCCAGCGAGAACGAGCCCATCGCGGTAACGCTGAGATAAAGCGCTGCGTGATGGTCGGTGTCATCCGCCAGGTAAGACAGGGCTGCAGCCATGATCTGGACCACCTGGCCCTGGTACCAGCCTTGCTGTTCAATACTGGCATTAATTCCATAAGCGGCCAGCACATCGCGATAGACAGCGAGCAAGGCATGTCGCGGCGCAAGCACGGCGATATCGTTGGGTTTAAGCGCTCGCAGCTCGCCACTGCGGCGGTCTTTAACCATCGAAGTGCCATCATCCAGAATTTCCTTGATGTGCTCGACCACGTAAGAGGCATACCATTCCTTTTCCTGGGCACTGCCATCCTTTTTGCCATCAAATTCAATGATATCGAGGGGTGCTAAAGCAGTCGTCTCAACCTGCGGTGCAAGCCGTTGATATTCCGCCCCGAACAAGCCCGTACTGACATCATTCAAAAATTCCATCAACGGTTGCTGCGTTCGCCAGTTTCGATCGAGTGGCTCGAGCACCGTTGGGTTTTGCGTTTGTACCGATTCGAATAAGCGCGGGTCGGCACCCTGAAAACCCATTATCGCCTGCTTCACATCGCCGACGATCAGCGTCGGAATACCCGCGGCCGTTAGCAGCCAGACCAACGAAAACTGTAGCGGGTTGGTATCCTGAAACTCATCGACAATGACGCAATCGACCCGGCTTTTCAACACCGAGAAAACATCATCGCGTTTTGCCAGCAAATCATTGGCGAGTGCAATCATGTCGGTGTAATCGAGCAACGCGGCTTCGCGTTTTGATTCACTATAATGTTCGAGCACTTCCTCGGCCGCCCCTAGCAATCCGTCCAGATGCTTTAACTCATGTAGCAGTGGGCCGGGGTGAACATGCAGTTGCTCTGCCGCAAATATTACCTCTTGTGCCAGTGCGATATATTCATCGGGTAAAGTGGCTTTTTGAACCTTGGTGCGTAACAACTGCAAGCGCTTCCACAGTCCCCAGTCGGAAGCAAGTTTCTGTAAATCAGTCGCCTTACCAAGGTCGATAAAGTTACTGGTGAAGTCTCGTTTCGCGGTAGCATTTAAACCGTATTCAGCCGCCAGGCTTTGCGGGAACTCGGCCAACACTCTCTGCGCCGCCTGATGTAATCGTTCGGTTAAACCATCACCATCTTTGACCACCCAGGGGCAGGCTTCGCTTAGCCACTGCTTTGCCGGACCAACACAACTTTCCTGTTCATCACTCCAGCCCAGGGAGCGCAACAAGGTGACGAGATGTAACAAAGAGGAGCGAAAGTCTTCTTCGGCGGACTGCCAATCGCCTTTTTTTAAGCGGGTGCTGTAACCATAATCACCCAGGTTGCGAATTATAGACCCGGCTCGACTGGTCCCTGTCAGCGTTTTCTTGATCAGTTCCTTCTGTTCATCTTCATTCAGCAATCTTTGCTTCGGTGATAGCCCGGCGTCGAACGCAAATTCAGACAAGATGCGCAGACCAAATCCGTGAATCGTGGAGATATAGGCCTGGTCTAGTCGCTCCGCTTCTTTAAGCTTGTCCTTCTTGATCAACTTGGCACTGATACGCTGCTTTAACTCGGCCGCTGCAGTTTCAGTAAAGGTGACCGCGACGATTTTTTCCGGTTTAACCTTGCCCTGGTCGATCCACTCGAATAGCAACTCCTGAATCGAATGTGTCTTGCCGGAGCCCGCGCCCGCGGGAACCACTTTCAATAATGGCAGGCTCATGGAGAGCCCCCCTCGTCCGGCTTCATAAACAGGCGCACCAGCGGGGACCGCTCGATCGCATAGGGCTTAAGACCAGCTTCGCGATCATAAAAACGCTCATCACTCGCTTTGTTTAGAACAATCTCGCCCCGCCGGATTTGATCAACGCGTTGTTTAATCAACGCCATTGCATTGACCGAAACATCATTCTCGATAGTGACCCAACCGGGCACATCGTCGCTACCCGGCAGGGAATTTTCGGCTACGATCTTTTGACTGTTCATCATGTAATACAAAACTTCGACATGACTGACATCGAGTTCCTGGTGTGGCTCCGGCAGACCGCTGCTGAGCATTTCCCGGTATAGCGACACCTGGCAGTCATAGCCTTTACTCATTGGCTTTTCCCGGTTGGCGATACCGGCCTTCTTATAGTCAACAACCGCGAGCTGGTCATTGGGTAACTTGAGGATGCAATCAGTCTGTCCATGGATCGGAATCCCGGAATATTCACCCTTTAGCCATATTTCATTATCGACAATCGTCGCCCCCAAACGCTCCAGCGCATAACCCCAGTCGACCGCACTCCGGGTAATGTCATCAGCCAATTTATGCCGCTCTATGGCCCATTTCTGCGCCAGCATATAAGGCGCTATCTGCTTTAATTCCTGTTCGAGCAGGTCGGGCACAGCGGCTTTAATCGCGGCAGCCGCCGGGATGGATTGACCAGGTTTAAACAGGTTTTCATAAACTCCGTGCGCGAGGCTGCCTAAAATGATCGGGCCGGGTTCTTCGGGGCTCCATTCTTTAAGTTCTATACCAATCCACGACAGAAACCAGGCCAGGGGTGACACCATCAAATCTCCCAGTCGGCTTGGCGATAATCTTCTTAGCTTGTTGTCCTCTGAAAGCGCGAGCAGGTCGGTATTAAAATTGATATCGTCGAGACAGGGGCTCCATGAGAAGGATTTTTGCTTGCCCGTTTTTATTTTTAAATCCCTGGCGAGCTTGCGGTCGGACTCACTATCGAGATTAAGGATGAGGTCTTCCGTCTCTGCCGGCCCATCCAGTAAATTATGCATGTACACCAGCGACTCGGAGGGATGGTTACTGGAGGCATCGGCATTCAAATGCGATAAAAAGAAAGTGCAGCTTTCACGCGCACAGCGGACTTGCCGGATGAAGCGGTCTCGATGCAGCTCGTTTTGTTGTTTACGCGAAACCAGTGTCGATCCGCACTGCGCCAGGCTGGCAACGTCATCTTCAGAAAAAATGGCCGAGGTGCCCGCCTGCGTTGGATAGCGCCGCTTGTTGAACCCCAACACAATCAGGTGCTCGCATTTTTTCCAGGGCTCGCGTGAATCCAGCGAAACAGCGACACCTTCTTGCATCGTTTCCCCGGCCAATTCTTCGCGTAATTGTTCGGGTTTGACTGATTGCTTTAGCTGCGCCCAGTTAATTTGCGGTTCATGGGAGAGAACCGACAACACTGAATCAATCGAATCCACTGCTCGATCAACATGGAATTTCGAGGTGTTGGTGTGGGCCGTAATTATTTTCTTGAATAGTAGTAAGGATTGGGTCAGTGCCGGGACGGTTTCATTGTTGTCCAGAATCAATGACAACGCCTGCCGCTCCGCTGGCGCTGCACCTGGTGGTAGCTCGATGTCATATTTGCCATCCATTAGTCGATCGGATAATTCGATGCCGGTTTCCTTCGCCCAGGGCATCAAGGGCGAAACTAAAAAGGCCGCCATCGCCATCACCGGCGCCGGCTTTTGTTGGCAAATTAAATAATTAAGTACCGCCTCGGCACCATGGTCACGATAATAGGTAACCATCGGCAGCCCCGACACGGGAATGGCGGCCTGTTCAAACACCGCCTTAACAGCATGGATATATTCATCAGCGTGAGGTATGAGCAGGCCAAAATCCGCATAGATTAATGACTCATCGCGATCACACATCGACTGGATCATGCCGGCCGCTGTTTCTACTTCCTGCAGGTAATCGCGCACGCGCAACCATTGCATGCTTTCATCGAGCGGCACCTTGCTCGCTTTGCGAAACAAGTTTTGCTGCAAGTGGCCTAATGTCGACTGGGCGGTACATGCAATTGAACCAACGCTGGCTTCGAGAATTTCCTGGTAAGCAGCTTCACGCGCGTTACCCGCTTCCGCATTTAACGCCTCGATAAAACTGGACTGCCATAGGCTCAACTGCGGGTAGGCTTCATGATGATAAACCTGGATATTACGCAGGGGTTTATGCGCCTGGGTACAAACTTGTCGCATTACCGAGAGCTCAGACGGCAATCGATTGACTTGCTCAAAAAGCTGAATAAAGTCAGCCACGATTTTTTGCGTGCGCGCGCTTTCAATTCCATTCAGATCAATCGCGGAAATATCGGCATTAACCTCTACCGAGGTAATGAGACTGATAAGGGCAGATTCAATAATGCGAATGCTTTCATCCGGGTCGACCTGGAAACTCTGCGCAAAGAAGGCGTCCGACATCGCTAGCATTACGGCCTGCAAATCTTGCTGCCAGGTATCAAGTTCGAGGTTGAAACAGTAATCACTGGCCACCTGGCTAATCAGCTCCGGCCAGGTGCCGACTATGACACCGATAGTTGACTCCCGCTCCACCAGGTTGGCTAGAACCAGCCGACGCGCATTCGCATCCGGAACGAGGATGAAATGAATTCCGTTTTCAATCATTTTTGTTTTGCTTTAGTCGGCATCTAGCTTGTGGCGGCATAGTTTTGTCTGTGCCTAATCTATAGCAGTGAATCAATGGTTATGGGCTTAAATCAATCTTCAGACGATCGACCAAATCGTCCAGCTGATCTGCGGGAATATGTTGCTGCAGGTATTCAACCAGGTCTTCCTGGCGCGGCTGACCGAACACCAGGCGGTAGACTGCCAACGACTGTCGCAGCGCGACCAGTAACTGCCGATCACGGGTCAATGGCAAAGAAGGCACATAGCGTTCGATACGCGCGCCATCTTCGATCGGATAGATCCAGTAGGGCACGAGATCATTCTCCCCTGGCTGGCGAGCCTCGGCAGCGGCATTCAGCATTCCATGCCACGGGTCCCTGTCATTAGAGTCCAAAGCATGCTGTGCATAATGGGACGCGATGTTCTTGCGCACCGCATGTCCTTTGTAGCGATGCACACGGCCTTCGCGTTGTTCCAGGTCCACCGGATTCGATGGCAGGTTCCAGTGCATAATGGCGTGGCAGTACCAGTGAAAATCGAGGCCCTCCTGGCCGATTGAAGTGGACGTAACCACAAATGGCCAGAAAGGCGAATTGAAGGCCTCGCGTACTTTCTGTGCCCGCGACGCTCCGGTATCCCCACTCTCCTCGTCCCGCCCCTGGCCAAATGGCATGGCGTAACGGGAGGGGAGACGATGTGTCTTAATGATCACGCCGCCATTTTCCGGTCGAATATCGTCCACTGCCAGCGCCGCTGCCCGGACCGTAAGGGCCGCCTGCATGGCTTCCGCAATTTCCTCAACCATCGCCTCGGCCAATTCGCCTACGAGACCTAATGAGTCTTTGAGAACATGCACATATTCATCCAGCACCGACTGCAAACATCCGTTTGCCCCATACTCGAGCACGCGTTGCCAGTAGGGTTCGTCCCGGTTTAGTCCCCGCAATAGCGAGGTAACTTCAGTTCGATTGAAGAGGCTGCGAAACGCCCATCCAACTTTCCCGGCTGCATTGCGAACGACGACACTGCTCATCAAAGTCGGGCCCGGTGAACGATCGAGTGCGCGTAATGCACATATAGCGGGCCCACCCAGGGCGAACAAGGTCAGTACCTCCGCAAGATCATCGGGCGGTCTGCCCAAAGTCAGCTCGCCATCAAGCAGCTCCCTAACACGCTCTATATGCGCCAGCCAGGCGTCATCGCCTCTGCTTTCTTCCAATGCCCAATGGTGTTCAAGCTGGTTCTGCTCAAACCATTCTCGCGTCGCCTCGGGAAAATGGTGCCTGTCCAACAGGATTGGCGCCGCCCAGTACCATTGCTCATCCGCCCGGCCTTCCTCCGCAGGGCTGGTGATCGCCTCGAGACTATTCGAAATATCTTTACTGATAATCTCTTGCAACTGTTCGAGGCTAAGCAGCTTTCCATTTCCGTGCTTGCGCGCCATCTCCAGCGGGTCGTAGCGACACGCCAACGATAGAGATGGATACATCAGCGCCAACACAGGCATACCGCTCGTCCGGCCGTTCGAAATCGCAATTCGCAACAGCAGTGTATGACCGCGTCGCTCACGTGCTTCCTCGGTGTTTAGTTCTCTCGGCTTAAATGATTTCACAGCCTGCCGCTCGGCTTCATAACTTAACAGTGTCGAAACAACCTTGGGCACGACGCGCCAACTCGAAAAGATCAGGCGCTTGGTTAGGTTCACATGCACATGATCCCTAAATGGCCCCGCTAATTCGTAGTAAGACAAGGCCGGAGGTAACCACAGCAATTGCCACATGCCTGAATCGATGACCTGCTTGGTCAGGCCGCGCAGACGCGCGTTGCGTGGGTCCAGCACCTGGTATTTTTCAATCTCCTCCCACGAAAGCAAGAGATGCGGGGCTTTCGCGAGCCCATTGGCAAGGGCCTGGCTTTTGTCACCATGTTCCAGCGCATCATGGAAAACCTGCTTCAATTTATAATCTTCCATGAAATTGAGCAGATAAGATGATGACTTCCAGTACTCGATCGTATTCGGCATACCCAGCTCTCGAGCAATCGACTGCAACTCGACGTAGGCCAGTAGATCCCCCGGTAGCAGTTCGACATCTTTGGGTGCTACCTGGGTTAGCATGCCGGCACGATCATCGGTCACTGCCAGGCGTTCAGTGCGCGCCATAACCTGACGCAACGTCCCCTGAATGCCAGTCTTCAGCGCCTCTAGCTTCTCTGGCGACTGCGCGTTAAATCGAAGCAGTTCCTCGCGGTATTGCGTCAGCAGTATTGAAAAATTACCGACTTTCTCCGGATCATGGAATAGAAAATCCAGGGTATCGATAAAATCCCGATAGTGGTCTTCATCACCACTTTCGCCCGAGACCGTATACATTTTGTAGGGCGTAGCTGAAAGCAGGAGTACGCGCACTGCAGTCAAGTGGTCGGAGTATTGGAATAACTGGCGTGCGAGTACGCTTGCATCGTCTTCTCCATTGAGGAGATGCTTAAAACGCTGAAACTCGTCCAGAATCACCAGATCCGGTTTCAACATTTCGACGCAGGTCCTGGCGAGTAAGCTTCGCAACTTGCCGACGAACGCTGATCTTTCTTGCCAGGCTTCATGCGAAATCCTTGCGTCGGTACTGTGATACGCTTTGCACAGCCACTTGAAGCGCTGGCGCAAAGTCCAGTCACCGTTGGCTTTCGCTTCAGCCGCATCCTCCTGCACCGCGCGCTTGAACTGCTTTGCCAGCGCGCGGTCAATTTGGTGATACTCCGTAAAAGCCTTTAACTGGGGCCTGAAATTCCTGGCGGACGCCGTGCCCTGGAACACGTTCATCGGCGCCGCCCCGTCAAAACACCAGATTCCCTTCAACAACCAGTAAAGCAGCATCCGTTCTTTGGCGATACCCAGGTTACTCTTCAGATCAAACGAAGTACCGGGTGTGAATGAAATGAAATTGATGCGACTTTTATTCAGGTCGTGCAGCACAATTGGCAACAGCGTAATTCGGGTCGGTAGCGTTTTACCTTCGTCGCCCAGGACATTAAGCCGCTTGACGTTCTGACGAGCAATATCCGCGTTAGAACAGATATAAACGATATCGATTCGATCGACCTTGTTCCATAGGTGATGCAGGGCCCGTGCGATAACGGCCCTGGCGATGAGCGTCTTACCAAGCCCGACTTCGTCGGCCACGAGAAACCGGTGTGATGACGGCTCCTGGCCATAAAGCCTGTCAAACACCGCTTCAGCCGTGTTGCGCTGAAAATCTTTCAGACCACGATTGATCTCCCTGAGATCCGGCAATTGGCTAGCGTCAGCGGCCATGTTTAGCCATCTCCTTTCGAGCTTGCCACAGCGGTTGCCAAATCTGATCGAATTCTTCTGGCAACAGCGCTTTCCCTTCCTCGCTACTCGAGAGCTCGGTGACTAAACGCTCGACATGATCCAGCTTCTCGGGGTTGCTCTCCAGCGCCCTGACCAGTGCCTCAAGCATGGGCAGGTCAGCGTGGTAACCTTCACTCGCATTCGCCGAACCACCTGCGCTGCGGCCGGCGAAGTCAGACAGTGATAATGACCCCTCTTCGCCAAGTAACAGAAACAGATAACGCATCACCTGTTGACGGTCTTCCAGCAAATAGCGCAACATCCGCTGCCGCCGGTCTTCAGGAAATCCCCTGGAGGGAAGGTTGAGCATGAAGCGGAAGACATTTGACTTACCCTCGAGGGAAATTCGTCCTTCGAACGCGAAAAAAGTCGTCAGCCCTGCAAAAGATGACGAGAAAGAGGCCGCCCAACCGCCACCCAATGATAAAACCTGGCCATCGACCTGCTGCTTGAGTGACAGCGGCCAACATCGAAGTTCGATTTCCGTATTGGGCAGCTGCGGCGATTTTGTCGGAATTAATTTCAGCTCAAAAAGATCCTCATCAAATTGTTCGGCCTCAACGTCCAGTTCGAGATCAACTACAAATTGACGTATTTGCCTGAGCGCTTGCTCCAATTCCCGTTCCTTGGAATTATCGACCGCTTCCTCGGCAGGGGTGAAGGGCTCCAGCAAGTCTTGCAAAACACTAACGCCTTGCTGTTGAGGGGCAAGAATCGCTTCCACCCCCATATGCTTGCTTTTTCCGCGCAACTCCACGAGGAACTCGACATTTCGGTGAAACGCGGCGTTAGTGATATTGGCGGAACCCGTCCACACATAACCTTTGCTCCCAACATCAAAGGCAAATAACTTGGCATGCAATCCTGAAAGTTCAGTGCTCAAACCCACCTGATCATCAGCTTCGGCACCCTCTTCCTGCTCTAGATCAGCCCCCTCGCTCAAGGTAAAAATTTCATAGCCATCCATCGAGTCTGGTTCGAGCGGCTCCATTTCTTCGCTACGGGAAACCAGCGTCTGCTGAGTAGAAATATTGAGTTGTTTGAGCGTGTTTTCGGTGACGAAAGGCGCAATCACCAGGCCACGGTCTGCGCGCTCCGGAAAGGGCCATATGTCCTGTGCACCAGGCAGGCCCAGTGGCCAGAATTCAATCTCTTCGATATGCTCCGGCAACTCGAAGTCGACGTGGTCAAGCTCGCTTGCGAGGTTAACCAATGTGCTCCTGGCTTCATCCGCTAAGGTCCGTACCGTCATATCCGGTAAAGCACTAAAAAACTGGGAAAGCTTTCCATTTTTCTTTGATGCCCTGGTTCCCGCAACTCCGTCCAGCACCAGCACCGTGTCCCATGAACGGTCAAATGTCAGGTTGCGTGAAGCACAGAGCATCCGGTACTTCATAGGCCCATCGTCAGACACGTAACGAACCAGCCAGACTTTCGGATGGAAAATTCCTCCTTCCCTGTCCGCTTTAACCTCATGAACACTGGTTTCGAGATAGTTAAACAAGATTCGATTAGCAGGGGGCACCGCGATGTGGCCTGCCTGGCAGAACACGTGGATGCGATCAGCATGACGGCGTATTGCTTCCAACAGGGCATTAGGATCCATGGTGGGTTCACCACTATCCTGTTCCCAGTCAAAAAAGGTGAAGGCCAGTGGTGCCACCAGCAATGCCATGAGGTCAAGCGTGAAGGTCGTTGATACCGCGGCATCCAGACTGTAACCAGGTGGCGGGCGCAGCGATTCAAGCAGCAGAGTACGATCCTTCGGTGCTAGCACTATCCCGGCTCCTTCCCTAAACCGCGCAGGATATCCCACAGGATAGTTTGTGCCTGCGCCCAACGATATGACATTCGCCCTGTACCCGCGGCACCACTCCACATCTCCAGGGCTCGGGGATTATCCAGACGGGCTAGTGAGCGTTTCAAGCGTCGCTCGCGGTCACGTATGAGGTCCCGCGCAGCACGTGAATCAATAAGTGCCTCGACGCCGTCAAATCCTAGTGCAAGGTCAATCCAGGTATCAATAAATTGAACCGTCGGAATCGGTATGCGTTGATTATAATTACGCACCAGGGCCCAAAACTCATCACGAGCATCTACCCATTGCGCCAACTCATGGTGCCTGTTCCTGATCTCCTCATACCATTCGCCTAGCTCGTTATGATAAAGATCAACAAAGCGCACAGGCAGGCCTGATTCGGCATGACCGGACTCGCGCTTTTCGGCCAGCATCAGGTTATAGAGCAGTACTACCCCTGACATAATTAACGAAAATAATTCTGCATGATGCAATTGCCCCTTTACCTGACTCGAACATTCGCCAACCTGGGGATGATGCCAGGGCAAATCAACGGCATCCCACCATTCAGCCTGGTCGACCAGAAATGCGAAAAGGGTGTTGGGGACATTTGCCATTATCTGCTGACGCAGATACTCCGCTTCAGCTTTGTTCAGTTCAAGGGTGGCGCCCTTCGGGAAAGCTTCCGGTGCAGGTGGAATGCCTTCATGCCAGTTCGTCTGCGGTTTGTCCAACTCGACAATCCCGTCCTCAGCGGCGGCATGCAGCTGTCGACGACCGCGGTAAAAGCCATCAAGGGAACGATGATACTGGTGCTGTGCTCCGTGAAAGCGACGGATACCAAGGACACCGAGGGCTCCCCAATACACCGAGCTCGGGAGCCTCTGCAAGTTAGCCTTGGCATCACTGCCGATGACACCTTTGGCATCGTCAGCTGCGAGAAGCGGGTAGATTAATTCGATTTCATGGTAGCGTGCCAGACCTTCAATATCGGCTGATTTTGTCTTCCTATCCTCCAGGGCCATATAAATCCAGGGGATAAACAGCAGGTACCTGGCACGGGTCTGGATTGTGCTGACTCCGGGGAAAAGTGAATCGGCGAGAGCATCACGAACCGTGCCGATGCCAAGCTCATCACGTGTGCCCTGCTCTCTGAACAGGTCAACGATTTCAAGCGCTTTTTGGCGATCGCTTTCTGAATGGTCGAGCCAGGCGAATGCAGACGTCATCTGTTTCCTAGTTATTTTTGTTCCAGTCCACAAGAGAGCAGTGCTAACGTAACTTGAAACCTTTTCGGAACTAGCATCCAGGGGTAATAGAACTAATATAAGACTAATACATAAACCAGAAAATGCTCGGATGAATTCAGACCAAACTCTTACGCTAAAAACTCAGCTAACCACTGCCCCAAAATAAAGACCACGAATATGCCATTCCCAAATGAATTAACTGACTTTGTAAACCAGGAAGAATGGACCTACGCAAAGACAATGCCCGAATGGCCTCATGAGTATCTGGTTCGTGAGCGA
>Ga0265303_10001470_pt1 | contig 14509 bp, 12 predicted proteins | sample Helome_2_FD_192494 | JGI IMG/M metagenome (GOLD analysis project Ga0265303, IMG submission 192494) | Marine sediment microbial communities from subtidal zone of North Sea - Hel_20160317 (Illumina Assembly) | ecosystem: Environmental > Aquatic > Marine > Subtidal zone > Sediment ... | reverse complement strand
CCGGGAGTCAGCATTTCGAAAAGCCGCGGAAGATTTGTTTCTGACGATGTCGCGTGACCTCGCGGAATTCCTGGTTTGGGATGCGAAGAAGAGAGGTGTGCCGCTGAGTCATCCAGAACTCGCCGCCACGTCCGCAGTCACCATCTTGTTCCAAACCGGGATCGCACTGCTCAACACGCCGGTACAGGACCGCGACCGCCACACCGAGGCGGCTATCATCAAGCTGCGGATGATCATGCGCGGTGCCGAAGCCATGGTGAAGACCTCTTAGGTCTTCTTCTTTCCAGACTATTGACCGACGGCCAGTTCAGTTGTGCCGTCGATCTCAACCGTCTTCTTGTCGATGCGCGCGTAGTCGTACAGTCCGGCCTCGTCAAAGATGACGCGGTCTTCGTATTCGTCAAACCAGATCGCGTCCGGGTTACGTCCGACAATGCAGACCTTGCCGCGGTCCGGTGCATCCAGTGCATTCCGCAGGATCTTGAATATCAACACGCCGTTTTCCGCCCCCGGAACGCCGGGGATGGCTTCGTTGGTAACGGCAGACACTTCGGTCTTGCCCTTGTAGTGCGTAATCGACAAGCGTGCATGCGTCTCCACACCGGATAGCCCTTTCTGCGATTCATTAAGAATCTGCCACGCCCTCTCGATCGGGACATTGAAGGCCTGGTAGGCGACGATATCCCTGCCACAGAAGAAGTAGTGATTGCCGACACCTGCGCGGTAGAGCGCGCGCTGCATGACACGCAGCGCATCCGGATCATCGTTAATTCCCTTGATAATCGGTGCCTGGTTCTCAACATGAATCCAGCCACGAGACGTTACGCCTTCCATCGCCTTGCGCGTGTCGTCGTGCCACTTGAGTGAGCCATTAGGGTTAGTGAGATATTCACCATCATCACCCTTTAGCAGGAATTCATCCGGATGGTTGAAGTGGATCATGAGACGGAAGCCGACGTCCGGGTAGGTCTCATGGAACTTGTCCATCATCGCCAGGAAAGTCTCGTCGAAGCGCTTCGGATGAAATGACATTTCCTTGGTGCCGAGACGGATAGATTCGACACCGGCCTCGGCCAGCGCAGAAATCCACGCGCCGAGTTTACGATTCGGCAGCACCATCGGGTCGCCACCGGACATCAATATCTCGCGAAGTTTCTCGCGGCCCGTCTCGGGGTGCCGGCCGCCGTTCTCTGCCACGATCCGGTTGTGGTCCCGGACGTAGTCGGTGACTTCCTTGATCTTCGCCAGTCCTTTCTTGGCGACCGTGCCGTCCTGGCGTTCGATTTCCTTTTGGCTGATCAACTCTTCGCGATAACAAAAACGGCAATGGGCCGAGCAGGTCGACACGACGTAGAGCAGGCCCATCTCATACTTGTGCAGCAGACCCTCAACCGGTGCGAAGTCCATTTGATAGCCCGGATCTTCGGACCCCGCGAGGTTCAGGGTTTCGTCCGGGTTGGCTTTGACGATTCGCCGCAGCGGCTCGCTATTCTGCGCCATCTCGAAAAAGTGGCGCGTCAGCTTGACGGGCATGCGCGACTCCACATCACGCTCGGTGTCTTTCACCGCCCGCAGTGCCGCGAGTTCATCGGCCGAATAGAAATTCTTGATATCGGTGGGTGCCTTGTCCTTTAGAAACGGGGTCAGGCCGTTGATGATGTCCCGCTCGTACTTCGGATTCTCGATGGTCGCCTGGAAAGCCTTTTCCCTTTCCGTTGGCACATACCTTTTTTCGCTGGCCACGTAACACCTCATCTATTTGTTGCTAACTGTGCGCAATGTAACACATTGAACGGAAAAATTGTGATAATGTAACAACATGAACAGTGTCCGGCAGAAAGCATCCACACTGGACCTGGTCGCCGCTGCCAGCAATCAGTTGACGCCCACGCAGCGTCGTATCGCTGAAGCCGTGCTTGCCGAGCCGACGCTGCTCGCCTTCGGCACGGTTTCCGACCTGGCCGATCGTGTCGGCACCAGTCGGCCTTCCATCGTGCGCTTTGCCACCAAACTCGGATTCGAGGGTTATACCGAGCTGCAGCAACATGTCCGGAGCGATATGTCGCATAGCTTGTCGCGCCCGAGTGAGCGGATCAGAAGTGGCAGCGATGCTGTTGTTCCAGCCAGGGTTGCGATCAATGACGCTATCGGCTCTGTATTCGACGTGCTCGAAAGTGGACGGTTGGCGGAGATGGTCGAGGCTGTCGTGCGGGCGGAGAAGGTCTGGATTCTTTCGGGGGAAACCTCGCAGGCAGGGGCCCACGCCTTGCAGAGTGGCCTGTCCATGGTGCGGCCAGGTGTGCGGACGCTCGAGGAGCACACCTATGGGACCGATCTCAGTGATGCGGGGCCACGCGATGTCGCTATCGTGTTCGACTTTCACCGGTATCGCCGGGAAGTGACCATCGCCACCGGCGCCCTGGTGAATGCCGGTGTCCGCGTTGTCGCTGTCACCGACAGCCCGTTCTCTCCCCTGGTCGAGTTGGCTGACACCTGGATTCAAATCGAAGTGCCACCGGTTGGCCCGTTCGATAGTTCCGTGCCCGTTGTTGTCGTGTGCGAGTTGCTGGTCGCAGAGGTTGCGAAAGAACTTTATGAGGATGCGACCGATCGCATCGATCGCATCGAGGCTCTGTGGGAGAAGACAGAGGCATTTATTTGAATCTTCGTTACTCGGGAGGAGTAGCAGGTGATTAACAAGCAATATCCATCGGTGGCCAAAGCCGTTGCCGATATTCCGGATGGCGCCGTCGTCATGATCGGCGGTTTTGGTTCATCCGGGAGTCCTATCGAACTCATTCATGCGTTGATCGATCATGGGGCGAAGGGCCTTACCGTGGTCAACAACAACACGGGTAACGGCGAGGTCGGGCTGGCAGCACTGATCGGCAACGGGCAGGTTGCAAAGATGATCTGCTCGTTCCCGAGATCGAGTCAGTCAAAGGTGTTCCCGAAACTCTACAGGGAAGGGAAGGTGGAGCTCGAGATCGTTCCCCAGGGCACGCTGGCCGAGCGAATTCGTGCCGGAGGAGCGGGTATCCCGGCTTTCTACACGCCGACAACCGTGAGCACCGTGCTTTCCGAAGGCAAGGAGCAGCGCGAATTCAATGGGCGCCCGTACGTGATGGAGCCCTGGCTCAAAGCAGACTTTGCATTGATCAAGAGCGATTCCGCCGACCCACTCGGTAACCTGACCTTCAATAAGACCGGACGGAATTTCAGCCCGCTGATGTGCATGGCTGCAACGACGACCATTGTGCAAACGAAGAAGCTGGTCGATCGCGGGGGCATCGATCCCGAGCATGTCATCACACCCGGCATTTTTGTAAACCGTGTCGTAGAGGTTTCCGAACCCGTCCATGAGGATGTCCTGATTGCTCAGGAAAGGAGATACCCATGAGCGCCGGTTGGACAAGAGAGCAAATGGCGGCTCGTGCTGCCCACGACATTCCCGATGGTGCTTACGTGAACCTGGGGATAGGTATCCCGGAACTCGTCGCACAGTTCGTTCCCGAGGGCCGTGAGTTCATCTACCACACTGAGAACGGGTTGCTCGGCATGGGTCCGCCCCCGACTGAAGAAGAGCGCGATCTCGACCTGATGAATGCCGGCAAGAAATACGTGACGGCAATTCCGGGCGCAGCCTATTTTCATCATGCCGACAGCTTCAGCATGATTCGCGGCGGCCATATCGATGTGTGCGTGCTTGGCACCATGCAGGTGGCGTCTAATGGGGATATCGCCAACTGGTCAACGGGTGCACCTGACGCGATTCCCGCGGTCGGAGGTGCGATGGACCTGGTGCAGGGCGTGAAACGCATCTACGTCATCACGCAGCACACGACCAGGAACGGTGATCCGAAGCTGGTCGAGGAGTGCAGCTATCCATTGACGGGCGCGGGTGTCGTGTCGCGCATCTTCACCGACCTTGCCGTCGTCGATGTTACGCCGGATGGATTCCGCCTCGTCGAACTGGCGCCAGGCGTGTCCTTCGAGGAAGTACAACAAAAGACCGGAGCGCCGATTCTGCCTCAGGAATAAGAACCGAAATCACAGGACAAAAGAAATGACCGACGTTTTCATATGTGATGGTATCCGGACGCCCGTTGGGCGCTATGGCGGAAGCCTCTCCTCTGTTCGAACCGATGACCTGGCGGCGATTCCGATCGCGGCATTGATGGCGCGCAATCCCGGCGTCGACTGGGCGGCCGTCGATGACCTAATGCTCGGCTGCGCCAACCAGGCTGGGGAGGACAATCGTAACGTGGCACGCATGAGCGGCCTGTTAGCTGGTCTGCCGCAGGAAGTGCCGGCCAGCACGATCAATCGACTGTGCGGCTCCGGGCTGAATGCCATCGGTAGTTGTGCGAATGCGATTCGATCGGGCGAAGGTGAGTTGATGATCGCCGGTGGCGTCGAAAGCATGTCGCGCTCGCCTTTCGTTATTGGCAAAGCGGAAAGCGCGTTCGGGCGCACACCGAAGATGTATGACACGACCATGGGCTGGCGCTTCGTCAACAAGAAATTTGATGCTCGGTACGGTACAGATGTCATGCCGCAAACGGCCGAGAACCTGGCCGAGGAAATGTCGATCAGTCGCGAAGACCAGGACAAGTTCGCGTTGTGGAGCCAGGAGAAAGCCGCAGCTGCGCAGAAAGACGGCCGCCTCGCCGGCGAAATTACTCCGGTCAGTGTTCCGCAGCGCAAGAAGGACCCCCTGCTGGTCGACACCGACGAGCATCCGCGCGCGACCTCACTGGAGAGGCTCGCGCAGCTGAAGCCCCTGTTCCCGCAAGGCAGCGTAACCGCAGGTAACGCATCGGGCATCAATGATGGTGCTGCCGCGTTGCTGCTGGCCTCGGAGGCAGGTGCCACTAAACACAACCTGACTCCCAAGGCGCGTGTGCTGGGCATGGCCGTTGCAGGTGTACCGCCACGGATCATGGGCGTCGGCCCGGTGCCTGCCACCGACAAACTGTTACAGCGTCTGGGCCTGAGCCTTGATGACTTCGATGTCATCGAACTCAACGAAGCGTTCTCTGCACAGGCGCTCGCGTGCGGTCGCAAACTCGGATTGGCGGACGACGACCCGCGAATCAATACGCGCGGCGGCGCTATCGCACTTGGCCATCCGCTTGGCATGAGCGGTGCACGGCTGGCGATCACGGCGCTGGATCAGCTGCAAACAGGTGGCGGCAAGCTAGCGCTTTGCACGATGTGTATCGGAGTCGGGCAAGGCATTGCCGTCGTCATCGAGTCAATGGAGTAGGAAAGAGATGAAAGCGCTTAGGTCTGCTATTGAAGATGCCCGTTCCCGGTATGTGTCTGCAAACCCTCTGAGCCAGGCCGCCGATGAAGACGCGGCGCGTTACTTGCCCGGCGGCAACACGAGATCGGTTCTACATTTCGATCCTTTCCCGTTGACCATGGTCAAGGGAAACGGCGCCATGCTGACGGATCTCGATGGTCATGCCTACATTGATTGTGTCGGTGAGTATTCGGCAGCCTTGTTCGGGCATACAAACGACATCATCAAGTCCGCAATACACGCAGCCCTCGACAACGGTGTTGCCATGGGTGCACCGACTCGATACGAGCGAGAGTTGGCAGGATTGTTGTGTGAGCGCTTTCCTGGCGTCGACCAGGTGCGGTTCTGCAATTCAGGAACCGAGGCAAACCTCATGGCATTGAGCTCGGCGCGGATTGTCACCGGCCGCAACAGGATTCTCGCATTCAACGATGGCTACCACGGCGGCGTCATCAAGTTCCTCGGGGGGAAGTGCGCACTCAACATGCCCTTCGATTTCGCCATGGCCGACTACAACGATATCGACGGCACGGCTGCGGTGATTGACGAAGTCGCGGACGATCTTGCGGCTGTCATTGTCGAGCCGGTGCTGGGCGCCGGTGGCAACATCCAGGGCAATCGGCAGTTCCTCAATATGCTGCGGCAGAAGACACAGGACGTCGGGGCGCTGCTCATATTCGACGAAGTGAAAACGGCACGCCTGGGCTCGGCTGGTATACAGGGCATGCTGGACTTCAATCCCGACCTGACCACGCTGGGCAAGTTTATCGGTGGTGGTCTGCCGACGGGAGCCTTCGGCGGCAGCGCCGAAGTCATGGCGCGGTTCGACCCGAAGAAGGAAGGCGCCATTGCCCACGCCGGTACGTTTAACAACAATGTTTGTTCTATGGCGGCTGGCTGTGCGGCCATGAGCAAGATTTACACGCCGGAGGTTGCGAGCGACTTCTTCGACTCATCCGAGGCTTTTCGACTCTCCCTCAATGAGATGTTTGCAGACAAAGCGGTGCCGATGTATGCCAACGGGCTGGGGTCCATGATTGCCCTGCATTTCTCCAGCGAACCAACCAAGAGACCCTCAGACATCACGGCCGGGTGCCGGTCCCTGCGGCCGCTACTACACATGGAGTTGCTTCTCGACGGACTATTGGTCTGCGGACGCGGCGATTTGTTCTTGTCGCTTCCTATGAACGACGAGCATCTGTCGCAGATATGCGGTGCCCTTGAGAAGTTTGTCGACCGTTACAAACCGCTGGTTGAAGAGGTTTTGGCTGCTTAGCGACCGCGTACATTTGTCAGCTCATACTTGGTACCATTGGTCATTCGATGTCGTCTCAGAAGGCCAACAAGACCCATGAAGCAGATACCCATTGCGATCTTCGGGATCCTCCTCGCCGCCTCCTGCACAGATAGCAACGACAAAGTGGAAAACGAAACTTCAAGTTCCGGGAATAACTACGGTCTGGCATCTTCGACCGAAGTCATTGTCACCAGCGAGCAGGGTGACAAGATGGCCGTAAAGGACAATGTCTCTTTTACCGACGGCGTCCCTAAGGGCACCATTATTTCGGTTCACCCGGACATACAGAAGCAGACGTTAACCGGTATCGGCTCGTCATTTACCGAATCGTCAGCGTTCGTCCTTGCTCACCTGGACGAGGAGACCAGGGGCAAGGTCATGGCTGATATCTACAGCGATAGCGGGGCGAACTTCTCCCTGGCCAGAACCGTTGTCGGAGCGACAGATTTCGCAGTGACCGGAAAATATTCCTACGCACCAGTGGCTGATGATGTCGAGCTCGCGCACTTCAGTATTGTTGTGGACGACGATGGCTTCCAGAAGAGCGAGTACCCTGGCATCCAGGATGAGGCCTTCGACCTGCTACCCATGATCCGTGAAGCGCTCGCGATCAAAGCGGCTCAGGACGACCAAGCGTTCAATATTGTCGCATCAGCCTGGACCGCGCCGCCCTGGATGAAAGACATCGAGGACTGGTACGTCGGTGGCAGTCCTGACAACAACTGGCAAGGTACCGGGGGCAGCCTCAAGAAGGAGCATGAAGCTACGTACGCGGACTACCTCGTCAAATATCTTGATGCCTACCGGGCAGAAGGAATCGATATCTGGGGCATGACGCCGGTCAACGAACCGCATGGCAATGCCGGCAGCTGGGAGAGCATGCACTTCTCGCCCGAATCCCAGCGCGATTTTATCAGGGACCATCTTGGCCCCAAGCTAAAGGCGAGTGCGCACCCCGACACCAGGATTCTTAACTATGACCAGAATCGCGATCAGGTGGAGCACTGGACGGACGTCGTGCTGGGTGATCCCGACGCGTCTCAATACACTTATGGGACCGGTGTGCACTGGTATGCGAGCACTAACCGCGTGTTCGAAGAGACCCTGAACAGGCTGCACGACAAGTTTCCCGATTTTGACATTATCAATACGGAAGCCACCATCGATAACCTCGGAGTTGCTGCACCGACGGGCATTACAGACCCGGAGGGCTTTGAAGAGTCGGGCTGGTTCGGCAACGATGCCTTTTGGTGGAATGCCACTGCGACGGACTGGGCGTACTCCGCCACGTGGGCGCCTAATGCCGATGATCACCCGATCTATACACCCGTGCATCGCTACGCGAGAAATATCATAGTAAGTCTCAACAACTGGATGAGCGGCTGGATCGACTGGAACGTCGTGCTCGACAGCCAGGGCGGCCCGAATCATGTCGGTAATTTCTGCGGCGCGCCCATAATGATCGATACTGAAACAGGACAGGTCTACTACACGCCTGTTTACTATGTGCTGGCGCAATTCAGCCGGACGATCCGGCCGGGAGACATTGCGGTTCAGGCAAACATGCTTTTGGACGGGCTTGCCGATGACGATCTGCACGCGAGTGCATCGATCAGCGACAGCGGTCTGTTGAGTATCCAGGTACTCAACACGACCAAGCAGCCGATTGACTACAATCTGCAGGTCGGGGCGCAGTTTGCCGAGGCGACCATTCCTGCCAATGCAATTCAGACCGTGAGGATTCAATTGGACTAGGCGCATGTTGGCAGCAAGTCAACGCTGTCTGTAAAAAGAGACACATCCACAGCAATTTCCGGTCGTCAGGAATGGGATCGCCGTCACATTCTCTGGATGCCTGAAGTCTATGATTGAGCAACGTGTCTGTAACGGCGAGTTTCATGAAAAAACGGCTAACATCCAGTGTGCGCAAAGCATGGCTAATTCTGCCGCTATCGTTGATAGCGTTGACTCTTGGTGCTTGTTACGAAACGTCCTATGACAAGGCGATAGCGAACCTGAATGCGGGAGGCGGCACGACGCCACCGCCACCGCCACCACCGCCGCCGCCTCCACCGGGAGCCTCATTCGGACCGAACTTCTCGGAAATACAGGCCAGTGTTTTCACTCCGACGTGCGCGACGTCAGGGTGTCATGCGGGCGGGAGTCCTGCGGCGAGCCTGAATCTCGAAGCAGCAAACAGTTATACGATGTTGGTCGGTGTTGACAGCACGCAGGCCATGGGCACGCAACGCGTTAACCCCACCGATCCAGACAATAGCTACCTCATTCAAAAACTCGAGGGCCCGGGAGCGTCTGGTCAGCAAATGCCGCCCAGTGGCGCTCTCCTGCAGGCTGACATCGACGTCATACGGCAGTGGATAAGCGCGGGCGCTATTGACGATGGCGCACAGCCGAGCTCGCCGATTCGAGTTACGTCATTGTCCATTTCGCCGAACACGACGTTAACCGCAGCACCCGGCCAGATCATCGCGGGCTTCGATCGAGAGCCGGACGCCTCAACGGTTAACGTGAATACCTTCATTCTCGAAGCCAGTAACAATGACGCAACGTTCGATGATGGTGACGACATCGCGATCACGGCGGCATCGATTTCGGTACCGGGGGCAAACCCGCAAAGTGCAGTATTTGACCTGACCGGCGTTGCGCTTGCGGACGACACCTACAGGGTAAGCCTGCTCGGCTCAGGCGCGTCTATCATTATGGACCTGGACGCGAACGCGCTGGACGGAGAGTTTTCTGGAGCGTATCCGTCGGGCAACGGCGCAGCCGGGGGTGATTTCAGACTGCAGTTCATGATAGCCACCCCGGTAGTCCTGGGCCCGACGCTGGATGAAATTCAGGCGGCCGTGTTCACGCCTACGTGTGCGACCTCAACATGCCATAGCAATGGCAACCAGGCGGCCGGACTGGCGCTTGGTGATGCCGACACCAGTTTCCAGGAGTTGGTGGGGGAGTTCAGCGGCCAAAACGGTCAATCGAACGTCATGCTGGTTGCGCCAAACGATCCGGACGCCAGTTACCTCATTCGTAAGCTGGAAAATACGGCAGGGATCACCGGCGGACGAATGCCGCCAGGCGCAGCGTTGCAGCAGGCGGATATCGATGTCATTCGTCAATGGATAACGGATGGCGCTTTGCGCTGACGCGACACCCCAGCTCTTATCACTCTGGAAACGCCCCTTTACGGGGCGTTTTTTTGTCTGCGATCGCGGTAGAATTCTGTGGCGCCACTTCTCCTGCCCACAGCCAGAGCGAGGAAAAACGACCATGGACCAGAACCAGATCGATGACCAGGTGTTTGAGCTATATGACGAGTACTGTCACGGAAAAATTGATCGGCGCCAGTTCTTTGAACGTGCCGCGCAGCTGACCATCGGTGGTATTTCGGCGCTGGCAATGGCCGAGGCCCTGCTGCCCAACTACGCCGAGGCCCAGGAAGTGCTGTTCACTGATGAGCGCATCACGGCCAACTGGGTTGACTATCCTTCTCCCGGCGGCAGCTCCGGAGAAATGCGTGGGTACCTTGTCCAGCCGGTCGGCGAAGGTCCGTTTCCGTCTGTGCTGGTGATGCACGAGAATCGGGGCCTGAACCCTTACATCAAGGATGTAGCGCGTCGCTTTGCCGTCGCAGGATTCCTGGCGCTCGCGCCGGACGGCCTTGCACCGATCGGTGGTTACCCCGGAAATGACGATCAAGGGCGCACCATGCAGCGTACGCTTGACCAGGCGAAGCTTCGGCAGGACATGGTCAACAGTGCCCGGTACGTCAGGTCTCACGCGCTCTCGAACGGCAAACTGGGTGCGACCGGTTTTTGCTGGGGAGGTGGTACGGCCAACTTCCTGGCGACCGAAATGGGCGAGGAACTCAACGCTGCCGCACCGTTCTACGGAAGCGCAGCGGTTGCCGATAAGGTCCCTGCGATAAAGGCGGCGATACAGGTCCACTATGCGGAGGATGATGCCCGCGTCAACGCGATGCGCCCGGAGTACGAAGCTGCCTTGAAAGAAAACGGCGTACACTACGAAATGCACACCTATCCCGGTACACGCCACGGTTTTCACAACTACTCCACGCCTCGCTACAACCCGGAAGCAGCCCAGTTGGCGTGGGAGCGTATGGTCGCTTTCTTTGGCGTACATCTTTCAGGGGCTGATACGAGATGAGCAGGTTAGCGGCATTCAATTTCCAGGACTGGATAGAGGAACACCGGCATCTTCTGAAGCCGCCGGTGGGCAACAAGCAGATCTGGGAAGATGCCGACATGATGGCCTTCGTCGTCGGCGGTCCAAACCAGCGGACTGACTACCACGACGATCCTGTCGAAGAGTTCTTCTACCAACTCGAAGGCGACATGGTGCTGAAGGTGTTCGATGATGGCGAGTTCTATGACGTTGTTATTCGTGAAGGAGAGATCTTCTTCTTGCCGAAGCACGTACGACACTCGCCGCAGCGCCCGATGGAAGGCAGTGTTGGTCTCGTGATCGAACCCAAGCGTCCTGACGGGCTCAAGGATGCGTTCGAGTGGTACTGCTTTGATTGCGGCAGTCTTGTACATCGGGTCGAGGTGATAGTGAAGTCCATCGTGCATGACCTGCCACCGCTGTACGAAGCGTTCTACAGCGATGAGGCGGCGCGCACATGCCCCGACTGTGGCGCGCTTCATCCGGGCAAGGAGCCGCCCGAAGGCTGGGTTTCGATACCGTCAAAGGCCGGGGCCCGGAATGCAGTATGAACCAAGCGTCGAGTTTGCCAGGGCCCAGGACGCGGCTGACCCGTTAAGGGCGTATCGCGACCGGTTCCACTTCCCATCATTCAGCACACCTGACCTTGTGTATTTCACCGGGCATTCACTCGGGCTGCAGCCAAAATCGATACGTGCGGCCGTTGAGCTGGAACTCGATGAGTGGGCGAAGTACGGAGTCGAGGGGCATTTCCATTCGACGAATCCGTGGTACAGCTATCACGAACTTCTGACCCCGCCCATGGCCGAGATTGTCGGCGCGCATGAGTCGGAAGTCGTCTGCATGAATTCGCTGACAACCAATATTCATTTGTTGTTCGTGTCGTTCTATCGCCCGACCAGGAAGCGCTACAAGATTATCAGCGAAGCGAAGATGTTCCCGTCGGATCGTTACCTGCTGGAAACGCAGACGCAGTTTCACGGCCATGACCCCGACGATGCCATTATTGAGGTGGCCCCGAGAGAGGGTGAAAGGTTGATTCGGGAAGAAGATATTCTTGCTGCGATCGATGCCAACGCCGATGAACTCGCGCTGGTCTTCTTCGGGGGTGTTAACTACTTCACAGGCCAGCTATTCAACATGCCACGCCTGACTGAGGCGGCGCATGCGGCGGGCGCCGTTGCCGGATTTGATCTCGCGCACGCGGCGGGCAACGTGCCGTTGTCACTGCACGACTGGGACGTCGACTTTGCCGCATGGTGTTCCTACAAATATCTGAACTCTAGCCCCGGTAACGTCGGGGGAATCTTCGTGCACGAACGGCATGGCCGGAACTTCGAGCTGCCGCGATTTGGCGGCTGGTGGGGGCACGACAAGTCGACGCGGTTCCAGATGAAAAACGGCTTCCAACCCATGGAAGGCGCCGAAGGCTGGCAGCTGAGTAATGTACCGATTCTCGGCATGTCGGCGATGAAAGCGTCGCTCGAAGTTTTCGCCGAGGCGGGAATGATCGCATTGCGCGAGAAAAGCGAAAAGTTGACCGGCTATCTCGAGTACACGGTCGACTTGCTGGCGGCGGAATTTCCGGATGCCGATATCAGCGTCATCACACCGCGAGATCCGGCCGAGCGCGGCTGCCAGATTTCGATGGACATTGCCGGGCGTGAGCGCAAGCTGTTCGACGACATGATCGCCGCGGGTGTCATCGCCGATTTCCGCGAGCCCTGCATCATTCGCATGGCGCCGGTACCCCTCTATAACTCCTTCGAAGACGTATTCAGGTTCGGCCAGGTGATGCGCAGGCTGCTGTCGCAGGGGGTGGGTCGGTGAGGCAGAAGACGTTCACAGTTGTCGGAGGAGGGCCGGTTGGAACTTTGCTCGCGATTTCCCTGGCAAGGCATGGCTACAAGGTCGGACTTTACGAGGGCCGACCCGATTCGCGGCAGACCAGCATCTACCAGGGAAAGTCGATCAATATCGCTCTGTCCGATCGCGGGTGGACGTCGCTCGAGAAGATCGGGATCAGCGCCGCCGCCAAGAGCCACGCCATTCCCATGTCTCATCGCGCCATCCACGGTGCCGATGGTGATCTGAGCTCACTTCCTTACGGCAAGGAGGGTGAGGCGATCTGGTCGGTCTCAAGGAGTGGCATAAACGAGCAGCTGCTGGACATCGCCGACGCCGATTCGAATATCACGACGTATTTCGAGCATCGGCTGGTCGATGTTGACTTTGAATCGGCGCGAATGACTTTCAAGGTGAACAACGGCGAGGAGTGCACTGTCGACTCTGATTTCGCCTTCGGCGCAGACGGTGCGCGCTCGAAGGTACGTCGCCTCGCTCATGATCTGCCACGGTTTAGCTACAGTCAGACCTACATGCCTCAATGCTACATCGAGCTGAATATCCCGGCGAACCCAGACGGCTCGCACCAGCTCGAGAAAAATGCGTTGCATATCTGGCCACGCAAGGACTTCATGCTGATCGCATTACCGAATCCGGACGGCACTTTTACCTGCACGTTGTTTTTGAACTATTCAGGTGATCCGTCGTTCGAGTCTTTGCAGGAGCGATCCGCCGTGAAGGCGTTCTTTGCGGCGAACTTCGCCGATGCAATGGCGTACCTTGAGCGGCCTGTCGATGTCTTTTTAGAGAAAACGGCTACGCCGCTGTTTCTTGTGCATGTATTCCCGTGGTCATTCAACCGAAAGGTAGGACTCATAGGTGATGCGGCGCACGCAATCGTGCCGTTCTACGGGCAGGGAATGAACTGCGGTTTTGAAGACTGCGCCGAGCTTGATGCACTGATCACTAAACACGATCACGATTGGGACCGGATTTTCCCGGCCTATGAAAACGCCCGCAAGCCAAACGGTGACGCGATTGCAGAGCTTTCCAAGCGGAACTTCGTTGAGATGAGTGATCTGTCGGGTGACAAGACTTTTCAGCTCCGCAAGAAGATCGAAGCGAAATTCAGCAATTTGTATCCGGAGCTGTGGACGCCGCTATACTCGATGGTGACGTTTTCCCCCGATGTTCCGTATTCGGAGGCGCTGCAAGTTGGTGATGAACAGAATAAGGTGATGGAGAGAATAATGGCGTTGCCAAATATTGAAGATGACTGGGACAAACAACCTGTCATGGATCAGCTTCTCAGCCTCGCCTCAGAGACGTTCGGGGAGGGACAGTGACGACGACACCAGTAAACTATCGGGAACTCGAAGACAGTATTCATACTGATCTCAAGGATCGGATGACCTATGGCAAGTACCTGCACTTGTCGGATGTCCTGAATGCGCAGCACCTGCTCTCGGATCAGCATGACGAGATGCTTTTTATCGTGATACACCAGGCGAGCGAGTTGTGGTTGAAGCTTGCCGGGCACGAGGTCGAAGCAGCTATTCGAAACGTTCAGGATGATGATTTCCGGCATGCGTTCAAAGTAATCGCCCGCGTCAAACTGATCTTGATGCAGCTAACGCAATCGTGGTCGATCCTGTCAACGATGACGCCTGTCGATTACCTGAAGTTTCGCGACACGTTGGGTCCGGCCTCAGGATTCCAGTCTTATTGCTATCGGAAACTCGAGTTTCTGCTAGGTAACAAGAACAAGAAGCTCATCGAGGTGCATCGCCACGACTCCGACGTTTACGACGACTTACAGCGTGTGCTGTCCAAGCCTGGTCTGTACGACGTCGTGT
>Ga0265303_10001469_pt1 | contig 14514 bp, 14 predicted proteins | sample Helome_2_FD_192494 | JGI IMG/M metagenome (GOLD analysis project Ga0265303, IMG submission 192494) | Marine sediment microbial communities from subtidal zone of North Sea - Hel_20160317 (Illumina Assembly) | ecosystem: Environmental > Aquatic > Marine > Subtidal zone > Sediment ... | reverse complement strand
GGAACCGACTTGCGCGTCCCTGTGGCCGCGTGTCCTCCTTCAGGAGTGAGGGATTGCGGGGGCTTGCTCCGTAGATGGCAGCGTCAGATTTCACGATCACCGACTGGACCGTCCCGAGGCGTTCCACGGCCCCGAACAACGCGAGGGCTCCAACGATGCGGTCCTCGGACTCCGTTTTGCGCCCTTCTTCAGCCGAGCGGTGCACGGACTGGAGGTGAACGACGACGTCTGGATCCACCTCGAGAACATGGCGTGCAAGGGCAAGACGGTCGAGATCCAGGCGTTGAAATGGAGCGTCGAACTCGACCTTGGGAGTGACGTCGTCAACGGCGAACACCTCGACATCGGGGAGACGCGAGAGTCGTCGGATAAGTTGCCCTCCGACCCAGCCTCCTGCACCCGTCACGAACACTCGTCTCACGGCCGCTCAGAGTAGAGCCGTGTCGGTATCGAAGCCCATGCGGCGAATCGGTGATGGCGGCTCCTGCGGCCTAGCCTCGGACGCCACGGGGCGGTCAGCCGACTGCACGCACACGGTGGTGGTATGGATCACAAACGAGTTGGGATCATCGGAACCGGCCTCATCGGAGGCTCGATTGGCGCTGGCCTTCGGCTGGCCGGATGGCAGGTGCTCGGGTACGACGCCGATCCTGACACCAGCGCTTCTGCGGCCAACGGTGGCCTCGTGGATGAGGCATTGCACTCCCTCGATGACCTGATGGAACGTGATCCAGACCTGGTGGTCGTTGCCGCTCCGCCCATGGCAACCGTCGAGGTGCTCTCGTCCCTTTCGTGGGACGGCGTGGTCATGGACGTCGCTGGGGTGAAGGCTCCGGTTCTCGCTGCTGCAACCGATCTCCCAGGGTTCATCGGAACACATCCGATGGCTGGACGCGAAACCTCTGGCCCGACCGCGGCCACAGCGGCACTGTTCCAGGGTGCGAGTTGGGTCGTGGTTGACGGAGCGGAGCCCTCGTCGGTGGAACTCGCCCTCGAAGTGATCGAGTCGTTGGGCGCCAGGCCTGTCTACATGTCTGCCGATCAGCACGACAGTGCGGTGGCACTCATCAGCCATCTTCCACAGCTCGTGGCGGGGAGCCTTCTTTCTGCGGCCGCCGAGAGCCCTCAATCCATCGAACTCGCCGCTGGCAGCTTTCGTGACCTCACTCGGGTCGGTGCATCCCAGCCGATTCCCTGGGTGGAGATCCTCAAATCGAACGATGCCGCCGTACTCGCAGCGATCGGCGCACTTCGTGAGCGGCTCGCCATGATCGAGGCAGCCATCGTGTCCGATGACGACTCGCTGCTGACGCTTCTCGCCAATGCCCGCGAGACCCGTCGGGCACTCGGTTCGCCGATGACACAGGTCAGGGTGGCACTCGCCGATAGGCCGGGCGAGCTGGCCCTTGCCGGTCACGCGTTCGAGTCGTCGGGCGTTGACATACGCGACATCCAGATGCGACATGCGCCCCACGGCGGTGGCGGTGTGCTCACCCTGTCCGTCCGCCCCGGCGAGGAGGGCGCTCTTCGGCTGGCCCTCGAGCGCGAGGGCCTGCTGGTCATTCCGTGACCACCATCGCGATGGTCTACGCTGTCGCAGGGAGGCGAACATGGTCCCAGAGGAACCAACATTCACCATCGGGGTCGAGGAGGAGTACTTCGTCGTCGACCGCGTGACGAGGAACCTTGTACCCGACCTTCCCGACAATCTCCGCAAAGCTCTGGCGTCACCGCCCGTTGGCGTGACCAGTCCCGAGTTCATCCGTTCCCAGGTTGAGATCGGCACTCCGGTGAGCCGGGATGTCCAGGAACTCTCGGAGTACCTGGCGGTGATGCGGCGCTTCGTTTCCGACACGGTTGCCGACGAGAACATGGCAATCATCGCCGCGTCCACCCACCCATTTGCCGTGTGGGGTGACCAGCGCTACACCGACGAAGAGCGATATCGCATGCTCGACGAAGCGCTCCAGGGCGTCGTACGTCGGCTCCTCATCTGTGGCATGCATGTCCACGTGGAGATCTCGGATGAGGATCTCCGCATCGACTTGATGAACCAGGTGTCGTACTTCCTGCCGCACATCCTTGCGATGACGGGATCGTCCCCGTTCTGGCACGGCGTGGACACAGGGTTGAAGAGCTACCGGCCCGCTGTCTTCAGGGCGTTGCCGCGCACTGGTATCCCAGACGAGTTCAACGATTGGGCCGAGTACCAACGACATGTGGATGTCCTCGTGCAGACAGGTGTGATTGAGGACTCGACGAAGCTCTGGTGGGACATCAGGCCATCGGCGCGCTACCCGACGCTTGAGATGCGCTCCGCGGACGCATGCACGAGGCACGCCGATGCGATCACCATTGCGGCGATCTACCAGGCGCTGCTAGCGATGCTCTACGAGCGCCGTATGCAGAACCAGCGGTGGCGTGTGTATTCACGGATGCTCATTGCCGAGAACAATTGGAGGGCGCAGCGATACGGAGTCGATGAGTCTCTCATCGACTTTGGCAGGGGTGAACTCGTTCCTATGACCAGGCTCGTGGATGAGCTTGTTGATCTGGTTGCCGAGTTCGCGACTCGCCTTGGCTCACTCGAATCCGTCAGCAGGGCTCGCACTATCGCCAGGGAGGGAACCAGCTCCGACCGCCAGCGGGCGGCGAGGGATGCTGCAATCGCCGACGGCGCATCGGATCATGAGGCACTCGTCGCAGTTGTAGATCACCTGATCGACGAGACCATGGAGGGTGTGTGACGCGTTCGCTGCGTGTTGCAGGCGCACAGCTCAAGTTGTCGGTCGGTGATATCGATGGCAACGTTGCCAGGATCGTTGATGCTGTCGATTGGGCGACCGAGCGCGAAGCCGATGTCCTGCTCCTCCCAGAACTCGCGGTGTGCGGCTATCCACCCGAAGACCTGGTTCTGAAGTCCGGATTCGTCGACGCCAACCTCGAGGCGATTCGTGAGATCGCAGCTCACACCACATCGACAGCGGTAGTGGTTGGCTTTGTCGACAGACTTGAGAACGCTCGAAAGGATGACGACGCCCTTCCTCGCTCGATAACCAATGCTGCGGCGATTCTCGCTGGTGGCGAGACGGTGGATGTGTATCACAAGCGCCTTCTCCCCAACTACGGGGTGTTCGACGAGGCCAGGTACTTCGCGGAGGGACGCGATCCGATTCGCCTCCACAACATTGCGTCAGTTCAGTGCGGTATTTCGATCTGCGAGGACCTGTGGGATGAATCCGGCCCCCCGATGGGCCAGGCTGTTGGCGGCGCAGAGGTAATCCTCAACATCAACGGCTCGCCCTATCACGTCTTCAAGCGGGCCGAGAGGCTGGCCATGCTCGAAAGCAGGGCGACCGAGGGCGGCACCTACGTCGTGTATGTGAACTGTGTGGGTGGCCAGGACGAGCTTGTCTTCGACGGTGGTTCGACGGTCCTGGCTCCGGATGGAACCGTCGTGGCTCGCTCCCCGGAGTTCGTCGAGGACCTGTTTGTTGTCGACCTAGAACTCGGCCGGGGCTCCTCGCCACTCCTTCCGTCGGTGCAGATGCTCGAGGCACGCTCCGAGCGCACTTCTATCCCAGGTCCGTCGGTGGCCCAGGAGCCAGAAGAGCTTGAAGAGATCTACTCAGCGCTCGTCACGGGCCTACGGGAGTACGTCACCTCCAATGGATTCACCGAGGTGGTCATCGGCCTCAGCGGAGGTATCGACTCAGCTCTGACCGCGGCGATTGCATCAGACGCGCTCGGGGGAGAGGCGGTACACGGTGTCACGATGCCGACCCGCTATTCGTCCCCTGGAAGCGTGGGCGATTCCGTAGACCTTGCCCAACGACTGGGTGCACGTATCGACATCGTGCCAATCGACGGCCTATTCGAGGGGTTTCTGGATGCGCTGGAGCCGCTGTTCGGAGATGCGCCGCACGACGTTGCTGAGGAGAATCTTCAGGCGAGGATCCGGGGCACGATCCTCATGGCCATTTCCAACAAGCTCGGCGGCATGGTCGTGGCAACCGGGAACAAATCTGAGATGGCTGTCGGGTATGCGACGCTCTACGGCGACATGGTCGGCGGCTTTGCGGTGCTCAAGGACGTGTACAAGACGATGGTGTACGACCTTGCCCGCTGGAGGAATACCCAAGGTGAGGTCATCCCTGTGCCCATCATCGACAAGGAACCGTCAGCGGAACTCCGCCCAGACCAGCGGGACTCCGATTCCTTGCCTCCCTACAACGTCCTCGATGACGTCCTGTATCGGTACATCGAGCTCGACATGACCGCTCTCGAGATCGCGGAAGCTGGCGTCGATCCCCAGCTCGCCAGGCGCGTCGCCTTGATGGTCGACAGGAACGAGTACAAACGCCGGCAGGCACCACCAGGGGTCAAGATCACGCTGAAGGCGTTCGGCCGTGATCGCAGGCTCCCCATAACGAATCGGTTCACGCCATGAGCGAGCGGACGCTTGGTCCTGTGCTGATCAATGGCATACCACATGATGCCGCTGAAGCATCTGTGAGCATCTTCGACATCGGGTTCCAGCGCGGGTATGGCTGTTTCGAGGCGATGCGTGTCTATGGGGGGTCGGCATTCCGACTGGACGACCATCTCGATCGACTCGATCGCAGCGCCGAACATCTGCGTATCGAGCTCCCGTCGGCGACACAGCTCCGTGCGTGGTGCACGACGGTCGCCGAGCAGGGTGAACCGGTCGGAGGGGGAGTGCTCCGGGTGTATGTGACAGGCGGAACCGATCCCAGGAAGCCTGGCACGGACAACCGAATCGTCGCGTTTCTCGAACCGCTGCCAGCCATTCCCACCGCCGTCCGGTTGGACGTTCTCGATGCACCATGGCACGCAGATGGTCGTAGCTCGGAGCTCACCGGAGCCAAGACGCTTTCCTACGGCCCCAATCTTGCTGCCACGATCAAGGCTCGATCGCGTGGCTTCGATGATGCCGCGCTCGTCGGAGCCGGGGATGTGGTGCTCGAAGGGCCAACGTTCAGCCTCGGCTGGGTGGCGAACGGCCAGATGTGCACGCCAGCGCTCGATAGCCACATCCTCGCGTCGATCACGAGAGAAGCCACGATCGAGGTGGCCGAATCGCTTGGGATCCGAGTCCTCGAGGAACGGTTCCTGCGTGCGGATCTGCTGGCAGCCGACGAGGTGTTCGTGATGTCAACCGTCAGGGAAGTACTGCCAGCTGTGGCCGTCGGCGAACGAACCCTCGAGCCCGGACCCGTCACGGCATCGCTGCGTGATGGGTTCCACGGGCTGGTTGCATCTGAGACAGAATGAGCGGCCTCCTGTCCGAGATCGATCTGCTCTACCAGCTCAGCGTCACGGAACCGCAGCGATGTACGGAACAGTTCTATGCGGATTGGGCCGAAGGCGTTGCGGGCGATCCCGATGTGGACAAGGTCAGCGCACGCTACATTCGCCGTTCCTTGACCGTGGCACGCAAGCTTGCTGTCTTCTGGTCCGATCGTCGGCCGACTACCGGGCCTGGTGATTGGAGGTCTCGGGTAGACCTTGCCCTTGGCGCACGAGCATGGCGCCCCCAACTCGATCTGGCAGAGTATCTGCTCCAACGGGATGGGTCCCTTGAGGCCTTCGAGGTTGTGTCGGCGCTGTTCCCCGTGGTCAACAACCAGCCCTTCCTCGATGGGGTGACGTTCGAGGATTGGCAAGAAGGCAAGGACTGACCGGCAATCGGCAGTAGCATCGTTGCATGGTTCCAAGGCTGTTCGTAGTAGCGCTCCTCACCGCGTTTCTGGCGGCAGCGTGCACCTCATCTGGCGACAATGACGATGGATCCGGCTCGGGGTCGACAGTCGCCACGCTGGCGTCCACGACAACAGTCGTTGCCTCGACAGAAGCCTCCACGACCACATCGACCCTCGCCCCACTGTCGACGATCTCGCCTCCGAAGTATCAGATCGTCAGCCGTTCGCCGACTGAAGAAGGTGGCGACGAGGTGGTCGTCCTGCTGGATCCAACGACGTATGACTCGCTCAGCGACATCGACCTTTTTGACGTCATCGTCGAGGTCGTTGAGCTCTTCCCGCCAGTTGCCATCGTGCATGTGGTCGATGACGAGGCTGCGGCAGATGTGGTGGCCGATCCCGAGGCCTCGGAGGCGGCAAGGGAAGTGCTGGTCGACCACTATCTCGCGAGGCTCGATGGCGGCTTCACGATCACCTACCTTGGTCCATTCGCATCGAGTGGGACAGCGATCCTCGGGAGCTGAATCCGATCAGGTCAGCAACAGCGTTGCTGTTATCAGAAACCCACCGAATCCGACGATGTCGGTGATCAGCGTCAAGAAGATGTTTGATGCCAATGCAGGGTCCTGTCCCATCCTGCGGAGAAGCACGGGAATCCCCGCTCCGACAAGTCCAGCGACGATGAACGCAACCCACACAGCGATGAAGACAATCGCGGCGAGTTGCCCTGGTTCGATCGATTGGGCGTCGCCTTCCTGGAAGAAGCCGATGGTGAATGCGGCCACGAGCGCGGCAGTGATTGAGATCATGAGACCGTCGATCAGCCCGATCACCACCTCGCGACGGATCGCCCTCCCCGCACGGCCTGGCGGGAGTTCTCCGACGGCCATCGACCGGATGATGACAGCGAGGCTCTGGGCGCCGGAGTTGCCTGCGAGGAGTGCGACAAGGGGCATGTAGGCAGCCAGCACCGCATACGTGGTGAGCGTGTCCTCGAACTGAGAGATGACGGCTGCGATGAAGAACCCCACAGCGAGGTTGAACGCGATCCAGGGCAGACGCCTGCGAATCGAGACCTGTACCGGCGTGAACACGGTCTCTTCCTCGCCAGCACCGACCATCACGGCGATGTCCTCGCCAACCTCGGCCTGGATTGCCTCCATGGCCTCTGTTACCTTCACAATGCCGACAAGGCGCTGATCCGGGTCGATCACGGGAATGGCGATCAGGCGATAGCGCTGCACGAGCTCTGCCACTTTCTCTCGGTCGGTATCGGTGCGGACACTGACCACGTTCGGTTCCAACACCTCGTCCAGGCCGGTACCAGGCCGTGCGAACACGAGGTCGCGGAACGAGACGACGCCAAGCAGGCGGTCGGCGTCATCAGTGACGTAGACGTAGAGCAGGTTTGAGCCGAGCTCACCGTGGAGGCGCCTGAGAGATTCGATGGCCTCGCCAGAGGTCATTCCAGCGGGCAGAGCTGCGAAATCGGTGGTCATCATGCCACCGGCGGTGTCCGCTGCATACACCAGCAGTTGCTCGACGTTCTGGGCGGTCTCGGGGTCGAGGGCACCCAGGAGTGCGGTGCGCTTTACCGGATCCAACGCACCGATGACGTCGACCGCCTGGTCGACCTCCATTTGTGAGATCAGCCATGCTGCCTCGGTCGTGTCCATCTCCTCGAGCACATCGGCTGCTGCCTCTGCGTTCATCTCGTCGAGGACATCACCAGCATCATCGGCGTCGAGGTCGGTCAGCAGGTCTGCTGCACCCTCCTCATCGATGGCTTCGAGGATGTCTGCGGCATCGTGGGGATTGCGTTCGGCAAGTTCCTCCCACGCATCCTGGTGCGTATCGAGATAGGCCTCTGCCTCGTCCGGATCCCGCCGTGCGAGGTCGCGGATCATCGATCCGAATTGGCGAGGGCGTGGAATGCGGATTCTCATGACGCAGCCAGCCTATCGGCTTGTGCGATAGCACAACGGGCCCCCAGGGGGATGGGGGCCCGTTGCTAGAATCACAGGCCCTCCAGGGGGGACGAGAGAAACCTGTGGAGGGCCGTGTATGCGACCCAGCGGTTTACAACCTACAGCATTCAGAGTGCTCGGCAAGTGGGAATCAATGGAAGGGCTTACATGACCGTCAGCATTGGCCCATATGTGGTTTGTGAATGGCCTCGACTCGCCTATTCGATGCGAATCTCACCGGATGGGCCGTGCGAGAAGTCGCGAGTCGTGAGTTCACCAATTCTCCAGCCGGTCGCGTTGACATCCTTGAGCGCTTGCAGGAAGGCGCCAGCCAGGTCGGGATCAACGGCTACCAGGAGTCCACCGGACGTCTGGGCGTCGGCCAGGATGGTGAGATCGATCGGCGAGGCCGTCTCTGCCGAGACCATGGAGCGAACTGATTCGAGGTTCCGCTCTGATCCTCCAGGGACCATTCCGGCTTCGGCGAGTTGGCGCACATCCGGCAGGAGAGGCACCAAGGACATCTCGAGGCGTGCGCTCACCGACGAAGCCCGCACCACCTCAGCGAGGTGGCCCAGCAATCCGAAGCCCGTCACATCAGTTGCAGTGCGCACACCAACCCGTCTGGCCGCGGCCGCAGCACGATCGTTGAGATCGGTCATGGTCTTGATGGCAGCGGTGGCCGTGGAGGCATCGACCCGGTCGTGCTTGATGGCAGTGGAGATGATGCCCGTTCCGAGGGGCTTCGTGATGAACAGCTGCTGCCCCGGTGTGCCTGCTGCATTTGTCATGACATCACTGATGGGAATCAAGCCTGTCACGGCGAAGCCGTACTTGGGCTCCTTGTCATCGATCGAGTGACCGCCGACGATCGTGCAACCTGCCTGGGCCATGACCGATGCGCCGCCTTCGATCACCAGGCTCAGGATCTCCATGGGGATATCCGAGCGCGGCCATCCGACCAACTGCAATGCTGTGAGGGGGTCGCCGCCCATTGCGTACACATCTGACAGGGCGTTGGCCGCAGCTATCTGTCCCCAGGCAAAGGGATCGTCGACAATCGGTGTGAAGAAGTCGACGGTCTGGACCAGGGCGGTCGCTTCGTTGATCCGGTAGACCCCGGCGTCATCCGAACCGGCAAAACCCACGATGAGGTCCGGGTGAGTCGTTGCTTCGTGATCATGCAAGGGACGCAGAACCTGCGTCAGCTCGTCAGGTGCGAGCTTGCACGCTCAACCGGCCCCGTGCGAGAACGCCGTCAGGCGAATGTGGTCCATGGCCCGTACGGTAGGCGAGGTTCGCTCGCCGTAGGACGTTGCACACCGTGCGTACAACGATCGGATGTCGGCCACAGAGGTGCCCAGCTCCACGGCTGAAAGGACTCCCAGGCCGATCAGCTGCCCTACCTTCTGGCGATGACGTCGATGTTGAAACGCGTTCTGCTCTGGTCGGGGCTTGCATGGCTGGCGTGGCGGCTCTTCGGGCCGGACCCAGTACCTCGCACAGTTGGTGAACAGCGGCGTCCACTCAAGGTTCCGGGGCGTTCCGTGTTCGTGGGCAGGCACGAGTTCTTTGTGCGAGAACTGGGTGATCCGAATGCTCCGGTGCTGGTCCTGATTCACGGGTGGAACTTCGACGGCGAGATGGCGTTCCACAAGCTCGCACCGCTCCTCGCGGCCCGCTACCGCGTGATCGTTCCCGACCTGCGCAATCACGGCAAGTCAGACCGCATCCGCGGACGTTTCGACATCTCGGACATAGCGGAGGAGGTCGATGCGATCATCGACTCGCTTGCCATCGCCAAGCCAGTTGTCGTGCTTGGCTACTCGATGGGAGGCATGGTCGCCCAGGAACTGGCGCTTCGGCACCCTGAGACCATGTCGGCTTTGATCCTCGGAGCCACTGCTGCGCATCCCATGGACGCGCTTCGGCCGCTGAGCTTCCTGCTCTTCAAGTTGACCAGGGCGGTGGCGAGGATCTCTCGCGCGGAGGCTGTGTGGGCTTCGTTCCTTGTCCTGAAGCGCAACGGACTCATCGGTGCCGAGGACGAGGCATGGATGTGGGACTCGTTGCTTGCTCGTGACGCAAACCTGTACCACGAGGCTGCCTATGCAATCTGGCGGTTCGATACCCGCGATCGTGTCAGCGCAATCTCGGTACCCACCATGGTGGTCATCCCTGAACGCGACACGGTGGTGCGCGTCCCGACCCAGGAGGAACTCGCATCGCTCATCCCCGAGGCGTCGGTGGTACGTCTTGTGGGCCTCGGGCACGAATCGATACTCGCTGATCCGGACGGCTTCGCCGATGCTGTCTTTGCCTTCCTCGACCCGCTTGAGAAGTCCACGCGTATCGGCGAAGCTTGAACCCTCAATGAGCGGGAGGTGCTCGTGCACGTAGGCGTCATCGGAGGCGGAACGATGGGGATCGGTATCGCCCATCGTGTTGCGTCGAGCGGCGGGACGGCGTTCATTGTTGACGTGGACGAAGTCACGGCACGAGCCGCGGCAGACTCGGTGATCGGAACGCTCGAGGTGGCTCGCGATCGGGGCAAGCTGTCAGAGGCTGCAGCCTCCGAAGCGATCCAGCATGTTCTGCCTGTCGGCGACATCGAGGATCTTCCCGAAGGGCTCGATGCGATCATCGAGGCGATCATCGAGGACGTCGATCTGAAGCGGACAGTGCTGGCCGCTGCTGAGGGCAGGACTCCAGACGTCCTGGCCTCGAACACCTCGAGCATTTCGATCGATCAGCTATCCAATGGTCTCGCACGACCGGGCAGATTTGCCGGAATGCACTTCTTCAATCCGGTATGGGCCATCGCCTTGGTCGAGGTCGTTCGCGGGTCGGCGACCGAACCGGCAACGCTCGAGCGAATTGCTGAGATCGTGGAATGGCTTGGCATGGAGCAGGCCGTCATCAACGACGCAGCAGGCTTTGCTACCAGCAGACTTGGTGTGCTCGTGGGTATTGAGGCGATCAGGATGGTCGAAGAGGGTGTGGCGGATCCGGGAGATATCGACACGGCGATGCGACTCGGCTATCGGCACCCGATGGGTCCGTTGATGCTTGGCGACCTTGTGGGTTTGGATGTCAGGCTCAACATCGCTCAACACCTTGCGTCGGTATACGGCCCGAGGTTCGACCCGCCCCAGCTCCTGTTGGACATGGTCGCAGATGGTCGGCTCGGGAAGAAGAGCGGAATTGGGTTCTACGACTGGTCGTCAGGGTCGCCGATCCCCGCTGAGGAAGGCTGAGATAGCGTCGACCGTCTCCCCTTGATTGTCAACCAACGGATTGTGGCCAGCGTTGGAAACGATAACGAGTTCTGCCTGAGGAATCTGTTCGGCCATCCGCACGGCAAGGTCTGCATATCTGGCGTCGTCGGCACCCGCCAACACGAGTACCGGCATGGCGAGGGTCTGGAGCTCCGGCCAGACCACGGGTTGGACTCCCTGGCCGTAGCCCCTGAGCGCCGAAGCCAGTCCTTGTGCCGTGTTTGCCAAGCGGATGCGGCGGTCCTGCTCACGGTCGGCGGGTTCCATTCCCGCCGTGGAGGTGAGGCCTGCCGTCGTCCACTCGTTGATGAACCTCTCCACGCCGATCAGTTCGATTCGTGCAGCCAGCGCGTCGTCCTGTGTCACTCGGTTGCGTCTGAGCTGTTCCTGCTCGATGCCGGCGGTGGCAGAGATGAGGACCAGGCGTTCCACGGATCGTGGGCATAGGAGGGCCGCAGCGAGTGCCAGGCGTCCACCCTGGCTGTAGCCAGCCAACGGCACCGGATCTCCGAACGACGATGTCAGTTCGCAGACGGCCTTGACGACGTCCTCGAACAGACTTGGAGCATTCCGGCTTTCCCCGTGCCCGGGAAGATCGGGGGCGATCACCTCCCTGCCCAGGATCTCAGCAAACGATGAGAATTGTTCGCCGGTGAGGGTGAATCCATGCAGGGCTACGAGCGAAGGTCCGTGCCCGAAACTACGAATGCGCAGCATGCGCTACTCGTCGATGGGGACTTCTGTCGTGAGCACCTTGTAGATGACAGCTGCGATACCGATGATCGCAGCGAGGACGATGAGCTTCTTCATGAGTTGAATGGTACCGCCACGCCGGGGCATCGTGTGGGTGATCCGTCCGCGGGATCAGCGAATGAGGGCAGGTACCCTTTCGCCCATGACCGCTGATCCCGTCATTTCGGAGGCAACCCAGGCAAAGCGGCGGGTGTTCGTGGTCGCCGCGTGGACGACCCTTGCATTCAGTGTCCTGGTGATTCTTGGCGGGACCATCGTGAGGGCCACGGGGTCGGGAGACGGCTGCGGTGAAACGTGGCCCAAATGCGGAGACCAGTTCATCCCGGCAAGCCCTGCCGTGGAAACGGTCATCGAGTTCTCTCACCGCGTGTCGTCGTTTCTTGCTGGCATTGGGGTCGCGGTTGTGTTCCTCCTGGCCCTGTGGATCTTCAAAAAGGGTTCCGTCGTCCGCAGGGCTGCAACCTGGTCTGGCGTACTCCTCGTGGTCGAGGCGCTGTTGGGGGCGGCGTTGGTGCTGTTCGGTTGGGTCGACGACGATGTGTCAGTCGGCCGGATGATCGCCGTCCCGCTTCACCTCACGAACACCTTCCTGCTGCTCGGGTCCCTGACGCTGACGGCATGGTGGGGGTCGGGCCTGCCGGCTCCCAAGCGAACACTGCGATCAAGCCCGGGCCGCTGGATCCTGTTGGGTCTTGTAGTGATCATCGCCTTGGGTGCCACAGGAGCATCGAATGCGCTGGCAGACACGGTGTTCCCCGCCAACTCCGTCGCTGGAGACCTGGCAGCGAAATTCGGTTCGGCAGCACCGACGCTCTCCAGGCTTCGGATCATCCACCCTGTCATATCGGTGGTTGGTGGGATGTTCGTGGCGTGGATTGCCACGAAGCAGTCGCGGAGGGCGTCGGAGCGCACGAAGCGGGTGGCCACGGCGGTGACGTTGATCGTGTTGAGCCAGATGTTCGTCGGGATCGCAAACATCTTCTTCCTGACACCGTTGTCGCTCCAGATCATCCATCTGATGGTCGCCGACATCCTGTGGATAGCGTTCGTGGTGTTCGGCGCATCGCTCCTCGGCGATCCCGTGGCCCAAGAGATCGAAGCCGGAGTGTCGGCATGACGAGTCAGAACACCGATGTCGGACCTGGAGTCGTGCACACTTACGTGGAGCTGACGAAGCCACGCATCATCGAACTCCTCCTGATCACGACAATCCCTGCGATGGCTGTTGCCGCTGGGGGATGGCCCGGACTGTGGGCGGTGATGCTGACGCTCATCGGGGGCACGTTGGCCGCTGGCGGAGCGAACGTGCTCAACCAGGTCTACGACGACGACATCGACAGGGTGATGCATCGCACCGAATCGCGGCCGCTGCCAACCGATCGGGTCAGCAAGCGTGCTGCCACGGTGTTCGGGATTGCGCTCGGTGTTGCCGGATTCCTTGTCCTGGCAGTGGGAACCACCATCCTCGCCGGAATTCTCGCTGCGGTCGCCTACCTGTTCTACGTGCTCATCTACACCATGTTGCTCAAGCGTTCGTCCACGCAGAACATCGTGCTTGGCGGTGCTGCTGGCGCCATGCCTGCCCTCATCGGGTGGGCGGCGGTGACCGGCGACCTCTCGGTCGGTGCCTGGGTCATGTTCGGGATCATCTTCTTCTGGACACCACCGCACTTTTGGGCACTCTCGCTCAAATACGAAGATGACTATCGGGCAGCGGGAATCCCCATGCTCCCGGTTGTCGCAGGCGAACGTTCCACCTTCGATCTGATCCTGTGGTATTCGGTCGTCGCCGTGGGCGTTTCGCTATTGCTGATTCCTGCCGCTGGCATGGGATGGATCTATTCAGCCATCGCGGTGCCCGTTGGTGTCGGCATGGTGGTCTACGCCAACAGGCTGAGGGGTGACCGTCCGGCCGCGATGAGATACTTCGGGTTCACCAACGCGTATCTCGCGGCCGTCTTCCTCGCAATGCTCATCGACAAGGTCGTGCTCGACGAAGCTGTGGGCGCCGAGGGGTTCTGGTTTGCCCTCGGAAGCCTGCTGACGTTGGGAGGCCTGGCGCTCGTTGCGTCGGTCGAGCGAAGGGACGGGATGCGTGCGCCAGGTGTGACACCTGTCAGGCACGCGCTCGAGGTTGGCATCACCATCATGGTTGGCGTCGCTCTCGTTGCGGGGACGTGGTGGGCAGCCTTCTGAGGCTGGATCTAGGCTCACTCCTTGTGACGGATACCGCACCGATCAGGTCAGAGGAACGCTTCGATGAGGCGCGCGTGGCTGCATTTCTCATCTCCGCTCTTCCCGAGGTCTTTGCCGATGGTGACATCATGTTCGACCAGTTCCCCGGCGGCGCTGCGAACCTCACCTACCGAGCGGTTTCGGCTGATGGCGTCGAATTGGTGCTTCGTCGTGCGCCGCTCGGCGAGGTGGCGCAGGGCGGTCACGACATGGCGCGGGAGTACTCGGTGCTCTCGCGGCTGTGGCGTCAGTATCCGCTGGCCCCTCGTGCGTTCGCCTTCTGTGAGGACGCGGCCGTCATGGGGAAACCGTTCTTCGTGATGGAACGCAGGCATGGCCACGTGGTGCGAGACCAGTGGCCCGCGTCCATGGCCGACGACCCGATGCTCCAGCGGGTTGCTGCGGAGTCGCTGGTTGATGCGCTTGCGGATCTCCATGCCGTTGATTCCGATTCGGTGGACCTCGGTGGGCTCGGACGACCGGATGGATTTGTCTCGCGCCAGATCGATGGATGGTCCAGACGATGGTACGCAGCCGCTACCAGGCCCGTGCAGGACA